>WLWE01000133.1_pt1 | contig 61671 bp, 79 predicted proteins | sample 6718301 | NCBI WGS metagenome assembly WLWE01 (sample SAMN12718691, study PRJNA515312) | sponge metagenome | isolation source: marine sponge | host: Mycale hentscheli | place: New Zealand: South Island, Marlborough, Capsize Point | collected 2003-05-01
GATCAACGAATAGTACGTTTTCTTCAATTGCTCCTTGCTTGTCTAGACGACTAATTACATTGTCAAAGTCAGCTAATACTGTTGGGTTTCCACCGTCCCAGATATTACCTCTTTGTTGTACAGCGTAGAAAATACCATCAGATCCAGCTCCTGGATCAGCAGCAGCACCAGCACTACCAAGAATGGCAGCAGCTCCTGAGTTAGTCTCAGCAGGCACAGCTTCAATCATTGCTGTTTCTAAGAAGTCATCAAAACGTAGTCTTGTTTCATGCTCAGATTTTAGGTACCATAGGTATCCTGTTCCACCATCTTCAGTTGTAATTTCAATCCATCCAATTTGAGCCATATCAGATCCAGATACATTGTAAGTATCTTTAATGATAATCGGCTTGTTGTCAAAGATAAAATCATTTGATTCAAGAGATCCTTGCATTCCTGCAGTTCCTTTCTTAAATTCTGATCCGTAGATGAATACTGTAACATCAGCATTACCTACTCCAGTTCCTGCAGTTACTAATCCACCTGCTTCATAAAAGTCAGCTGTGAATTGTCCTCTACCACCACCTGCATTGTTTACTGCACTAACTACAGCTTTGTTTGAGCCTGATCCGTCATTTTGTACAATAACTACTGTTTGTCCAACACGAATAACTTGCTCTGCAGCCGTCGGGTCTAGCACATCATTTACTTGAAATACAACTTGGTCTGCTGCCCCAGCTCCGCCAGATCCAACATTAGTGTATTTAGTGTGTAATCTACCTTGCTCTGCCCATTTGATAAGGTCAGAGTTAGTAGGCATCTCAGCACCTACCATACGTAGGAATGAAGAGATTGTTCTGTTACCATAACGCTCGAATTCTTTTTCGTAAGTGTCTGGTAAATATTGATTTAACCAATTGAAATCTGCATTGGTCAAATAGTTTTGAGCTGTTGGAGTTCTTTCTGAACTCGGCGTTAGCGCAAAAGTTGGAGTTGTTTTAACTTGTCCAGCCATAATATTTAATTTTAAATTTTAATTTAACTTCGTTTTATACTTTTTATCCTCAGCCCATTGCTTGAAGGCGATGAGACTGCTTTCACTTGCATTCCTCCTTTTGTTGAAACCTCTGGTGCAGTACGCTCACTCATATTTATATTTTTAGTTTTACGTATCACATCTTCCGTCGCATTTGATTTGCCTTGTTCATAAAAGAACTGAGCAAACTTTTCAGGATTCATAGCTATAGCTAAAGAGCGGTGGTATCCTTCTGCGTCTTTAAGCATACCCGATTCATCCAAGAATTTATTTACAAAATTCATAGGCGTATCTTGAGCTTTTCTTAACTCAGAAGCATTACCAGGAGAAAAAGTTATATCGGACTCGTCAACTTTAAATTTAAAACCTTTAAACTCAGTGCTAAAGACTTCGTCACTTTTTTTCGCAAACCATTGTGATTTACGGTTACTTTCCTCTTGTTGCGTTTTAGCTTCATTCACATATTGCTTGTAAGCTTTGAACTCTTCATTCTGAGAGGCTGAACTTTCCCTTGACTCAAGAGGCTGTTTATAGACTTCCTGCTGTTCTTTGAAGAATTTTTTAGCTTTAGCAATAATTTTTTTCTTTGCTAATCTTGTTTTTTTAATGTCTGCAGGATCATCTAGTTCCTCGTCTGATTCATAGTCCTCCATCAAGGAGTCTATATCTTCAGGGTCTAAACCTTCCTCAGTTACAGTTAAATACTCTCTTAGCAAAGAGTCAGGATTCATTTTGGAAAAGTCTTGCTGTAGCTTAACGTAATCCTCCAAACTTCTTCCTGTTTCTTTTTTGTACTTAAAATAAGCAGCTACATCTTCAGGAAGGGTCTCGGACTCTTCTCTTTCAGCTGTTAATTCTTCTAAAGAATTTATCTGCTTACCGTATCTTTTCTCAATAAATGAAAGAACTTGTTCTTCGTTTAATTCTGCAGGCGTAGGTTCTTGTTTAATTTCCTCTTTGGGGTCTTCAACTGAAACCTCTTCTTGGCCTTGCTCGGATTTTGTTTCAGGCTCCGAAACTTTAACTGAATCTACCTGTTCTTTTTTATCACCATCATCAAACTCTAATTTTTGCTGAGCTTCATGCTTGTCTAATAATTCTTGTTCTATCTGTTGTTTAGACTTCTCTACAACGTCAGTTACTTCTTTTACTTGGATTTCCATTTGATTAGATTTGATTTATTACAAAATTAATAAAAAAAGAAACACGTTTTTACCTACCTAGGATCGAACTCTGCGAGATCAAAACCATCCATAGAATCTTCATTTGATTCAAATCTTTTAGGAGGTAAATTGTTTTTTCTTTGATTAATTAATTGAGATTGTTCAGTGTTCTGTTGACTAATTCTATCTTTTTTAGCTTCTTCCCTAGCACCCTCTCTGAAGGCTAGAGCATTTTCTGAAACATTCCTAAGTTGCTGATTATAAGCAAATTCTTGTTTCATGAGTTGAGACTTAAGATTGGCCTCATTGTTTTGTTTCTCTATTTCAAAAGCAATCTCAGCTTGTTTTATTTTCATCTGAGCTTGAGCCTCTAGGTTAATTTTCTGCACCGCTACTTGCGCTGTCATCTCTTGAGACTTTAGCTGTTGTTGTGAGATCATAGCTTGTTTCTGCATTTCCCTCTTTTCGTCAGCTTCTTGCTTAGACTTACGTTTAACTTTTAACAACTGATTAGCAAGCTTTAGGTTTTTAATTTCACGAATATCAATAGCGTCTTCAAGATTAATATCTTGCTTAGATAAAGCCATTTGAATATTTTGCTCAAGCATAGCCTTTTGCTCTTCATCCGGTGAAAGTTCTATAAACACACCAAAGTCATAGATATATAGCTCACTAATTTCTCCTAGTATACTTACGTTGTACTTCCCAATTTTATTAATAAAGTCATCTTTAAAATCAGCATACTCTAAAATGTCAGCTACCCTATACGTTAACGCTTCAGCTAACGTACGATATATGTAAAGACTTCCGTCTAATATATGTCGGGTAGCTGTGTTTGAATTTAATGCTGCTAGTTTTTGAACACCAACTAAAGCATCTGGGTTAGGAGTAGACCCGTCTCTAGCTTCATTAAGGCCAGTTACTGACCGTATCATATCTAGATAATGATTATAGTTAGCTAAAAGCATTTGCGTTTTAGAAGCTCCAGAATTACTAGTAAGTTGCTGAATAGGAACTCGTCCTTGGTTATATTCGCCATCTTGAGTGTAGCTTCTACCTACAACACTACCCGTTTGGAAATATAAACGTAGTGCATCTTCTGGGTTATATGCTGCGCCTGTCCCAAGGTCTACTTCATTTAAACCATCAGCATCAATGTAAACACCATCTGGAACTACCTTAGCAATTACTTGTTGTAACTTCAAATGAGTCATCTGTATCAAGTCCGCAAAAGGAATCATACGTCTTACTAAAGATTCAATAACACCCTTGTACATTCTTGGAGCTACCGCTACATAGTTAGGTAATGCATGTTGTGATGAAGACTTAGGCCTAACCATATTCTTGGCAAGCTCCCACTTGAGAATAATATTTGTACCCATAACCATAACGCCATCATACCATACATCAATAGTCTTTTCTATCTTTTCAAAGTTTCCTTCTTCAAGCATTTCTTCTGGCGGATTAAAGGTATCATCCTTCTCTATCATTCTAGTTGCCCCACCCTCGTTTATTTTTTTCTTGTAAACTATTTTTTTAGTAGTCTTATAGTTAAAGTACATAAGAGTACATGTGTCACGATAAAAGATATCGTTCTCATAATACTGAGCTGTATTAAAGTAATCATACCAGCTCTGGCTGTATTGAGATATTTTTTCTAATTGCTCTCTGTCTAGGGTAGGGTCTATTTTTATTAGCTCACTAATACCAACTGTTTTTATTTCACCCCAATAGAAACAATCTTTAAAGAATGGATCTTCAGTATAACTATATACCACATTAGCAGGGTCTACATAAGATACTTGGACACCTGATCCTGGAAGAAACTCGTGTTTAGCCATTCCCACGCCTACAACCATTTGGTCATAGTCTATGCGCTTACGGATATCTTCATAATGGTTTTCAGCAAACATAGTATCTATAGCCTCTTCTTCAGCTATTTCTATTGCTGGCTTGTAGTTTAGGTTCATGTATAATGAAAGTTCTTCATCTGAAGCTGGCAACTCATCGGGGTCCATTATAAACGGATCAAATCCCGTTTCTTCTTTTATTGTTGTCAGCACTGGCTTAGCAGCCATCTGACCCTCTATCATATCTTGGTACTTACTCCTTTTTGATTGAGACAACGCATCTTGAGCATAAGCTTTTACTTTGAAAAGACGGTCTTGCATACCATTAACAACAATATCTACAAATTTTGGAAGTATAGGGACAGGGGTCCAGTCAAGGTTTAAATAAGACAAGTCACCATCAACTGATAGCTCATTTTTATATTTAGCTATAGACTGCTCACCTCTAGCATAAAGTCTTAATCTGTTAAAGTCTCTCCATTGGCTATAATATCTACAACCATTTGAATCTTTTCTAAACCATTCGTATTGTATCGCTTGCCCTATCTGTAGCCCGAACTCATCGGTGGCTTTTTCTGCGTCTGATACAAACTGACTAGGAAAACCTACAGATGAAATATTAATATTAACTTCTTTCATCTATTTTATTAATTCGCTATATATTCCATTATTAGTATACCTTGCAAAGTTAAGATTTATTTTGGTTTGTTTTTGTTCGGGCAAATACAGGTTCTTCTGATTGGCCATTACCGCCAAACCCGAACTAATACTAGCATCAAACTGTGTTCTATTGTTTATATCAAACCTTGACCACTCCTCTAAGGTACGCATAAAATACATGGTTCCCATTTCAGCAGTATCACGGTAAACACCATCTAAATCTAGTCCCACATATTTTTCAATATAAGATTCAATAGCTGCTGCATGTGACTGCTTTACATCTTCTGAAGTATTCGGTATACCTCCTAACTCTTTTTCTGTTTTTGAAAGTTTATTAAAATGGCGGTCTGGCCTATTCATACTATAGCCTCTATAGCCTCTGTTTTTAAAGTGGTATAAAAGCCTAGGCTTATTATTCTCAACAAGTATAGGCATACTATAGAAGACACAAGCCATAAGCACTTCTTCAAAAAATATCTCAGCTGTTTGAGGTCTAGCCACATACTCTAAAAAAAACTCATTGCTAGGAGCCTGCTCCATACTAAACTTAGTTAGTCCATGAAGAGCTCCATTAGACCCTCTACCTCCTACAGTTCCAGATATGTCGTAAGAGTCACAACCGAATGCGCCTATATGCTCATTTAAAGGGTAGAATGTTCCGTTTCTTGATTGTTTTTTGTTTGTTAACCCTTTGTTAGGAGTCCAAGACACTTTAAATCTGCCGTTTGGATCAGGAGTAAATATAACCTCTGTGTCTTTTATTCCATCCTTCCAGTAAAACTTACCTCTAGTAACGTGTTGATTTAAAATCAGAGAATCGTTGTAATCTATTTGCTGATATATTTTACTTAAATTAAATAAAGAGGATTTACTTTCATCTCTAAAGGCATGGGATACACTTCGAGGAAACTGTCTATAAAATTCATTTAGTGCATCAGGATCTTTTTTAAGTGAATCTACTTCAGCTTGCCAGTAATCAATTGCACCATTGGATATCATCTCACCATCAACACCTAGCACTGGTTTTTCTGGTTTATAAAATACAGGCATTCCATATCTATCTATAAACCCTTCCATGTTCCACTCCATAGGAATAAACAAAGAATACATACCACTCTTAGTTTGGCCATTTGAATTACGTGTAGATATATCAGAATCTTCAAATAATTTTTTAAAGTTATCTCCACCTTTACCAAGCGCATTTGAAGTTGACCCCATCATACACTTACCGATAATTTTACTTCCTAATCGTAAACATGTTTTAGTAACCCTCCAATTGTTTAATATATTATTAGGCTTCAACCACTTACCACTTTCATCGTGTACAAGCAGCAATAATTTTTCTCCATCATAAGAGTTTTCGTCTGTATTCTTCCAGTCAATTGTAGTATCTAAACCATATAGCTCATCATCTACAGTGTCATACATATTCTTTTTAGTAATCTTAGATGCTGGTATACGAAAAGCAAGTTCAGTCTTTGGCTTATCCATACCGTCTTGAATAGGTTTAAAAAAGAATGGTAATCGATTAGCTATAGGCACTACCTTGTCTGTAAACATTTTCTTAGCATCAGAACCAGTTTTGGATAGTATACCCACCCTAGAGTCTTTTACTAATGTTCCTGTATTGACACACTCTGATGATCCCATAAAAGAAAATCCTGATCTACGTATCTTTAGATAGTCTAAGCCAAAACATCTATTGTCTGCCTTACAAGCCTCCCAATAAATAAAAAATATTCTATTGGCCTCTCGAAAGTCTGGGTATCCCACATCTATACTTGTCCACTGTAAATACATATAGTGCGATCCCGTCATGTATGTAGGGATGCCTTTATTATAAAACCAATATCCTAACTCTCTTCTGTCAAATTCTTTTTCAATATAGTCAACCCACTTATCTTTAAATAAAGAAGGCATGTCGTTCCATTGAAATATAGAGTTTATTCTAGAAAGCTCTTTTGGTATAAGCTTTCTTTCCCAATATTGATTTTCTTTAGATTCTGATCTTTTATTTATTTCTTTAGGAGCCGCTGGTAATGCTATGTATAAACCATTGATTTCAACAACTTGGTCTATCTGGCCAGTGCGTGATATAATAACAAGTTTATATTTTTCATTATATCCATAAAGCCATGAGCGATTCTTATTCTTTCTTTTTAGAACAACAGAGGAAATAAAACCTTTTGCATCACTGTATATTTTATTTTGATCTTCTTTCTGCAAAGCCTTGTTTTGTTTTGGGTTTATCTTTGTTAACCGCCATCTCTATATTCTCTTGTTCTACATCAATTTTATTAAGTATCTCAAATGCATCGAATATAGCTAATTTTTTTGTTGCTGCTGCATTCTTCAGTCTATCTGCTGCAAGCTCATCTTCTGGATCAGGCTTTATTATATTTTCTTTAGCTACTTTTATAAGTTGCTCTACAGCTTTTCTTCCAGCTTCTATAATCTGTAGCTTCAATATCTCTGAACTCATACCATTAATGTTATTTGATGATCAAACATTCTATATAACTTTTCACCATCCACGTCAAACTCATATTCACTATCAGGTTTAAACACAACCTTTTGACCATTGTAAACGCCTTGAGATAATAAATATTTATTTGGATAAATCATTGTGCCTACTAAAGGCTCCTCATTACCACGCTTATAAATATATGAATCTTCTTTTTTAATAGGTTTCACAAAACAATATCGGTCATGACTATACCACTCATCATTATGATAGTACATATAAAACTGATCGTTGTCAATAAAAAACAAATCATCTTTAAAATAACTTTTACCACTCTGCTGTCTCCCCTTTATGTCATTATAAAACTTAAATACATTGTGATGTACTAGAAGAGTATCGCCAATCTTTATTGGCCCTTCATATTTTAAAGGCAACTCTTGAACTATGCCTTTTCTGTTTGAATATTTATAATCTTCCTCTGAAGAGCTTGTAATAAGATCTAGACCTGCGATGTTTTTTGTGTTGTTATAGCGTTTACCTTCTAAAGGTTTTACTATAAAATAAAATGGCGACCTCATTAAAAGTTTATATTATATTCAATAGATACAGGAACGTAAGATCCAAACTCTTTCCATAACAAAATCTCATCTTCACGCTGTATCCATATCTTAATAGACTGCTTGTCTGCGTCTTGCTGTATTAGGTGTATAAAATACTTGCCGTTTAAAATTTCTTGACCCACTAGGTAGTGCATCGCTCCAGACTTGTAGTCTGGTCCTACAGAAATTTTCCTTATATCCATTAGATTTGATTTAATTTGAATATAAAGATACAAATATTTTAAGCTGCTATTTGTTTAGCTTTTTTTGCCTGGAAATTTTACTCCTATCTTATCTGCCGTTCTCGCTCCGAAGTATCCGCAGAGGACCCATGTCAAAAGCGAAGCGGTGTCTGAAGTCTCTAATCCCATATACCATCCGCCTACATATGCTCCCACTAAAGTCACTAATGTTAATGGACGTACATTTCTAGCAAGCCAACTTTGGCTCTGGGAGTCTGAGACCCAGCGCCTAGTTACACCATCTATTTCTGCACGCTCTACTCTAAGCTTTTCAAGCGCTATCGCCTTGTCTCCCTCAGAGAGCTCCTTGTTACCGCTTATTAGTTCTGATATAACATTACCGGGCAAGAAGGCATCGCCTACCATACCTAGTATAGACGGGGCTTTGTTGATTAGGAATTTACCAACGCCTGTTTCTTTAAAAGGTTTTTTAGTTTTACTCATATCACTTTATAAGCTGTTTTACCATTTTCTTTTACTGCCTTTAAGGCTCTAGTTCTGTTCTCACTATCAGAGACATAACTTACATGTACCCAGTCAGGGTTATTGTCATCACCAAACTCCCATATAATCTGATCGTAGTTAAGATTTTCTTTAATATACTGAAACATCTCAGCATTTGTCTTGTGCCCGAAGCTATCATCTAGGTCAATCGCGCGTCCCTCGCAATGTTGCGACCGAGAACTTCCGCCGATGGCTTGATTCAAATTTTCAGATCTAAAAAAAGAGTTTATTTTTATGGGGCCGCCCACCCATTTGCGTAATGGCTCAAAAAGATTATCAGCCAAGATGCCCATATTGGAAAGCTCATATGCGCCAGGTGTATTGTCAATGTTTAACCTAGTAGCGGTGTTTGACTTGACACCTTCTTTGTACGAAACGTGCTCACTTATTCTTTCCATACATTATATACCATTTGTGCAAGGTATATCCTATGGCTACAGCAGTAGCTATAATTTTAAGCACCACGTCAATGTTTGTCATTGAGGTAGCTAAAGCGCCTACTGTTAAAGCGTAGATTTTAAGGTCAGTCACACTTATTTTTTTTAGATTCAACATAAATGTAGTTTACTGTTATCTCTCCCGCTGTGGTATCTTGCACGTAATTCATTTCTTATTGGATTTTTTTCCAGATCTATTCTGACCTTTCATTGCACTAGGCACATCTCCGATTTGGTTGCCCACCTCTTTAATAGCCTTAGTAACGTCTTTAAGCTCTTCTCCGACACGATCAACACGTTTAGATACATCTGCCTTCATCTGAGAAAACTTCTCTTCTAAGATGTCGGGTATCATATTGTTGTTCTCGTCTTTGGTAAGACCTTTCTTTGTAAGCCATATTGCGGCTATGTTTATTACGATCAGTAAAACTACTAATCCGATTAATATTAAAATTGTTGTATTCATAAGATTTAATTTAATTAATATTCCATTATGCTATTGCTAAATAGATGTATGTTTTACCATTTTTATTTAAACCATCACTTCCTGTTACATTACCATCTGCACCTGCACCTGCACTAAAACCATCGGAATCAATTATTATTCCTTGATAACCTACTTGGTCTTCTGCAGCTGATATGTTTGCAGCAAGTCTAAAACTTTGTGTTCCAGAAACTCGTTGATTATCATAAAGCATCCAATTTGAATCTACGTCAGTTCCTTTAATCATAACAAAACGAGGAGTAAAATTAAGTCCTGTTACTAAAGTTCCTGCTGTATAAGAAGTTCCTGTCCAAGTGTACGAACCCACTTGCTGATAACTTGGAATGTCTGCAAAGCAATAAGCTATTATATTATTACCTGTACTATTATTGTTTGAATTACCATTATTCACTTCAAAAACAGAAGTTGTAGGCGCTGAAGAACCCCAATATCCTGAAGCTGTATATGCAGCAGGCGAATCATTTAATTCTATAAATTTGTCAATTCCTGTTGTTTCAGAATAGACAACCCAAGAAGATGTTATATCTAAACACTTTGCTATGATTAATTTTGGCACAACGCCTAATCCGTGTCCTACACTTGCTGTGCTTCCAATTCCTTTGTACTTAACAATACTAAACCCAGCAGCTTGATTTGCAGTAACTATACTTGTAATATTAGTTCCATCACTATTTATAGTAGGCAGCCCTCCTGCTTTCCAGTTCCATGAGACGTAAGTATCATTAAGAGTATTAGTATCTCCATCTGTACCTATTGAAAATCCATTAGGATTGAAAGAGGTTAATCTGTTGGGGTCGTTGTTTTGTGCATTAGAAGAATTACTCACAATTCTATTTCCAATTCCTCTTATACTATCATACAAACTATGCCATTGAGTTCCACTTCGTTCTTTTAACCATGTAAAATCAGGAGCAAAAGGTGTATATATGTTCTGTGTTCCACCATTACCTGTGTATAAAGATGTTTTAAAACTATTCGCTTGCGTAGGCACTGAACTATCTTTGTCAGCGGCTATGGCTAGGTAGATGTATGTTTTACCGCTCATATTTACATCGTTATTGCTGCCTGTAAATTGAAAACCATTAGTATAAAAATTTACATTATAAGTTGATGAAGTAGAGTCTGCATCAGATGTATTTGGCTGCAATATTGTATCTCTTGGATTTGATGTATTTCTTTTATTATCAAAAATTGCCCAAGTTCCTGCAACATCAGTTCCTTTTACCATTAAAAATGATGGTTCAAATTCTGTATTTACTACTTCACCATTTGCATTTCCAGTTCCTAAATAACTCCCCACCTTCTGATAATCTGCTACTGAATGGAAACAGTAGGCAATTACAGGAACACCAGTAGCTGAACCAAGAGATGTATTCCAATTATTGTCAAAAGTTGTAGATGTAGGAACCGCCATTGTACCATCTGAAGAACTAGAAGTAACTAGAGAAGCGCTTTCTGATAACCCTAAATATTGATATGGATTATTATTTAAAAAAAATGGTCTTGCCCACCAAGTACCTGTAGCTTGAGTGTTTTTTTGAATAATTAATTCAGGTGGGCTACTTAAACCGTGCCCTACTTGTATATTACCCGAAGAGTTTAAATTTCCACTAAATTGAACAATACTAAACCCTGCTTTTGTGTTAGCTGATATTTTTGTGGCGGCTGTTGTGCCTGCTAAAGCTGTGCTCAAATCAGCTCCATCAATTTTTACACTACCTGCTGTAGGCACATTTCCTGCACCCGCTGAATTTGTAGCCGTAGGAGCACCCCCCGCTTTAAAACACCAAGCGACGTAGGTTTGACCACTTGTATTAAGAGCATTGTTTGCTCCCGTAGTAAACCCATTAGAATCAAAAGAACTTAATGCGTTTGTTTTAGTTGACTCAGCATCTGTTTTATTTGATACAATTTGGTTTTGAACACCTCTTACAGAGTCAAACAAAACATTATCTTCAGTAGCACTTCTTCTTTTAGCCCAAACAAAATCTGGTTCAAATTTTAATCCTGTATATCCGATATCTGTTGTAACTCCTCCGTATGTGCCGCCTACATCTGAAGCGTCACCATCTAACTGATAAGCAGCAAAACATCCCGCTCCCACTGGAAAGTCTAATGTAGCTGCTGTGGTTGTTGTTTCACTATCATAAAGAGAGTCGATTTGTGATGATGAAAGTGCAGTATTAAAAAATCTCGCTTGGTCTAACATTCCTTGTAATCTAAAACTTGGAACGCCACCACCAGCGCCTAAAAGTACATCTGTTGATGTGTTCGACATAGTACCTGACCAACTTGAATTTGTTACACCTGCTTTATCTACATAAACTGTTATTGAACTGTTTGTGTCAATAACAAAAGCAACATTGTGCCAATTACCATTATTAACTATAGCTGTTGAAGTAGCTACTGCAATAGTAGTACCTGTTGAGGTGAAAACCCCAAGAGCAACTGTACCATTAGTGTTCATATAGAATTGCCATTCATAAGTAAGAGTACTATCATCTTGTTTACTTGCAAAATAACCGCCACTTGTTGATGATGTCTTAACCCAAACACTAAAACTTAAATCATTATTAGCAGGTGAAAAAACATCAGCATCAGATATGAAAATTTGTGAACCACTAGAAGCACCATTAAAGTTCGCAGCCTCATTAAACTTAGCGTCTATTGCTTGTGTAGCTCCATTACCGAAGTATGTGTTGACGTTAAAGTTTTCACTAGCTACTACTGGAACGACAGGAGCTTCAGTGTCTATCTGTTTCCATGCACCTGGCGAACCGCCGTCCCAATACTCAACATATTTTTCAGTAGTGTTAAAACGCCACTCTCCTGCACTAGGACTCGTAGGTCTTTGTGCTGTTGTACCCGTTGGCAATTGAAGCGCTGTGTTTGTTGCGCTAAAGTCAAATAATTCCGGTGTTGTTATTTTTGTTGTTGCCATAGTTTTTATTATTAGCTGTGCACATAAGTACCGCCTACTGTATATGTTAAAATTGTATCTGTTCCATAAGCAGTACTTACTGTAGTTACGGTTGGGCTTCCCGTTGTATTTCCAGAATATCTAGCTGTTGGTAATCTCAATATAACAACTCCACTTCCACCTGCTCCGCTTGATTTATTTGCAGTACCATCATTACCGCAACCGCCACCGCCTGCGCCAAGATTTGTTCCACCTGCAATTCCATTACTAATACTTGCTCTTCCGCCACCGCCTCCACCACCGGAGCCGCCGTTTCCACTTCCACCTTCTCCACCACCGCCACCGCCACCTGCGTATGTAACAGCAGAGCCTGTGATTGAAACCGATAAACCTGCACCACCATCTCCACCTTGTCTATAACCGCTTGTGGATGGATTACCTACTGCTGAAGCACCACCACCGCCACCTGGTCCTACTGTTCCGTTGAATGAACCAAGTCCTCCTGCTGCACCTGCAAAACCTTCGTTGTTAGTACCTGCTCCACCAGAAGTAGTAAAAGGTGATGATTGACCTAAAACTCCACCACCACCTCCAGAACCTCCTGTATTTCCATTAGTTCCGTTTGTATTGGTTACATAAGTTCCTCCGCCTCCACCTCCTACAGTTTGAAAAAGTCCATCACTTGTTGCGTCAAGACTTGAAGCGTTGCCATTATTACCATTTGCAAAGGAATTACTTGTTTTTGATGCACCTCCTGTTCCAACCGTTATGGTATAAGTCATTGCCGATAAAGTAAGGGTGCTTTCTGCACTAGCACCTCCACCACTTGTTGAGCCAAAGGTAGTACGAAGTCCGCCTGCTCCTCCGCCACCACCAAAAAAAGCACCGCCTGAACCGCCACCTGCAACTATTAAATAGTCAAGTGTATTGGGAATAGGCACTTTATTGCTAAAATTTTTCCATGCTGTTCCGTTATAGTGTTGCATTGTAGAGGCTGAACCTTCTGAGGATTGAGTCGTATCATTACGCATCATGCCCTCCGCTGGTGTTCCTGAAAAAGCTCCACCCGTAGGCATTTTAAGTCCATTTTCTGAATTGGCTTGATTTAAATCCGTTAACTCTGTTATTACTTTAGTTATTGCCATATCTTACATTTCTACCCAAGTTAATGTTTCTTCATTCCAAATATAAAATAATCCATCATCAGGATATTCTACTGGTGGATTCCAATTCAAACCGTCCCATGTCCAGCTAGGGAAAGGTTGATTTCCATCAGGATTATAATATACATAATCTACCCACTCTGTTGTGTCTTCTTTCCAATACCAATCTCTGCCTTCAGGTCTAGGTGTTGGTGGTTGCCAGTAGCAAGTCGACTCATCTAGTGTCCAGCTTGCATAGGGCTGCTCGGTATAAAAAGCATCTCTTACAGGGTCGTAGATATATCCTACCCCTGCATAATTTTTTCTAAAAGGTGTGCCACCTAACTTGTGCACGCCACCTTGTGTATTGTATGACGTTCTCTTGCATCCTCCGTAATATCCTTCCCAGTATACTGTGTTATCTTTTTCTACTTGAGGAACGGCATTCATCTCCTCAAGCTTTGCGTTTATTTGAACTTGTATAGCTTCATTTTCTGCTCTCCATACTTCTTCATCTTGAGTGTAGTCAATATCTTTCTTGCTTTCTTCAAGAGATTCTATCTCTGCTTGTATTGCTGAGGAGTCTCCTGCTACCATCACAATTTCATCCGCTCCCGTGTACATTGCCGTTACTCTGCATAGCGCATTGGCTATGGCAGTGTTTAGTGTTTCGATCTCAGTAGTTAGAGCTTCTGTCCCTTCAGCTTCTTTTGCGTTAAGGCTAGCTATCGCCGCTTCTTGCCCTGGAACAAGAGCTGCTTTCTCAGTATCTATCTCTGCTTGCTTTGCGGCTATTGAAGTATTAAGAGCTTCTCTTTCCTCTTCAGTCATTTCAGGAGTATACTGTGATTGTAACCCAGTTAGTTCGCTTTCAAGTGTTTGCAAAGTCGCTGAGGTAAATGAATCTTCATATGCGGTTTTTAGCGTTGCATACTCTTCACTTGCTCTGTTATCATTTTCAATAACACCTTTTTCATGGCGAGCTTCATTAAGCCTAGCGTATTCACTTACCGTGAACTCCTCATTTGATATTTTTGCGTAGTATGCCATATTAACTAAATGTTATTGTTCCTGACCCTAGTGTTGCTGAATAATAATAGTCACTTGTTCCACTTATTGCTACTCCATTTACTGAGCCAGGGCCTGCTGTACTATTAACTGTTATGCCTGAGCCTAATGTTGCTGTTGCTTTTGTGCATCTCAAAATAACTATTCCAGAGCCGCCACTTCCACTGCTGCCTATTAAATTACCTGAATTGTTAAAACCATTTGCACCGCCGCCGCCGCCTGAACCTGCTGCACCATCGGTAGCTCCAGTTGTTCCTAGTGTTCCACCATTACCTCCGACACTAGAGCCGCCTGTTCCGCCAAAAGATGACCCTTGATTATTTAAATACCAAGCGGCTCCACCGCCGCCGCCTGCGTAAAATACTCCAGTAGCACCAGTAATTTGATTTTCTAATCCGCTACCTCCATTTCCTCCAGTAGATAATCCAGCTGCTGGACTTCCTACAGCTCCAGCTCCACCGCCGCCGCCGCCTGAAAGCCTACCATTTGCTGGTGAACCAGCTACACTACCACCTCCAAGACCACCGTTTTTTCCTTGCGAAGGAGTTGTAGAAGGAGTATTACCATTACCGACAGTTCCAGCGTTATTGTCGTCTTGTCCTGCGCCGCCTCCTGAACCTCCATTGTTTCCATTTCCATTTGGTGATACGCTTTGTCCTGCGCCTGCGCCGCCTCCTGTAGCTGTTAATGTAGTTATGCCTGAACCTGATATTTCAGAATTAGTTCCATTGTTTAAAGGAGGAGCTGATGTGTTTCCTGCGCCGCCCGGCCCTACGGTTACAGTATAGTCTGTCCCTGGATTTAAACTTAATCCAGTTCCATTATAATTTGTTAATAATCCACCTGCGCCGCCGCCTCCTAGCTGTCCACCTGCGCCGCCGCCTGCGACTATTAAATACTCTACGTTAAAAGGTATTATTGCAGTCTCCTCCTTCAGATTCCTCCACTCGGCTGTGCCTGTCTCATCGGTATATACTTGTGTGCGTTTAGTGTCAGTGTCTTCTCTGAGGTCGCCAATTGTAGTTGTTGTACGTTGAGCAGTAGTGCCCTTCACCCAGGTAAGCCCTCCAGCGTTACCACTCATGTCAATTACATCTGTAGTTACTTTGGTTGTTGCCATTGAGCTTTAGTTTATCTTGTTATTACTACTTCAATGCCATTAGTTGCCGTAGTTGGTGGGGCGGTTGGAGTTCCTCCTGATACAAATTGTAAAGTAGGATTTATTCCTGCTCCAACAGTAAAATTAGCCGCACTTGATGCATCTAGTTTATTTTGATACACCCCAGCAATATAAATTGCTAAATTATCAACTGTACAACCCGAGGCTGTGGTTAAGGTAAAATCAGTTGTAGAATTATTCCCTGTAAATTGTTGTTTCGATATACTTAAAGTAGACGGCAATGTTGTCCAAGCACCTGTATCCCCATCTAAGTATTGACCAGCTGAGCCTCCTGCGGGCACATGCCCTACATTAGATTGACCTGCATAGGCCATTGATTGAACAAGAACAGTTCCCGTAGTAGGATTAACAACTATAGGAACACCGGTTGATGTTCCGGGAGTAGTTTCGTCAACAGAAGTTACACCTCCGACAGCTTGTGAGTTTATTGTTATTTGACTTGCACTATCACGAACAAGTTGTATATCTGTTCCACCTACTAAAGTAATAGCATCATTAGATCCGTCACTTCCCGCTAGGTTTAGGTTTGTTGTTGCTGCTGGTACGTCAACTGTATACGTAGTATTTGATCCTGATCCAGGACCTGTAATTGTTATGGTGCCGCTAGAAGAGGTAACACCTACTCCACTGGCTCCAATTAAATTTACAGTATCTGTTCCTGAATCTCCACCGCCCGTTCCCGTAAGAACAACTGGTGTGTTTTGCGCTGGGTCAGCATTGTCAGTTGCTGATAATGCATAAGCCGTACTAGCAAAATCAATAGTTGTACTACCATTCCCTGCAAGCAGTGTAGCTCCAGATCCCGTTAAACTAACCGTAGATGGGCTGATAGCCGCTGCTTGACCAGCTTTAGTACCTTGAAGATTTATTGTTGGGGAAGCTCCGGCATTTCCAGTTGATACCACATAAGTAGTGTCAAGGTTTGCTGGGGGTATTCTTACGTTTAGCTCACCAGAGGTTAAATAACCTACTACCTCGGTTACGTCAACTGAAGCATCTAGCTTTGCGGAGAAATCTGAAAATTTAACTGCCATTTTAAATTAGTTTTTCTGTTATTAAATCTGAGTTTGGCAGTCCTGTTCCGGCTTCGCTTACCATTTGAATAGGACCCAGGCCAAGCCCAGGGGTGTTTATTTCTGTTACTATGTCAGAACCACCATACGGAGGGCTTACTCCGTATTGATTGGTTCCGATAAAATTTGCTATGGCAATTAAATTAGGCATATTAAAATGATATTATTATGCCTATTACCAAAGTGCTATTATTTGACCAGCTGTCGTTGATGTATTCCAAACTTTAATAACATTAACAGGGAAGAATGTACCCGTGTTAATTCCTTGAAAAATTACATCATCTCCAGCAACTGTTGTTACTCTAATATTTCCCGCTGATCCAATATATAAAACTGCGCCCTCTTGGGTTCCTCCATATATAGCATAAGCTTTTGCAGTAACTGCAAATATGTTTTGGTCGACACCAAGTGTCGTTCCATTTACAACTCTATTAATTGTAGTCTGAGTGCCGTCGGTTGTATTTACTGCAATCATCCCTGGTTTTATGCCTGCTTCTAAAAAGTTTAAAGTAACCATATTGTCGGGATCGGTACCCACTCTGTTTGCGTCTATAAGCTGAGTAGCACTTCCAGTAGTGGTAGTGCCAGTTGCTCCTCCCACTCCTGTGTTTGGAATCACGGTATTATCACTAGGATATAGTGACCATGCTTTGCCAGCTTGTAATTTTTGATATGCCATAGTTGTTATCTTTTATATGGAAATACTCTATTTAGGGTGTCGCGCCGATCATCACATCCGCAGTCAGAATTTGTTGCATCGGCAACTTTATCAACTACATATTTAATTCCTGTGGCTTTTGTGAACTTCGCAACTGTATCTCCGAACCCTCTTGATTTCATTTAATTATTTTTTACATCCAAAGTTATTGGCGTAGTTAGCCATCGCCACTACGCTCTTAGAATACTTACCCTTACTTCTCATAACGGTTGAAGCAGCACTGCACGTACTTTTACCCGGCATATTATTTTTTACCCATCGGGTAAACTTGCCTTCGTTTTTATCCTTTATCTCAGGGAAAGCACCTTTTTTAGTTCTACCTCTTGCCGCCATTACTTTTTAATTAAAGATCCGATGTGTCCTTTTACACTACCTTTTTCTCCATGAGATTCATAAGCCATTGAGTGATCTCCACCATAGGCGTGTCCATATATTTTTTTAGACATAGCTTTACTTTCATCTCTACGAGCTTTATAACTCTGAGATTTTTTTCCGTGTTTGGCTCCTAGAGATTCATCTAAACGAGCGTTATACCCTTGTTTCATAATTGAAAATTTTTAATTATAAATACAAAGATACTAATATTTTCCTTTCCTATTTTTGGGTGAACTTTTAGTCGATCCTCCTGGACCTGACCACAGCTTTTTACAAGACCAGTATCTTGCTGTAAGCTTTGAAGTAGCGGTGCCACACTTGTGTCTAGCCCGAAAAGACCTGCGGGCTGCTGAAGAATAATTGTGGCCGTAACCTGTCGCTCCAAAATGTATAAGCTTCTCCTTGCCGCCTGCGCAAGCTTTTACCATTTTCTTTTTTCCAGCTCTGTCGCTTTTGGTAACGACATTACATTTCATTTTAGATTTATTAGCCATTATGCGTTTCTTACTTTAGCAGCTCTTGTATTTGAAACTACTGTTTTACCTCTAGCTCCTTCTCTCTTTTTTTTACGTGCGGTGGAAGCTAGTTGTCTTTTTGAAAGCCTTCTTGCTTTTGCAAGAGGAAGGCATCGATCAGGATTTTTTTTGTCTTTACTTGTTCCACATGGTCCCTTAATCTTTCCGTCGGTTCCTATACGAACCCACTTCTCTTCACGCCATTTTTTGAGCTCTCCCATTATTGTTTTTTCCTTTCATGGCCCGAAGCTTTTTAAAATCAGCACCAGTAATTTTATTCATAGGAAACGCTGCACGCGCAATGCGTCTTTGTTTTTTACTTAGCTTACTCATCTCTATTTATTTAAGTGTGAGCCGTCGCAGTGTCCATCTGGATTAGATGTATTTCCACACTGGCACATAGGTTGATATCTCATTTCTTTTTGCTTTTATTCATTCCTTTAATCATCCGATCAATCTTTGCTGCTTGACCCTTATGCATAGCTGATGCCTTTCTTAGTTGAGAGGCTATCTCTTTTAATTTTTTTCCGTCCATTATCTTTTAGATTTTTTTGCGTAGTTAGGATCTTTACAATATTTGCTAGCGGCCATATTAGCATAAGCCGAAGGATAGGTATCAAAAGTTCTTTTTGCCCAAGCGATGCCCGCAGGGCAAATCTTGTTTCCTTTTTTCTGTGTCCGTCCAGCCATTAGTAACTTGACTTCATTTTTTTCTCCATTCCATAACCAGGGTTATTTTTCATAGAGCCGCTCATTGTTTTTGCAAACTCTGTTGCTTGAGCTTTTCCAACTGCATTATAAGGAAATACTTTAGTTTTCATCTTTCCGCTATCTGCGCATTTATATTTTACTGTAGGCATAATTAATATTTAGAGTTTTGTTTATTTATTTTTCTAGTTAATCTAGCTGTTGTTCTTCTTCCTTTTTTATTTTCTCTAGCGACCTGAAGGTCAGTATAAAGATTTTGGTTTCTTGAAGAATTTGTTCTTCTAGCTACATTAATTGGTCTGTTTCTAGCAGCATTAACTTCACTACGAATTTTATTTGCAACTTTTTTAATTGCTTTTTTTACTTTTCCTTTTCCAGGCATAATATTATCTTTTACCAGGTTTATAAATCATTTTACTTTTTCCAGTTTTAGGATTGTATCTTTCAACATCTTTTACCAAAGGCTGTTTTACTCCATACTTTCGCATTACATCCTTAGCAACCTTTTTTCTTTTTTCAGATTTTAAAAACTTATCTACCGTTGTATTTCTAAATACAAAAGTACTTGGGTCATACAATTTTTTAGGATCAGGCATAGTTATATTTTAACAATGTCATAACTTTCTCCATTCCAAATTCTTCTAGTTTTTGGAGGTGCTACTGTTTTTTCTTTTTTAGGAGCAGTTTTTTTCTCTGCTGTTTTTTTAGCTTTAGCCATAATATTATTTTTTATTTACTTTTAGGTCTGTTAATTTTTCAATCATCTCTTTCTGCATATCAATTATCATTTGCTCAAGTTGATCGTTACGTGTCTCCATCTGATCGTTTATCGATGTAAGGGATTCATTTCTCTTCTGAAGCTTATTCACCTCATCAGGTTGCTGACCAATTATGGTATACACAACCATACCAAGTGATGACACGAGAGTACCTACTATAGCAACAAATAAATCTTTGTTTACTGGAGGTATCTCAACAAAGCTCAAAAACAAAAGTAAGGAAACTATAAGTACAAATATTCCTGCAGCTCCTAGGTAATGTCTTACCTCTTTTCTTTCATTGGTCATAACTTGTTATCTTTATACAAAGTTATAAAATTAAATCTAATGAAATTGAAGAGAAAAAATGACTACATGAAATACTGGAGGATAGTCAGAAAAATAGTAAAAGAAAAATATGGTATCGGCACTGAGCAGTTAGACTTTTTACTTTTTTTACACAGCGAAGAATATTTTTCCGCAGGAACTTTTAGAGAATACTCAAAACTATTTAACTGGAAACACTCAAGGTTTCGGGTTATGATAGTGCAAGGGTGGATTGTAAATTTTAAGAAACAAAAAAATTCAAACAAAGCCATTTATGGGTTGTCTAACAAGGCAACAAACCTAGTGAACGAAGTTTACCGTTTACTCAATAAGGGTATTTTTTCTGAAAACGGTCAAACCAATCCGTTTTTTAAAAAAACGAACGTGCCTTACACCTTCAAGCTATATGCTGATGCTATCGTAAGAATCAACGAGGCTACAAGACAACAACAACGTCGTTCTCTTGAATAATCGTGTAGGGGGTATCACTGATAAGCATCGTATACCCGGCTCTTTTGTCGTAGTATATCTCGCTATCTTTCTCAATTGCTACCACGTCGGTACCTATCTCGATAATCCTACCCTTCTTATAGCGAAGCTTGCTCGCGTCCTCAGAGGAAAGTAACAACCCAGAGGAGGTTTTAATCTCCTCCTCGATTGTTTTTATAATTATATTTTTACCTATCGGCTTCATTCGTTGTTTGCGTCTACACGTCCTTTTTTAAATCCACGGTTATATCCGTCTAGGTATTCGTTCTGAAATATTTCAGGAATCGGGCACATAGGCACAATCGGGCAGATTGAAAACTCACCCTTTACATCCTCCCATCCCTGGCAGTATCCTAGTTCCCAACCTTCACAGTATTCATCTTGAATTGTGGTGAAGGATAATGATATTAAGCTAAGTAGTATTATAAATTTTTTCATTTTGATTCATATGTTCGGGCCATAGTAACTATGGCGTTGGTTGATAATATAGTTACTGCCACTGAGACAGCATTTTGCAGGGCGGTCTTTGTCACTTTGTTCGGATCTATGATTCCCATCTTAATCATATCCCCAGTCTCACCGGTTTTTACATTAAGGCCTTGGCCAAAATCAACTAACATAGGGGACCATTCTAGCCCCGCGTTAGTTAGTATCTGGTTTAAAGGAGCCTGAAGTGCTTCTTCTAATATCGCGCGAGCGATCGATTTTGATTTTGCAGCAAACTCAACAGCCTCCCATAAGGCAAGCCCACCTCCTGGTAGGATCCCTTCTGATAGTGCGGAGCGTACGGCACACACCGCGTCATCCACACGGTCCATTAGCTCCTTCTGCTCTAGGTCAGTAGCACCCCCGACTTTTATAACACCTACCCCTCCTGTTAGTGAGGCGATTCGAGACGCTATAAATTCCTTGTCAATTTTTTTAGTCGCACCCTTGTGCGCATCCCATAGCTCTGTCACCCTCTGGTCGATCATCTGGTCGTCCACATGGGTGTCGTCTTTCATCACGATGGTCTTGTCCGCGCCTACGATTATTTTCTTCGCCCGTCCTAGGTCTGAGAAGTTTATGATCGACAGATCATCGCCGGTGCTCTGTGAAAAATAAGTAGCGCCCACTGAGAGAGCTATGTCATTCATCAGTTCGTGTTGCTTATAACCAAAGTTCGGCGGAGTTATGGTACAAAGCTTCAAGTTGTTCTTCATCACATTCGCCGCTAGGGTGTTTATGACATTCTGAGAACAAGGCGCTACTATTAATAATTTCTTATTGTCCGCGATTATAGGTTTGAGCACGTTCTCAATAGAGAGTATATTATTTATCTCAGCATCAGAGACCAAGACATGCACGTCCTCCAGGATACACTCGTCTTTTTTGTGGTTGTTCACAAACAGATGCGATGAGTACCCACGGTCTATCTTAATTCCATGGGTCGTCTCAAAGGTGGTGTCAGAGGTTTGGCTTTTCTCAACGGTTACAATCCCGTTCTCTCCTACTTTTTTATAAGTCTTCGCTATAATCTCACCTATCTCAGGGTCATTGTTTGCTGATATGGTCGCCACGTCATGGAGCATTTTACCTGTTAGAGGTATTGATCTTTTCTTCAGCCCCTCAATAACTTCTTTGCTGATAGACACAAGCTCTCTTAGTATCTGGGTCTTGTTATCTTGGGGTTTTATTTTCTCTATCCCTGCTTTGACTATGGCCTCTGTAAGTACAATGGCCGTGGTGGTCCCATCTCCAGCCTCACTGGCTGTGCGGTCTGCCGCTTCTTTCATCATCTGCACCGCTAGGTTCTCTACAGGGTCTAGCAGTTGTATGCTCTTAGCTACTGTCACCCCATCCTTTGTTACGGTGATCCCGTGGGTGTGGTTTGGACTTTCTATAAGTACCGTATTACCCATTGGTCCCAATGTGCTCTTAACTGCATTTGAGAGTTTCGTTATTCCTGAAATAAGTTTTGATTGTGCGTCTTTGCCGAAGTGCAAATCCTTTGGTGAATACCCGCCTGATTCATTCATGATTTGATTAAATTAAATTTGATTTATACCAAAGATAAAAACTTAAACTTAATTACCTAATGACGGAAATGTTATTTTTTTTTCCATACTTACTCTTTTATTATATTTATTATTACTTAACTTTCTATAAATTTTTGAGAATAAAATGAGCATTATTAACATTAGTATTAGTAATCAGATAGTTAGCTCAAATAATTAACATTGAAATGAGCATTATCTGTGTTGATTATGAGCATTAATCTTAATTTTAGGATTGCTCATATAAAATATATAAGATTATTAAAAATCCAATAAGGAAGAATTCTAAGTTCATGATTGAAAATCAACACAAAATGTTGAAAATGTTGATATTGGTTTCGACTAAATTCTAAAATCAACATATAAAAAAAGCTACCCTAAAGTAGCCTTTCTTATCTAGATAATAAACCAACAAATTATCCAAACATATTCTTTCTCATCTCCGATCTTTCGATTCCATCTGCAATTATTTTGATCTTACGATCCTCATCTATTATCCTCTTCATATTCGCAGCTCTCTGAATCCCAGTCATTGAGTCTGGACGATCATTCATTAATCTACCGTTCTTCACATACAGCCCGTCAACATAGTCACTAGCCTTATTGTCTTTATCTATCTGTCTCATAATACTTTATTTGTTCAAATATACAAAATTATTAGATACACCGGGGTTGGGGATTATATACGGTTATACGCAGCGCTGGCCTCGATCGGAAATGGATTTTTTGATTCCAAACCAAATCTGATTTTTTATTTTTGGTAGGATTTTTTGACTTTTCATTTTTGGTACTGCCCTACCTAGCCTCATCCCCTACTTACCTTCCCTCAATACGTTACACGTTTCACGATTAGTTAAGACAAGAAGAGGTGCGTCTTAGTCCACGTCCACTCCAGTTAGAACCATAGACAAATAGCCAAACAAAATGAGCATTATGAGCATTATGAGCATGGATTCTGATGGACGATTAGACCTCATCGATGGAACTGGACGAGATATTATTTCCAGTTAATTATAATTTAGATTTGTTTTATTCGTTTTTTAACCCTACCTTAGCTATTCAAGTTTGATAATACTTCATAAAAATTATCGGGTGGAAATGGAACCACTCTCCTGCCAAGCAGACCCGACAAGCATAAGCAAATTAGGGGTTGAGCGGACATCACAGGCAAAAATCTTCATCTTAGATAACTAGCTGAATAGCTAGTCTGATGATTCCGTTAGGATGAAATCTGAGATACTAATCAACAAACAATAGTCATGACAAAATTAGAATTAATAAACAGAATCAACCAAGTACAAGCAATTAGAGGGGCAATGACATACCAAATGCCAATGTTCGACGAAATTCATAAAGCTACCTACAAGATGATAGATTTAATCCTTGAGGATGCAAGAACGCTAGAAAACACTAATGAAATGCTATCAATATGTTCAGAAGTTCAGTCAATTTTTGACGTAAAAATTCAATAGAGATTAACTGATGAGGATTCAATATCCGAAACTACCTCCAACTGGAGGTAGTCTTAATCAAAAACAAACACAATGAAAAAAGCAATTCAAAACAGAATCGATGCAATCAATGATATGTTACCAGTGGTCGACCAATCATGTGATTTAGCAACGACAATGGGAGGTTCAACGTATGAATCTTATGTTATTTTATCTAAACCAATTGAGGTAAAGAATCAATTCGTTTACATCCATGAAGACAAGAGTTATCATGGTTATGGATTTGACAAGAGATACAATGTCAATAACGAATGGCAACTTGACCAACTGAAATATGATTTATCAATCATCAAAAGAGCATTTAATAAATTAATCAAAAATCAATAATCATGAAATTAGAATTACAACAACAAGTACAAAATTTAAAAATAGAATCAGACAAGATACTAGATAAATACTGGAAGTATTACAAGTTTATTTATAGTGAAAAATCGAATGAGATATTTGATGAGGAGCATGATGGTATATACTTCAATATTCAAGGATTTAATGAAACCTATAATGAGTTACATGAAGACCTTGAAAATGCAGAGGAGGTTCTATCTCCTATGGCGATAGATAAATGGTTCAATCTCCTTGAGGAGGACATGAAATGTGCTATTGAGATTGAGAAGTATTACAATTCAGTAGTGAAGGCTAAAAAACCTAACTACATCTATGGGTAATACCACATGACTGAATGGTTCTAGGGGAGGTTCGATTCCTCCCCAGTCAACGACAATAATGTCAAACAACAAATAAACAATTTATTATGACAATTCAAGAAATAAAACAACGAACAAAAGATACTGCACCGCATTATTTTAGTGTTAAAACATTAAGTTTTTTCAATCAGAAATTATCAGATTTCAAGGTAAAAAAGCTAAACGATACAGAATATTTGATTCATGCTCCATCTTATTGGAATGGAAGATTAATGGGTAAATCAATGCAAATATTTGATACCACTACAAATGATTTAAAGAGCGCATCTTTCGTAGATGCTGATTTATTAAAATAACCTAAAAACTTGCCTAATTGGATGTACAGAGGTTCGATTCCTCTGTAGGCATCGACAATAGTGTCAAACAACAAACAACAATAAATATGGTACGAGAAAACGTAAAACTAAATTACCCATACGTGGCAGTATGTTCCTCCAGGAGGAGCAAGATGGCAATCGGATGGGCAGTCTACAAGTTTACTAGACAAGGTGTCTATCTTGATAAGACTAAGAACCCAAAGACATACTTTGGTGTATCAACTGACTTTGCCAAAGCTATGGCAAACATTCGCAACTGGTATGGTATTAATTTGCCTACTGGTGGATGGTCAGATAAGACTCAAGTGAAGACTAAGCGATTCACTACGATGGAAGACTTTTTAATTAACTTAAAACAACTGGTATGAGTGATAATAAATGGAGTTCTATATTGGAATCTGAACTGAGGAAAGAGCGTCAATATTCAAGTAATATCAGAGATGAATTTGTCAACCTCTACAATAACATTGTAAAAGTAATTAGTAGAGATGGCGAAGAAAGGACTGATGGAGAATGTGTTGATGATATTTATAGTGTCTTAGAAAAGTATAAAGACATTGATGAATGGCAAGATGATTTTTAATCCTATGGGAGGAGCAATCCTCCCTCTGTCGATAGGTGTGTGCCTATCCTGATGAGTCCAAGAGGACGAAACAGAATCATTAATTAAACAACAAACAATATGTTACATTCAAAATTCAGTTTATCGTTTGATACAGATAATCAAATGGTGTCCATTTACATTGAACATGAGGTCAATAACGAGATGACATTCATCGCACCAATCTTTCACTTTGATGATGATGGCAAATTAATTATTCCTCCTAATTCAGATAGAGGATACAACAAGTCTACGTTCAGCTATTTAGCTAGGCACGTAAAGACTAAAGTAAACCAATTCAAGGAGTATATTGAAGATGAATATCTTCGTGAGAAGTCTTATGAAGACTTACCTTTTTAACTTAAACCAACAGATATGAAAAACACAGAATATAAAACGTGCGATAAATGTTCTTATGATATCCTTGATGATGATGGGAATGTTATGGAACACTATTGCATTGATGAAGATGGTCATGGGTATTATGGCGATGAGCAAGAGAGAGAGTTAGAAGAAATAAAAAGAATAGATAATGAAAGCAAAAGATAAAATGAAACATTTAAAAGAAGCGACTAACAAAGTTACTGTTTCTCTTATGGACAATATGGGAAATGGAGAAACCTTAAAACTTAATGACCGATTTCAATTATATAAATACTTTGATATGGAACACTTTGTTGTGCAAGACACAAAAAGTGATGAAGACATATTTTGTGTTCAATATAATGGCAACGATGTAGTTTTTACATATTTATAACTTAAACCAACAGATATGAAAGCAAAAGATATGAGGGATAGATTCCCTAATGAGTATTACTACGGAGTATACTGTATGATTGACGTAGCAAAGGGATATAACCCAATGCTAGAAAAAATCATTCAGCGTGATGAGGCTAATGACATAGCATGGGACAAGGGAATTGAACTATACGATAGTTTCCTTGAATCCAAATACAACACCGATGACAAGTCTGAGATAGACTGCATGGAAGATTATATTATTAACTTAAACCAACAATAAAATGAAAGAGCAAAGAGTGTATATAATAGACACAACATTTGATGATTTGGATATTCCAAAATTTGATGATAAAAGAACAAACAAAATTTTTATGGAAATATCTGAAAAACAAGGCAATGTATATTCTTTAGGAGGATTTACAAAGGCTTTTAATAGAGAAGAAATAAACTCGAACACCGATATAATTAGAATAATTTAAATCAACAATAAAATGAAAGACAATAAACTTATAGCAGAATTTATGGGTAATGGTAAAGAATATGAGATAGATATAAACACTAAGACTCTTAAAGCTTACCATTCCTCATGGGATTGGCTGATGCCAGTAGTGGATAAATGTTTTGATTTATCTTTTGAAGATGGTGTTTGGTCTACAAGAGAGTATGATAATTCAATTCATAAGTTAAATGATGCGTTAGTAACTGCCAACATAGATGCAGTTTACCAAGCAGTAGTAGAATTTATAAAACGTACTAAAAAAAGTACATAACGTACTAAAAAAAGTACAGAGCAACATGGTGCATTGGTAGGTTCGATTCCTACTTGCTCACAATGACAATAGTGTCAGAGATTAAATCAACAAATATGAAAATAAAAACTATAGCAATAATAAACGCAAATGCATTCGTAGATAACATCTATGATGAGATGAGGAAAAACGGCTATCCTGAAGACCTACAGATAGCAGTAATTAGTCAAATCAAAGTGTTGTTAAAATGAATAAGCTAAGAGGAACATATCAGAGGGTGGAAAAAGAGTACACCCTCTCTGTAGACTACACTTACACGTGGGATGATGGGGATTACTACCACCCTAGCGAAGCCGAACTGGATGTTACTGAAATCTACATTGGCTCAGAGACATTACCTTTGCAGTTTTACTATGACTTTCTAGAGCATCAAATGGAAGAAGATATATGTGAACACGCTAAAGACAACAGATGAAGATAGTTAAGAACTTTGGAACTCGAAGAGGCTACAATGAGACGCACGTTGCGTTTATCATCAGAGCCAAGTACAGAAGACGAGCGGGAGCCTTTATTGATATATTCGTAGAGGCTACCCTTGACTCAGAAGGAGTGCGTCATATCTCATTGAGGGAGGACGGAACTAATGATGCCTTATCCGTCCAACATCTGGAGGAGGAGCATTACTTGTATGAACTAATTTTAAATCAAACATTATGATATTTGATAATAGTAATCTCAGTCCTGAACTTCAGGAACTGCTAATAAAAAAACTTAAAAAAGAATTTAAAGATGAAAAACTTACTAAGACTTCTAAGACTCAAAAGGGTCAAAAGAAAAAGAAAAAGGAGTAGAAAGAAAACGCTTTGGTCTAATCTGATGAGCAATGAAAGAAAGATTAGAGAACAGATAGAGGACATGGTAAAGAGAAACAAATATGTTTCTGCGAAATCTAAGTATAAGATTACGCTTTCAAAACCAAGACAAATTATCTATCTTTATAAAAAGAATGAACAAATCAGAGATGAACTTAGAAAATACAGAACCAATAGTAGCACCCAATGATCCAAATTTTCTTTGGCATTCTAACAATGCATTAAGAAAAGAATTGGAGAAAACTAAAAAAGATTTACAAGTAATGGAAATGAAATGGAATAACGCTTACTGGAGTAAAAGATAGTTTTGTTTGTTTGATGGAAGAAGGGAATTCTCAGGGATGAGGTTCCCTTTTTTTTGTGGCCTCTATGAAGCCACGCTCGTATTCGATTTGCTTTTCAATATCTAGGATGCGATTCTCTAAAGCATTAATAACAATAATCTTTTTATCGAGCCTTTCATGAACCATAGTAAGCTCATTCTTTATGCTCATGAACTCAGAGTATACACCTCCAGCAGTAAAGACTGCAACCAAAAAAGAGATAACGATTGATAGGTTATTTTTTAAGAAGGTATCTGCCATGTAGCAAAGGTAAAAAAAATTACTTTCCCATAAGGGGACAAAACTTCCCATTAGGGGAAAACGTAAAAAACACAACTATAATACTTCCAAGTAAAGATTAGGATAGGAATAAATAATTCCTTAAATTTGTTTAAATCTAATTTAATTAAATCAAATGAAATTAACCAACGACCCTACGTTTGATAAATTCCTTGACGATGACTACCAAAGTCGAGGCTATGTTCAAGCCTTTAATCTTATTGATAAAATAAGAACCAAAACTCAAAAGAATCTTAACGTTACACTCAAAAAATGAAGGAACATATATTCAATCAATTTATCGACAACATCTTAAAGCATACTGGTCTGAGCAGAGAAGGGTTCTTCTCAAAGACTCAGAACGGAGAGATAGTATTAGCAAGGCAGACCTTGTTTTACTTATGCACGAAAAGAGGCTTAACTATTGCTATGATTATGCAGTACATGAGAAACAATGGTTCTCAGCTTCAGAGGTCTCCAATAACCTATGGCGTTTCAGCTATAGAGAAACAATTGGAGGAGGACAGAGACTTGCAAGAGGTAATTAACAAGCTTAGTGTTGTTGACTAAAGAGAACTTAGATATGGTCTTTCAAGAAGCTAAGTCACACGACTCCAGTAAGTGCATCAACTCCTTTCCCTCTGAATCTTATATGTATAGGGGAGTAAAAATAATTAGAGATAGCCAGTCAACTCGCATAGAGACTTCAGGAATGAACTTCTATAGAGAACTTACTGAGGAGCAGTACGATTATTTCAAGGGAGGATGGCTCGTAGGCGTGTATACCATATCACTAAAAAAATATCAGTATAATCTTGAGCGACTAGAGTTAAAGGTTCGTGATGAGATGAACGGAAGTAAATCTATGAAGGTCTTAGAAGGACACAAGACCCTTAGAAATACGCTTAATACTAAGCACGAATTAGTGTCCAAAAAATTAAATGATTTAACCAACAAGAAATGAAAAACTATTACAAAGCACTCGCAGGATTTCAACAAGAATGCCCAGTGTTATTAAAAGATACCGATGGGTATGGCTACAAGTATGTAGACCTTACTAAAATTATCCACTCCATCAATCCACTCATGCAAAAGCATGGACTTGGATTCACTCAGATGTTAGGCACTAACCCTGAGAGTGGCAACACTTGTGTTACTACCACAATCTTTCATATTGAGAGTGGAGAAAATAACTCTAGCACAGTAGACGTTCCTCTAGTAGAGATGAAAGGACAAAACTCTTATCAGTCAATCGGTAGTGGTTGCAGTTACTTTAAAAGATACCAATTGAGTTCAGCACTAGGTATTGTCAGCGACAAAGATACTGATGCATACGGTGACCAAGTCAAGACAAATGCTAAGAAACAATTGGATTTAGGCCCAACAAAAAAAGTGGCCCCGAAAAAAGATGTTACAGTCGTTAACCTTGACATAGGAGATGACAAGTGGTATGAAGTTTTGCACAAGGTCATAGAGCATAGAGATGCCGGAAATGATTTTGAAACTATTATAGGAAGCATGAAAAAGAAGTACGACTTTAATATAACAACTGAGAAACACATAAAAGAAATATACGATGGCGAAAAAACTAAGTAAAAAGCAGATCATTGATAAGCTTCGAATTGATGAGGAGTACTATGGAGAGTTTGGAAGGCAATGGCTTTCCAACTCTGACATTCAGAATCTCCAACCCTCTACCTTTAAACAATTTGGAAAGGTAGAGCCTGACAATGAGAATTTCGTCAAGGGTCGATACTTCCATCAATTGATTCTAGAGCCTGAAAAGGCAAAAGACTTTCCCATATGGTCTGCGACAGAGACCAGAGGCAAAGCCTATAAAGAATTCTTGGAAGAGAAAGGTCTAAACTTTGTTTTGAAAGAATCTGAGGCATTGTTAATAGAGAACATGGCTAAAGAGATAGTCAATAGGAACGAACAATTAACTGAACTTATAACCAACAAGGAGGCTATTAGAGAGGAACCTTTTATCGGCCAAATTTTTGGACATGAATTCAAGGCGAAATGTGATTTGATTAGCCAAGGGATAGTGGTTGACTTAAAGACAACTTCAGCCAAGACCATAGAAGAGTTTGTGTGGCTTGGTAAAAACAAATATTTCTATGATACTCAAGCTTTTATATATCAGACCCTAACTGGCAAATCAATGACTTTTGTAGCTATAGATAAGGCTAGAAAAGAGTACGGAAATACTGGTGAGTTCTACCATGAAATTTATGTCTGCCCTACGAGTGAGGAAACTATACTCCAGGGAAAACAAAAGGTAGAACAAGCCGTCCAAATGTATGAGAATTATCATGGCAAGGACAAGAAAGAAGACATAAGAAATGTAATATATAACCTTAAATTTTAAACTATGAGTGAAAAGTATGTACACCCTAGCGGGAAAGGAAGTTTATTTATAAACACCTATAAAAAAGAAGGAGATAAACAACCTTATTTAAAAGGCACAGGCACTACCTTAGATGGTAAGCAGATGGATATAGCCGGATGGAAAAATCAAGCACCTGATGGAGGTACAAAGATTTCTCTGGAATTTAGTGAGCCTTATGTTAAGGACGCAGAAAAATCAACATCTTCTGATAAATCAAAGAATGTTGTCTTAGACCTATAGAACACTAGCACTTAGACGAAGAGGGAGACCTACTCCCTCTTTTTTTATGTGAATAATGTTGAAAATTTTTTGACATTTTCTATATATATATTTATTATTATTTATTTTTATGACTCTGTTTTCAAAAATAAAACAAGCATTTTCAACACAACCTAGATAAACAAAGGGATTTTTTATCAAAAACCAACATTAAAATGAGCACAACCAACGAACATATCGTCACAATCTTTAAAAATATCAAAGAAACCGACACACCTTTCTATAGAAAAGTGGAGTCTGTACTAGAAAGAATTAAAGATGGGGCTTCAAAAGAATTGATTCAGAAGATTAGATCAGAATCAAATAAGTCTGCACGAAATGAACTAAAAAAAGATTTACCATCAATATGTTTCTCTGGAGAATTTAATAAACGTAGTGACGTTTCATTAAAAAAACACTCTGGATTAATTACTCTTGATCTAGATGGGTATGCTAAACAGAAGAGGATGCTAGATGACAAGAAAAAGTTTAGCAAGAATAAGTATGTTTTCAGCGTGTTTATCTCTCCCTCTGGAAAAGGACTGAAGGTATTGGTAAGAATTCCTAGAGACCCCAAGAATCATGTAGGGTATTTCAATGCACTCAAGAATCATTTTAAGTCTGAGTTCTTTGACACTACAAGTAAGAACGTAAGTAGGGTGTGCTATGAATCCTTTGACCCACTAATCTATATCAATCCAAAAGCAGAAGAGTGGACTCAAGTAGAAGAGACTCAGTATAAAGAGATTGTCAGAGGTCAAGGCATCAACACTATTCCAATTAACGAAGAGGACAAGATTACTTCTAACTTAATTAAGTGGCACTCTAAAAATTTCCCCATGGTGGACGGGATGCGCAATAATAATGCATTTACATTAGCAATGGCATTCAACGAGTATGGAGTCTCTGAGACTGTGGCCACGATAGTATTAAACAAGTACGCATCTTCAAGCTTTCCTATTAGCGAAATAAATAAGACTATTAAAAATGCCTACGCCCATCGTGATAAGTACAACACAAAATACTTTGAGGATGAGGAGAAGGTTAACGACATACAACAAAGACTACGGCGTGGAGAATCAAAAAATGATATCCGCCAACAATTATCTGAGTCGATGTTGGAGGATGATCTGATTGACTCAGTAATTGAAACCGCGGAGGAGAACAACTCTATTAAGTTCTGGACCAAAAACAGCAAGGGTATAATTAAAATGCTACCCCTAATATTTAAAAAGTTTTTGGAGGCCAATGGTTTCTATAAGTACTGTCCTGATGATCAGAACACCTACCTCTTTGTAAAGGTTACAAACAACCTAATCTCAAACACTTCTGAGAAGGAGATAAAAGACTTTATCCTAGGACACCTTATTGAGATGGATGACATGACCATCTATAATTACTTCGCGGATCAGACTAGGATATTCAAGGAGGAGTTCTTGACTCTCTTAGATACCATAGAGATATACTTTATTGAAGATACAATAGACACTAGCTACCTATACTATCAAAACTGTGCTATTAAAATTACAAAGGACCAGGTTGTTCCCATAGACTACCTTGAGCTTGATGGGTACGTTTGGGACAACCACATCATACCAAGAGACTATAACGCATGTGAGCTAGGCAAAGGAGACTACAGAACCTTTATAGCTAATGTATCTGACAACGACCCTCAAAGAATAAAATCTATGGAGTCTACAACTGGCTTTTTACTCCATGGATATAAAAACATTTCTTACTGCCCTGCGGTAATACTTAATGATGAGATAATATCAGACCAAGCTAACGGTGGAACTGGTAAAGGTATATTCTTTCAGGCCATTGACGCAATCAAAAAGGTAGCAACCATAGACGGTAAGGCCTTTGCATTTGAGAAGTCTTTCCCTTATCAGACCGTGTCAGCAGACACTCAGATAATATTATTTGATGACGTAAAGCAAGGCTTCCAATTTGAGAGACTCTTTAGCGTGGTCACAGAGGGACTAACCCTAGAGAAGAAGAACAAGGACGCGATTAAAATACCTTTTCATAAAAGCCCGAAGATATCTATAACAACAAACCACATTATCAAAGGCACCGGGAACTCGTTTATCAGAAGAAAGTGGGAGCTTGAACTTACCCAGTACTATACTGAGGTACAGACACCCCTTGAAGAGTTTGGACGATACCTCTTTGGTGGTTGGGATCAAGACGAGTGGTGTCAGTTTGATAACTACATGATTTACTGTCTGCAACTTTACTTAAGAAATGGTTTAATTAAATCGGTACTTAAAAATCAAAAGATTAAACTCTTCCAAGCAGACACGGACGAGATATTTACTGAGTGGTGTGGACTCTTAGGTGAGCAGCACAACCCCCTACTTAAAACTAACGAGAAGGTTTACACTAATTATCTCTACGGTGACTTTGTTACAATGAATCCTGATTATGGTCAGTTTGGTAAACGTAAGCTTTCTAGAACTGAGTTTAACAAATGGTTAAAATCTTATTCCATATATACTCAAGGTATTGAACCGATCTTTGATCGAGACTCTACAGGTAAATTTATCATAATAAAAGTAAAGCCAACTAAGAAGGAAGCTGCGCAACCAACACTTGAATTTTAATTTTTAAAATAAACTATAAAAATATGTCAACTATTTATGAATCATATAAGGATAGTTTCGGTAAAGTACAAGTAATTACCGAAAAAACAACATTTTATCACCTACATAAAAGCGGATTTATATCTGTGTCTTTGTTTAATTGCTTACGGCAAAACGGATATGTTGTTGTCGGTGATGTATTAAAAAAGTACGCAAACGATATAATGAAACATCCTGGATTCGGTCAAGGAAAACTGAAAGAACTAAGGGACTTTTTTACATACAACAGCGAACATTTTGAAATAAATGGGGATGAAATTTAGAGATTATCAAGAGGAAATAATTGACAAGGGTGTAGATGTATTGGGCGAGCATGGTTTCGTTTACTTAGCTATGGAGGTTAGAACTGGAAAGACACTTACGAGTTTAGGCATAGCCAAAGAGATGGGAGCCACAAGGGTTCTGTTTATTACAAAGAAAAAGGCCATCAGCTCTATCGAGGCTGACTATCAGATGCTGAAACCTAGCTTTACCCTTGAGGTAATTAACTATGAGAGCTTGCATAAGATAGAAGGCAGCTTTGATCTAGTAGTATTGGATGAGGCTCATTCATTGGGTGCATTTCCCAAGCCTAGCAAGAGAGCAAAGCAAGTGAAGATAATAATCCAGAAGAATGACCCGTTAGTTATTTTACTATCTGGAACTCCCACTCCTGAGTCCTACAGTCAGATGTACCATCAGGTGTTTGCTATTCCTGGAAACCCTTTCAGAAGGTATATAAACTTTTATAAGTTTTGTGAGATGCATGTAAACGTAACTCAAAGACCTATCAATGGTTTATACATTCGCGACTACTCTAAAGGTCAGCCTAGTATAATGGATGCCATGCAACCTTACTTTCTAGCCTATAGTCAGAAGGAGGCAGGCTTTCAAGTAAAGACTAATGAGCATATCCTCCATGTAAAGATGAGTCCACTGACATACAATGTCGCTGCTAAGCTTCAGAAGAATTTAGTAGTGGAAGGAAAGAACGAGGTAATACTAGCAGATACTCCGGTAAAGCTTATGATGAAGCTACATCAGATCTACTCGGGAACTGTTAAGTTTGAGAGTGGAGCCTCTAAAATACTAGACCTTACTAAGGCTCAGTTCATTAAAGAAAAGTTTAAAGGCAAGAAGATTGCTATATTCTATAAGTTTAAAGAGGAGCTGAATGCTATTGAAGAGGTATTCCAAGATAATATTACAACCCAGCTCAAAGAATTTGTTAACAGTAAAAAATCAATTGCTCTTCAAATTGTGAGTGGGAGAGAAGGCATAAGTCTTCGACAAGCTGAGTGTTTGGTTTATTACAACATTGACTTCAGCGCCACTAGTTATTGGCAGTCTCGTGATCGTATGACAACCAAGGAGCGCAAAAAAAACGAGGTCTATTGGATCTTTTCTGAGGGCGGTATTGAAGATCAGATCTATAAAGCAGTTGTTAACAAGAAGGATTATACCCTTAATCATTTTCGAAAAGATTTACTAAATTTATAATTATGATAGATGGATTACCTAAAATAGACCCTGATTATCTTACAGATAATGATCTATGGGATAGCTCATGGCTCAAAGAAATGTATCCGGAAAGATTTATAAATGACCGAACAACAGATACAAACAAAAAAGATTAAAGAATTAGAAGCTGACGGATACTATGTCCTTAAGCTTATTAAAACCAATAAGAATGGCATACCTGACTTGTTAGCTCTACACCCCACCAACAAGGTTTTATTTGTTGAGGTTAAAACTAAAAAGGGTAGAGTCTCCAAGCTCCAGGAGTATAGGATAAAAGAATTGAAAGAGTATGGATTCGACGCGGAAGTACATAGAGGTTAATGCAAGCTACGAAGGGTATCTATATACTTTTGATAGTGACTTCGTGCTTGAGCTAATGAGGGTAGACCTCTACACCTCGGTTCCTATTGTTATGATGATTGAAAGGTATGTAGATCAGAACTATATTTATTCTCCTAATGATGTGACGGAGGTCGCTGGCGTGCTTAAAAGAGAGAAGCCTTACTACTTTGTTGTGGTCCTTTCACATTATGATGACATGGTATTTGAGAGTCTTCATGAGATAACTTCAGATGAGTATTTAGACTACTACAATAAGAATCAAACATTTAATTAAAAAATATTTATTATTTGTTCTTTTATTTGTAATAAATTATTTATAATTTAGATTGCATGAAACTGAGAGTACCTCCAGTCGAGCAAAAGAGAATACAAAATATTAATTTTGTAATGGCTGACCTTCACTCCTCACTAAACAACATTTACGAATTACTTATGGATAAAGAATACACTCCGCTACGTGGCGAGGTTAATTTGTTATCTAAAAAACTCAAAAGCGTAAGTGAATCAGTAACAGATGAAATCTAAACCAGACTGGGAATACATAGCAGTAGTGTCTTTTACTATAATTATTGGCTACCTAATCTACCTAGTTATCCCTTAATCTTTCTGCGTCTTCTTCGTTGTGTAATTAATGACGGTTCTTTTTTTTTAGCATGTATGCGCTTGGGTAAAGTCCCTGAGGTTGTCTCCCTCTCCCACCTCTCTGCTATCTCAGGCAGGTTCTTATACATGTACGCTCGCTGCGCTTGACTTCTGAATGGCATAGTTATTAATATAAATCTTCTAACATACTTTTTTCTAAATCTTTAAGCTCCTTTTCCATAGCTTTAATATCATCGTCATCTCCTAAGCTTTGAAGCTCTTTGTATAAAGCAGGATCCATAGCTTTCAGCTCTCTGTTTATTTCTCTCTGAGTTCTTTTTTTAGTTTTCTTTTTACGCCCATCAATTTGATACTCAGAAAAATTAAATACTCGTAAAATAATTTTACCTGGATCCTCTCCACCTTCTACTAATTTTTTAATATTGTTTACAAACTTTTCTACTTGAGGCCCTGGGACACCTGCGTATTTAGTCAAATCTAAAATAGCATCTAACAATATTTGTTCTTTTTTCTGAGGATCTTTTGTTTGTCTGTATCTTAAAATTTGTCTAGCAAAATCTGCAGCCGCTTGTAAGGGTGGTAAAGTTTTACTACTTCCCGCCCAAGGCTTGTCTGTTAGAGCGTCCGTTATAGCATTAATCATATCTCCAGCTATAAATAAAGCGTTTAAATTACCTATGATTGCAGCTCGACCAAGCTCATTTAAATCTTCCTCTTCCCAGTCAGCCCATATTCCTGGCAGCCCCATGCTTACAAATTCAAAAAACATAGGAAGTACAGTATGATATACTAATAATGTTCTAAGATTAGTTCCAATGGTACCTTTACCCTCTTTGCCTCTTGATCTTGTGATCCGGTATATCTCTCTAGCTGATGTTATTTCTTTTCTTAAATATTGTTTAATTGAGTTCTGAAACATTTGGAAGAATCTAGAGAAGCCACCTTGAGTTTGATAGAAATCTTTGTTTTGTAAATCTCCAGACTGTTGCGTAGTCCTTGTGTCTTTTTCAAATTTCTTTATAGCATAATCAATAGCCTGTTGTTCAGTAGCATTAGGGTTGGATTTTTTATACTGGTCCTTATAATACAAGTAATTAGGAACTCCACCAATTAAGATAGCTCCCTTGTCTCCTTGTTTTATTAGGAACATTAAAGCATCTACAATTGATGCCATTTTTCCTGGAGGCACAACGCTTTCAACTTTAGATTTTGAATACGTTTCTAAAGTGGTTTTAAAATCAGAGCTGTATCTGTCTTGTAAGTATACAGAGTTATCTAATATTTCTTTTCTAATTTCTAAAAACTTAGGAACATTTACAATAGAATTAGCATAACTAAGCCATGTAGTGTAGCTTATTTCGTTTCCATAGGTTATAAAAGATGTAAGCTGTTTTAAAAATACCGTTGGATTTATTGCTAATGCTCCTATTATAAATCTACTTTGCCACGCTTGGAATAGCTCAAAGTTATCGCCCTTGCTTATCCCTCTATTAGCAAGTTTTTGTATTACGTCTTTAATATATCTATTTACTGGAGCTCCATAGTTGGCGGTTATGATTTTTTTAATAACAGAATTAGTAAACAATTTATTCATGTCGTTTATTACTTCACCATAAGCTGCAAAGTGATTCATCTCTGACATATAATTAAGCAACGCACCCATCATGTCCATGTTTTTGATAGGAGTTTTTGTTTTTTGTCTGAGCTTTGTTGATCCAGGAGATGCTATTTGCATAAATGCACTCATATTTGCAATAAGATCTATCCCTGCATCTTGAGCTTCCATTTTATCAGCACTATCAAAATCTCTGTAAATTCTCCCTGCATAATATTTATTCCACGGCATATCTGTTCGGTATACTTTACGATACATTTCGTTATACCTCTCATATAGTAAAGGAAATAACTCATTAACTTGCCAGTCAGCAACCTCTATTACTTCTCTATGGTTTGTTTCAAGATAATTTACAACCTCATCCATAACTCTTTTGTACTCTTCGCCATACTTTTCTTTAAACGAAGCATCATTTGCGGGGTCTTTGTATTGATTGTATAAATATCCTAATTGATTTGGACTAGCAATGATTGTCTGTTGCTCTAAAAACAATAAGTTATCCGGTGTAGGATTGTTGTCATAGTCTTTCTGAGCTTGTTCTTTCTTCTTTGTGTTAATAACAATACCCGTATCTCTCATTACTGAATCTCCCTTACTCAGCTCTAACCAATCTTTGCCATAGACCTTGGTCATTTTATCAGACATAATAACATTGTCAGCCATCTGAAAACCTTTTTCAGTATTACTAGCTTCATTAACTTTTTCAGAAGTAACCTCTTGTAGATCACCGCCAAAAGATTCGCCTGGAACTTTACTAATAAGAGCCATTAAAGAAGGAAGGTCTAACATGCCTCTGATATATCTAAGCCATCCATTTTGAACTCCATCAAAAGTACGCTTCATCCGCCCTTTTACTTTATCTATTTTAGCTTGAGATACAACGGTCACTTTTTCAATCATCTCTTCCGCTTTAGGATTTTTAATAGTAAGCGGATTAGTCTTAGATTCAGGTAATAATTCATCAAAATTAGGATTTGGAATTAACATTTTAATTTTTTCTCCTGTCATTTCATAGTAGGCTATCTCAAGGTTTCTCATATACTGACGATACTTTGCTGCGACCTGTTGATCGAGCTGGCTTCGTCCAGTCTCTATCATATCATTTAAATTCTCATAAACTAAATTTAATGCCGATGTTTTTTCTACCTCATAATCTTCGGCTATACGAGCCGCTACATATGACATAAGTATTTGAAGGCCTGCGTCGTTAGACTTGTCTTGTTCTGATTGTAAAGTTTTTTCACGAGCAGCATTTATTTCGTCCTCAATCTTGCCTCCTAACTCTAAAAGCTTTTCTACATCTGTTATCTTATCGATGTCTCCTATTCTTTTTTTAATAGTATTCAACGTGTTTAAAGTAATACGATCTATGATATATGCTTTTACTCTATCGCTTTCAACCTTTTGAAACTTCCTGTTTAACAGTTTTTTAATTTTATCTTGAAGGTCTCTATTAATCAATATATTAGCCTCATCAATAACCTCATCGCGAATGGTATCAATGTTAGTTTCGTTAGCGGCTATAATTTTATTAATCATTTTAGTTACAGCAGCTTTAGTGTACAAGGTGTCAGGCATTATCATACGTATGTAGTTACGCAATGCGCGTTGCATGGAAGCTAAGTCAGTGCCTCTTCTTATTCTTTCATTGATCATGGCTTGAGCTTTTTTCATTCGCTCTGCCATATTAACGGTAGGCCTATCTTTAAAAGCCTTGTTAAGGTCAACTTCCATCTTTGCTTGCTGGAGAGAAAGGCTTCGCTTGTCTCCTTCATTCTGATACTCAGGTAAAGTTTGCATGTACTCAATAGTCTGGTCCATTATTTCCTGACGCGTGTAAGTATAAAGTTTTTGCCCTTTATATTTTTTCTTTTTTGCGGCTAACTCTGATTTTGCTGTTTTAATTCTTTTTTCTAAATTCTTTACGACAGTTGTGCTCTTCTTAAATAGTTCTTGTTGCACACCTTCTTGCTCTGCCAATAATTTTTCCAGCTTTTGTTGAGCTCTTAACACCACTTTACCTGCGGCAGTGATGTTATTTTTTTCCAAGTTAAGTTTAAATCGTTTTAATTTTTCAAATAAATTCAGACCCTCTACTAGACCGCCTTCAATGTTACCAAAACTTTTTGGCATTTGTAAAATTGTATTGGTGTCTTTTTTTAAGATAGCGTTTACGTCTTTCTTGTCAAACCTTCTTACTCTAGTTAAGTAATCCTTTATCGTTGATTCTTTTACGTTATTGTCTCTACCTATTAAAATAATTTCCGCAATATCCTCAACTGATCTACCCAGCTCAGTAATATTTTTTTGTCTTCTTGGTTCAGGGTCAGTCATAGGTTTTATAACCTTATTACCTCTCTTTAAATAGTATCCAGATATCTCTCCCCTTCTGTATCCCTCTCTGAAGTAAGAGGTCTTAAGTGTAAGGCCTAAACGAGCCGCTTCTTTGCGAAGAGCTCCAGGGTTGTATAAATCACCAGGGAAATAATTACTATACCGATCCATGTTGTATTTTACCGCAAGCTTTTTAACTGGAGACATCTGTCTTCTTGGCTCTGGGGTAGCTTCTTGTTTAGTTTCTGTTGGTTTAGTGTCAATAAAAGTTTCTCTAAATGAGCCCAACATTACGGACACTTGTCCTACTTTATAAGGGTTCCCTTTTTTACTTGGACCTAATACATCAGCACCCGAAGGTCTATTTTTAGGTAAATGAAGAATAGGCTTTTGTGATTTATCTTTTAATGCAACATGAAAAGGATAGCTAGGGTGACTATCCTCGACAACTTCCACCTCACCATTTACCTCTACAATACCATACACATCACCTATATCTAAACCTTTTGTAAGTTGTTCAGCGGCTACATTAGCGATTAAATCTATCAATCCTTGAGCTGTAGTAGTGGTTTTTTTGGCCAGCGTTCTATCGGGACGGCCACCCAAAAATTCTATGATTGCATCTTTGCTATCTTTAGGTAAACTGATTGCTAATCTTCCTATAATATCTTTTACAACATCTCCTCGTTTTTCAAATGTTGCAGTTCTAGGATCTGAAAAATAATTTCTTACATCTTTAGTTAACTTTACAGCACTAGCGGTCAACGCTATATCTCCTCCAGCGGATCGTATCGCTCCTGATACGGCTGCTCTAAATAATGAAGGGGCAATGACCTTTTCATTAATCATAGTTTCAAGCACAGCCAGGCTAGATTCTACTCCTGATGAACTGCTCACCAGTTTTGAATCAGCTCCTTTTGTTAAGGTCATATAGCCTTTGCCATCATTGTTTATTAATGATTGATTAATTGCTTTAGCTAATGTGTTCGCTGTAGTTTTACTTCCTGAAGCCCACACATCACCATAACGAGTAACAAAAAATATACCTCCTCCTCCATTAAATATAGGCTGTCCTTTAAAAGAAATCTCGCCTACTAACATATCATCTGGAGAGGTTATTGCTGTACTTTTACCTTTCATAAAGTCTACAGTACTAGGTTCTGTAATGAGACCATCTTTTATTAAATCTGCTATCTTTTCTTGCTGAGTATATTTTACCTCAAACGAACCTACTTGTCTTCTTTTTAAAACATCTGCAGGGTTATCTACTTTTTTTCCTCCTTTAAATTCTGTTAATGGAGCTATTTCTTTTGACGTAATAACCTCGCCCTCTGCTGTTTTCTTAGCCACCACATTAAGCATGTCGATAATTCCTTGGTCATCAGAAGTAAATTGTTTAAAAGAAATGCCAGCTTTACTTAAAATGCTTTCGACCCATTTACGGATTCTGCTTTTTGATGGAGCATCAAGCTTCATAAAATTGTCAGCTATATATCCTACCACTTCTGCTAATCGCTCTTCATTTTGTATTGCTTCATCGTAATTAGAAACAAAATCTTCTATTTGTCTTTTTATTTCAGGTGTTAATCCTTTAGCCTTTGAAACTGCCTGCATCATTCTTTTAGTAATAGCCTGAGCAGCTGCATTAGTTTTAACTGCATTAAGCAATACTGCATGGAATACCTCATGAGCCATTGTCCTGTTCGAGGCTTTAGGTAAATTTATATGTATAGTATTAGATGCGGGATCATAAGTTCCATTGCTAGTGTCTCCAGCTATTTTCTGATAGTTCTCACTATTCTCGTGAAGAACAATGTTGACTTTGGGAAACACTTTAGATAAAGCTTTAATAGCTTTTACGGCTAGGTTTTTAATGCCTAGTACAGTATCAGCGTCGTTATCCCCTTCTAAAGATTCTTCCAAAGATCCTTTAGTAACCGTTATATTATCACTAATAGTCTCAACCTCTACCTCTACTGGCTCTCCTTCTAAGCTTGGTACTGTTTCTTTAGTTGACTCTCCTGGCTCTATGCTAACTTCAGTGTCGCTAGGACCTTCAACAAGCTCCTGGAAGTCAGTAACTTCATCAGAAACAGGAGTATCATCAATTACTTCTTCTTTTTCTTTGACTGTTTCATCTACAACTTTATCTTTTTGTTGAGCATCATAAGTAGAGCTTACCATTCTTTCAAGCTCTTTCTTCATTTTTTCTTGCTCTACCTTTAGAGGTTCAGCAAGCACATCATCTGTAGTCTCTATTTTTTTCTGAAGTTGATTGATGTTATATATCAACATTAAAGCACGCTGCTTCTGTTCTTTTGTGTAAGTATCTGGTATTTGATTTGCATTTATACCTTGTAGCTCTTGATAGATTTGACGCTCCTTTGCTGCATCTTCTTCAGTATAGTTTTTAAACTCACCCTCAGTTGCATTTATTTTTTGTTTCAGCCTAGTCTCAAACATTGCATCGTACTGAGGATCCCCTATCATTTCCTCAAACATATCATACATCTCAGAGGAAACAGCTTCCATGTTTGGACTAGTTGCTGCATTTGTTATCGCACCAGGGACTGACATGATAAAACCTCCTATCATTTCTTGAGCCCCAGCCTTTAGAACTTCTGCTACGTACTCTCCTACCGTATCTGGAGTGTTGAACATTTCTTTCTCCTTGGTAAGATTATAGATTTGTTTTACACTTAACTCTGCTATCTGCTGAGCAAAACCTGTTTCAAACTCTGCAGCTCCACCAGCTCCTATAGTTAGTAAACCTCTTCCAATAGCACTATCAATATCTTGCCTAATAAATTCTCTGAAAGTTTTAACACTTGATCCTTTCGGAACTTGGCGCAATGCTTTTAAAACAAATTGATTTATTAATCCTTTTTGATTTATTAAATTTCTGAAACCATATGACTCTAATACACCCACTGCTATTCCGATGGGTGTGACTACCATAGCTTTTTCGTTTTCACTTATGTTATCAAACTCTGGGTTGTTCTCCATCTCTTCGGTAACATTATCAGTTACAAGAGCATACATCTGAGCTGCTCTTTGTGCGAACCCTAGATATGGTATAGGTACTGCGGCCATTGCGGGAATAGATTCAGCTAGACCCAGTATAGCTCCGCCCCAAAAACCTTCTTTCTTAGCATCACTCCACTCTGGGGTTACATCAGAAGGCCCTATTGCTAAGGTAAATCCTTTACGGGCAGCCTCTAGTCTTCCTTCACTCTCATCAAATTGATTAGCGTATTTAGAAAAGTTACTACGCCTACGACCTTTTACAGCTTCATCATAGGACTCAAAAAATTTTTCTCCTTTCTTTTTTAAATCTTTTATTTCAGATCTAATTTCTTCTGCAAAGGTAATGTCCCTTTCAATTTCTTGAGCTGGCACAACCACGCCTGGAGTCATACGAGTGGTTTTGCTAGTTCTTGCGATGTCCGTAAATTCGCTCAACAACTCTTCAGCTGTAACCTCATCAAGTATTTCTTCTAACCTTGAGTCTATCAAACCTTTTTTTCTAGCAAGACGAACAACTTCTTCTTTATATTTTTCTTCAGAAAGACCTGCTCTAGCTTCTGTTTCAGCAGCGTAATCTATCTTTAGTCTTTCTACGGTAGAAGAAATATTTCCTAAACCTTCCGTAAGCCCCCTCCAAATACCTTTGGCCCAGCTTCCTTGTTTTGCTCGCATCTCCGTGTACCTACCAGCTTGCTCATCTAAAAGTCTGCCTTGTTCATTGAGGTCTTTTTCTTGGGCTACCAAACTTATAAAAGCCTCTTGTAATTTTACTTTGTTTTCAGGTGTTTGTAATTCAGGAGAGCTGTCAAATAAAAGTTTATTTTCTAAAAATTTAATTTTAGAATCATTGAATTGTTCTTCAACATCATTAATTTCTTTGACCCTCTGTTCTACCTCTTTTTCAGTAAGTATATTTTTTTGTTCTTTGACCCAACCTTTTTCTGCATCTTTTATCCAGTTGCCTTCAGTTTTAATTTTATTATTTTTTAAAAAGTCTTGAAGCTTTTTAGCGTTTTGTCTATTGAGTTCTTGTTGAACTTCAGGAGAATAAACATTAGTTCCAAAACCTCCTGTAGTTACCTTTCGTTGTTTTAATGGCAACTCAAGCTCTTCTCTATTACCTTGCTCGTCTTTAGGAGCTAGAATTTTAACCGAATCCATTCCAGGAGCGTTCTCCTCAAAATCAAATCCATACTGCTTAAAATTTTCTTGTAATTCAGGAACTACAAACTCTTCTGATTTGTCTGTAAAAGATTCGTCTATAAGATTTAGACGCGCATCAAACTCTTCGGTTGTGTCGAACAAGTCTTGCGAGACCAAAGAACCATCCACCAATTCTGATTCCCCAGAAATTTCTTTTTTTTTTAACGGGTCTTGTATTCCTAATAAACTTTTAAAGTCATTAGGTGAGTCATTATAACCATCGTCTCTAAACAACTTATAACTGTAATCTAAAGCCTCAGTGTTCGTGCTTAAAAGATTTTTAAAATCATCTATGCTGTCGCTATAACCATCAGCCTTAAATAAATCATACGCGTACTGTAATGCTTCCTCGTTCATTATTAGTTATTTTGACCTTGGTTAAATCTATCAGCTCCCCCATCAGGTTTTGGATCATCGGGTTTAGGGTTTTTAGATGCTGGCTTTAATTTATTTTTTAAAGCAGACAAGGATCTAGCGTTTACATTTTCTAAAATAAAAGTTATAATTGATTGTTTAGCAGTTTCTGCATTTTGACCTTCAGAGAAAACTATGTCTCTGCTTTTATCAGAAGGAAGTAAAATTTCTTCAGTTACTTCTTTACCCTCTTCATTTACTTGAGTCAATTTAATACTCTGTCCATCTATTAAATTAATAGGATTTTCAATTGAAATACCAAACTCACTTAGAACTTGATTAATTGAAGAAATTACATCAGTATCATCGCTTTGTTTTAAATCCTTTAATAAAATATTTTTTTCTAAATAAGATTTAGCATCTGCCATTATTGTACTTTCTACCTCTTCTTTTCCTTTATCTTTTCTTGCTGCAATTCTTTCATCAAGCTCAGCTTGTCTTAACTTTAAATTCGCTCTATCAATTTCTTTATCAGCCATCGCAGTCTCTTTGATGTCTAGTTTAGTTCTGATCTGTTTTAAAACCCCCATCTCAGCTTCTTCTTTTTGTGGCTCAGTTAGCTGAGGTTGCTGCTGTCCATTTTTTGTTATAAATAATATAGCGTCCTCAACCTTTCCAGTATACTCTTTACCTGTTAAAATGTTAGTATACCCTTCACCCTTTGTGTCTTTTGCTATTGGCTCTTTGCCTAGCGTGTCGTATAGCATACTTGCATAATCCATGTCTGAGGCAAAAGAAGCTTTGATCTGACTTAAAACAGCTTTTCCTTCTGCTGTTATTCCCCCCTCTTTTAAATTACCATCTTCATCAAGAGCAAACATTCTTTTGAAAGCATCTTCTTCAGTCTTTACATCACCTTGCATTAATACTTGAACGTACGCACCCGCTTCGTCAGCAAGTTTAGCAGCGATTGAATTAGACTGATATCTGTTTACGTCTCTAGAAATAATGTCTCCCGCAGCCCCTACATCCATTAAAGAATAGGCTTGGCCATCTATAGTAGCTACCTTACCATCGCCCCCATCGTCACCTACTTTAGCTAAAAAAGCTTCGCCTGTAACAGGATCCATATAGTATCGTGTTGTATTTGGGTTACTAAATGTTTCTACTTGTTTTAAAAATACAGCTCCTAATCCACTCCCCTGAATTTCCCCATTCTCATCAGGCTTAAGAGAGTCCATATGCCTCTGATAGTTTGCTTGGTACTTCTTGGATAAGTTAAAAAGCTTTGACGTGGATGATCCAGCGGTATTAGTTCGAGCTGTATACTCTTTTAGAGTTATGGCACCAGACTTTAAAAGTTTTTGGTTAGCTAGAGCTATAGCTGAGGCTTGCTCTGCATAGTTGGCAATGATTTGATTCTGCCCCGCATCTTGACCTTGGGGCTTATCTGATAATGTCTCTAAGTTTGTAAGGACCGCCTCGTCTATTGCTTGACGTTTATTTTCTCTATCAGTTGCAATTTTAGTAAGATCATCTGTAATGCCTTGAGTTATTCCTCTCCAGTCTATCTGATCTTCACCTTCCCTAGATTTATACTTATAGTACGTTGCCATTATTTATTTTTTAATTACCTGTCCTAAATAAACCTGTGACTCCTCGAAAGATATTACCTACATCTGTACCTGAGCCTCCTGTTTCTAGAAAAGCACTTTTGGAAATTGGATTTAATCCTAAGCCTTCCATTTCTTTTTTATAGTCTCCATACATAAGTCTTTGATTTCTAGGATTAGCTAAGCGATTAGCCTCTCTTGTTTCTTTGCTTTTACCGTATAATTCTGAAGACTCCATAAGCCCTAAGCCTGCGGCCCCTAAACCTTGTATCCCCCCAGTAATTGCAGAGGCTTGGTTTTTGGCTGCATCTGAGGCGGCAATTTGAGCACCTTGTACCTCGCCTAATTCTAAATTAGCCTTCATAGTGGCTAGTCTTGACTCTTCACCTGCTACTGTACGCTCTAACTTCTCTAAGCTATCAATCTGTCTATTAGTAATATCTTGTTCCCCTTGCTGCATCCCTAGCATAACTCTTCCAGCTGTAGCTGCAGCGCCTCTCCCTGCTTCTTGACCCGCTTGTAAAAGCTGTTGTCCCACACCAGCCAAAGCATCACGCTCTTGCTCAAATGATTTAAGATTAATGTCTAAACCTTCGTAAAAATTTTCTTCTAGTTTTGCACGGGCCGCTGCCATTGCTTTTTCAGCGTCACGCTCTGCGTCTTCTTGCATTCTATTTTGTTTAGCCGCTTGGCCAAAGCTTAGTGCTGCTCCTCCAACTTTTAATGCTGTTCCTATGATTGCTGTTGCTGCTGCCATATTATAATAGTTTTATCATTTCTTGTGAGTAGTTATCTGCTGCGGTGTATCCCAAGTTTTCATATGTCTTAATTAAGCTTTTATTTTTTAAAAGCGCATAGCTAAATTTTTTACCGCTATCCTTACAGATTTTTGTTAATGTCTTAATGAGTAACGTCAAAGCCTCTTGGCGCTGTGGTTTTTTCTTATAATCTTTATTAGATATAATCCAGTCTACCCAAGCTACTTTTGAATTAGTCATATATATAAACCCTGCACATACAGGCGTGTCATTGTCTAAAACCATTATACCACCTTTACCGTCATCAGGTAAAAATGCAGGAACTGGAGCTGTCCACTTCCAATCTTTCCACCAACCTACGAGAACTTCTTCATAGTCAGTGTCGTTTAATGGCCTTATGTTAAATTCCATTGAATAACAAAGATACTAATTTTTAAGGATTGCTTTTAGCTACTTGAGACTCTACAGCAAACAGCTCTGTTGCTATTGTTGCAGTATTCTGAAGTACAAACTTCATGTAGTGACCTAATAGTCCATGAGATTCAGCCTCTTGATTTTTAATATATAAAATAAAAGAGTCTTGAAGAGTAGGAGCTGCGCCCCCAGCCACCGTAGCATCCACTGTAATCCTGTTTATATTATTAACCAGATCAATCTCTATAGCTGTTACCGTACCCACAAGTGTTGGACCAGTGTAGGGAGGGTTTGCAGAGTATAGGCTGTCCCCTATACTTATGATGTTACCTATGTTTATGGTGGTAGCAAAGTTTATAATCGGAGTGTTGGCAGTTCCAGTTACCGATAAGCTTTGAGATATACCATTCATTGATCGTAACGCATACTCTGTAAGAGCTGCAGGATCACCTCCTGCGCTTCTGATGTAGGCAAACCAGTCTCCTTCTTTCTGAACAAACCAGGAATAATCAATAAGGCCTGTGTTAGGAAGGTCTGTCTCAAGTGCTGCTGACCACGCTGTATCTGATTCTAAGTTTACAGTTTTAAATATTTTATTAGTTATAGGGTCATCATTAAATACACTAGTTATTTCTGAGAAGCCCTGAACACCATAGTAGTTGTTCCTAACTTCGTTACTATTGTGTTGAAATATATTACCACCAGAAAAAGAATACAAGTAGTTGTTTAAGCCTACCAAATACTCAGGCATGTATGAATAAAAAGAAGGCCACCCGTTAGAGTTTTCACTGTAGGTAAGAGTATAGTCTGGCATAATGTTTAATTTATATATACAAATTTACTAAAAATAACTGACCACTTTATCACCCCAACCATGTGACGCGCTATAAGGCCACATGAGGTACCTATAAGGGACTTGTCCAGCCAAGCTTCTAACTACAGTCATGTAAGGATTGTTAAGCGATTTAAGAGTCTTAATTTCTTCTTTTGTTATAGTATCATGGTGAACTACTATTCCATTGTTATCTTCAAACACAAGCATTCCAAATGCGCAGTCTTCATATAAGAAGTCATGCTTGTTAATCTTAACATGATACTCTTTAGATTGGTGGTATATAGAGTCCCCATCGGTTCCAGGAGGAGGTAGATTCTTCTGACACCTATGCGTTATGGTCTGATCTTTAAATTTTATTCCAGCATACAGTTCATAATCCTCTAAGGTTCGCTCTTCTCCAAGATCATACTCTTTAAAGGTATTCTTATTGCAAGGAGAACACACCTCTCCGTTAACCCCTAAGAGTTGTCTTGTTCTTGCTTTTGATTGATTATCTCTTTCAAACCATTTCTTGTGATCGTCCCAATGTTTAGACCTTCCCTCTCTAGTATACTCATGCCACACTATTGGTTTGTGTGGTGCAAACAAATCGTAGCCATGCGTGTAAGCCCTGACTGATATAGATATTTCTTCTCCATAGAAATACATAAGCGGATCATGGGGGACCTCTTTACAAAACTTACCTAGTGTAAAAGCAAAGTGCCCAGAGTAAAACCTTGAGGGAGTGGGTGCAGTGCTTCTTGGTAGTGTATATGGATGAAAAAGGGCAACACCATCTTTCCATTTATCCACTTTCATACCGTATACAGTTTCATTTTGTTCAATAGCTTTATTAAGATGATATGCCGGGCAGTATGAAGTAAGCAAAGGTTTTTTAAAGCCTTGCTTCTGAAGCCTAGCTATAGTGCTAATACATTCACTATCCCACCCCTCAATAAACCTATGATGCGAATCTAAATGAAGAGTATAGTCCTCTCCGTTATAGTGTTGCTGTATCTGATTACGTGCCCAGCAAGTGCCTTGAGCCTCTGTGTGTGGTATCTGTATTACTATAAACCTTCCGTCTTCAGCAAACTGATCAAGTCGATCCCACTCATCTTCTTCGGCATACTGGTGAGCTATGCATATTTTTAAATTCTCTGGATGATGAGCTTTCTCAATAAGATCTTTGATGGTAGGTATAAGCTCAGGATCACGATAACTCGCAATCTGTACAAATATAGATTTCATTAGATTTAATTTTATGTACTAAGATAATGAATTAATTAAAATCCAAAACCTCCTCCTGTGCACTGGCTATTATTACATCCCGAAGATGTAATTATTTGTATTACGTCTCCTTGAGAAGCAGCGGTAGTTGTGCCCTGAATAGTGCCACAAAAAGTCTGTCCTGTATTAGTTCTAAAAAACACTACAGTTGAAACAGCTAATGAAGCTATATATGAAATTCTATAACTCACAAAAGTACCACACGTAGTAATTAGATAAGTAAATGTGGAGACATCTTGTGTTATTTGTCCTCCAACAATTAATGTTATATCAGAGTCTTGAGTAATGCTTGTAGGGCTAAATGTAACACTTGAATTAGCTATACTAAATCCATCTGTAACTAGAATTCTTGAGTTAAAAGTTGTAGTATCTAGAGGCGAAGCACCTGTAACAAAAGATCCAATAGTGTCACCTACCAAATTATACCCCACACCCTCAGTGCTTCCAGTGATATTATTTGTAATTGATGTTATAGTTCCAGTAATATTTTGAGGAGTTGAACTACAAGTAGTTGTATTGCCTAAAGTACTACCGTTCCAATACCTAGATATTTTTACTCCTGCGCTAGTAAACGCGTAGGTTCCTGAAGCTGCAGCTTGTGAGCTTGCGCATCCTTGTTCACTAGCATACAATTGAGTTGCAGTTGATAATGAACTAGTATTTGCAAAAACTGTAGTATTACCACCAGTAGGACAAACATTGGTATTGCTATTATATTCTATCGGTATTCCAAAACAATTTGATGGTGGATTACAAACCGCACAATTATCTGACCTGTTAGTAATATCGTTTGTATTTGTGGTTAAACCTGATCCACCAGTTATTTCATAACATGTTGCTGCATTATTTATTTTTACAGCTGTTCCAGTATTAACTGTATTACCATCAGTTCTTACTATGATTGCCGGTCCACCATCACAAGGTACTGCAGTATAAAAACTGTACTGAGTTGGCGCTGGAATATCATCAAAACATACACCTGTTTGAGTCACCCCTCCAGAGAAGCTAGGAGTATTTAGCCTAGCACAAATTTCTCCTTGTTGATTTGGCTGAGAACTAAAGTCTCTTGAAACTTGCACGCCATCACTACATCTATTAAAAGTTCCTGTACCAGTTGCTGTATAAGTAGCACAAGCCGCTACAGTAGGGCAAAAATTTGTTATTGTATTAGATGTGGTATTAGTGGCTTGACTTACTAATTTATAACACCCTGATGCAGCGCTTATAGTTACGTTATCATCCTCACTAAATCCTGATTTTAACTGTACAAAGTATTCAACATTTGTTGTTGTTTCTCTAGCTAAAAAAGAATTATTAACTACGGGAGCTGGTATACATGGATTAGTTCCGCTTGTACATCCAGTATAAGCTGTCCCGGCATACACCCCATCAAATGTGGTAGCCGATCCAACCCTTTGAGAGTTAATCTGGTAACACGTTGTTGAGCCGTTTATTTTTACTGAGGTTGTTCCCTCATTAAAAGTTGTCCCTTCTGGAGCTTGAATAACTATTGTAGTATTAGGGTTGTTACACTCTTGAGCATTCCAGTAAGTAAATACAGGCGGCACTGCCGGACACCCAGCATCAGCTGTTAGAGCTAAACCATTTTCAACTAAAGGTATCCCTGGGCTTGGAGTGTTAATAGGAGCTGCACCACTATAAGAATAGTAAGCATTTGAATTAGTGTTTTCATAAATAAATTGAACGCTCGTAGGAGGTATTGACGTATAAATAGCACTAGGAGCACCTGTAGAAGCAGATACTGGACATAAGTTTAATAGATAATATTCTGCTGGCAATCCTGGGTCTGGCACACAGCCACCTGTATCTGTGTTCGTTGTGCTATTCACCGCTAATGCATCAATAAGCCAACAGTTTGCGTTTATACTAGTGGTAATTTGTTGACCAACAGAAAAATTATTATTTAATATTACATGATCTTGAACTCCAGTAACAGTGTCAGTAATCTTAAACGCATTATTTGCTGCTGGCGTAGGATCGGGAGAAGGCTTAGTACAAGATGGACAATCTTGTGGCGGATCTAAAACACCGCTGACTTGTTCTCTAGCTGTAACACCGCCCATTTGATAGAAACCATCAGGTGCAAAGGTAGTTAAGGCCGCATCAGTATAGACAGCAGTTGCATCTGCAAAATTAAAAGTGTCTATGTAGTATATTCCAGCTGTAGCCATTGTGTAAAATTAATTAATTTTTAACATGTAAAGAATGATATAACCCTTCCGTCATTTCCTATTTGTACCCATCCTTGCATAAATCCTTGTACTGCAACTTTAGTTCCAGGCGCAGGGAATGTAAATCCATAATATTTATTGTTTCCATTAAATGGAGTATTAAAGTTTTTGTCTATAAAGAATAATGTATCTTGAGCAAATAAATTATTCGTTGTTGTAATTGATGTAAAGACTGGTACCGCACAATATACAGTATTGTTACATGGTAGATTTGATGTACTGTCAAATCCATTGCCCGCATTTGCACTAAACATCCAAATAGGATTATCAGTAGAGTCGCTTGGACAGTTTACGGGGTCATTACATGCCGATGCTTCCCCTACAATATCACCACTAGCTCCATCACCCCAATTTACTCTTTCTATTGTTGCACATTTTCTTACACTTACATTTGAGCCACTTAAGTTTATTTCGTCATAGTATACAATATTACCAACACTAAACAAACCTAATGAAGTATCTCCTGACAAGAATACTCTTGTTCCGCTACTACCGCACTGAATAGCAGAGTAGTTATATTGCTCACATGCAGATCCTGCGGTTACTGTTCCGGTAGTCCCAGAAGTTCGAACTGGTATATTTTGCGAACATATTACAGAAGACTGTCCACCTCCAACTGTTTCTTGTAATTGAACTCCATTACAACTTTCCCAAGTAAATATATTGTCAGATCCTCCACAAGATGAACCTAATGTTACTGTTCCAGTATTAGGGGTTGTTGTTGGCGTTGTTGTAGAACACACGTTTGAGGTCTTTCCAGAACCTAATGATGAAATAAATTGAGGGTCTCCATTACAATCTGTAAAGTCAATTCTTATAGCATCTGCATTAGCTACTACATTATAGTTATTACATGTAGAGGGAGAGGCTAAAGTGTATGAAGTACAACTTAAAGGCACCGGCGAAGCTTCAGGAGTAGGGATTGGCGTTTGCACCACATTACATCCTACACAACAGACATCGTTTAAATCTACATTAGAATAACATAGCTGTACTTCTGTAGAATTTCTATAATCATAAATCAAATATAAATTGTCTCCTGTATTTCCAGAAGGCATTGTAAATGTTGCCGTAAATTCAGGACTATTGTTTTGTATAGGTGTTACGGTTGTAGATGCTGCTAATAAAGCTACTACATCTGCTTGAATAAATTCTCCATATACCGTAGCAGTTCTTAAAAATCTAAAGTTATTTTTATTTCTATTAAAATTATAATTGTCTCCTCTTTCTGTATATTTATTACTACCTATAATAACTTTAGCGCCATCATCAGGTATTACCCCAGCTCCTTGACCTCCAGTTAAAGTAACAAATGGAGCGACTAAAGGATTATTAGTGCCATTTGGAAATTCCATTTGATTACTATGAGGAGGAGAGTTAAATAATCCATCTTGCCATCTGTACTCATTATGAATAAACTTGCCACGGTCTGCATTACTTACTACACCAACTTGAATAATTGTAATTTCATCAGGCTCTGGACAATTAACCGTTACTTCAATAGTATCAGCTGTAATGCTATTTGAAGAAACCACTATTGTCATGTCTTCAGCATATACTGAATTTTTAGCCACATTTAATATTCCATTAACCGAAGTCGTTACACTAGTAGAAGTTCCATTGTATAAGGCTGTTATAGTGTAAGTATTGTTACTTGTAGAATCCTCAGTTACTATTTCATTTCCTGAAGATGCAGTTGAATTAGTTTCTGTAATCATTTTAACTAAGCCACCTGCATTTGCAGGGGTGTTAGCCTCTGTAATAACATTATCATTACCCCCACTGGGAATAACGTATTCTATTTCTACAGTACCAACCTCTTGAGTAACATCTACACAATATGAAATCTGCTCCCCAACTGGTATTGTTATATTTCTTGAACTACCGCAAAGGTCACAGTTGCCTACAAACGGTAATGTAATACTATTGGCAGACAGAACATACTCGTTCATATAAGGGTCAAAGCCTCCTATTTTCTGCGCATCAAAATTGTCATGGAATAAGTCTCTAAACCAACCTCTCATTCCAGACTCTGAGATTACAGTTAATGACTCTTGGTTATAAGCACCACCTTTTAACTGTATAACAGCTCCTCTTTGCTCATCTGTAAAAAACTTGTCAGCTCCAAACACTGCAAAGCTTTCAGGGTTTCTGCTTATACCAAACTCTTCTATTCTAGATATTTGTTGACCTAACACTTCTGGAACTGAAGTAAGGGACCCAGTCCCTCCTGCATCTGTAAGTAAATCTTTACCGGCTAATACATAAGATATTTTATCTTCTTGCAAAGTAAGTATGTCTGTCTTTCTAGAATGTAATTTTTGAATAGATCCAAATGAATCCTCTAAGGTTTTGTAGTTAACAAGTCCTAGGTTAAACTCATTAAGCTTGTTAATGTTTGATTCATCATTATATACGCCACTATAAGTAAGATCAGCAAACCTGTGCGCTTCTTTATATTCTTGTCCTGATGTTGTTGTTACTCTATTACCTAGCGCAAAGGCTTCACCTTTTACAGAGTCTCTTATGGTATAACTCTCAACACCATTACCAAATGTATAACAATCAAAAAATCCTGTGTCAACTATTGCAGATTTTTTAGTTTGTACAACTTGATTAGCTTGTGTTCCTTGATGTTCTCCATTAGTGTTAACGTTAAAGTTTAAATTGTTTTCATACCATATATCAGGAGATGCATCTGACGGAACAGTTTCAAAAACAATTACCCCGCCTTGATCTGCTCTTATTACTTCTATTGATACGCTTACAGTTGAATCAGCACCCGCTAAAAGGTTAAAACCTCCTACAGCTCTACAAGTCCTTGTACCTGTGGCTAAAAACCAAATTGAATCATCATCAGTATTTTTATAAAAATTATAATAATTCGTAGTATCTGATAAAGGAATATAAGCGTTATTTCTATCAGTTATAGGTATAGTCCCTTTAGGATTTCCCGCAGCATCAATTCTTGTAGAATTATAAACATTATACATTTGACCAAACTCTCTTCCAGTACTTGTAATACTTTGCGTCTCTATGAAATTTCCAATGTTTTCTGAATTAAACCAAGTTTCAAAATCAGCATATGTTGTTGGCGACTCATATGTACCAGTAAATATGTTTGTTCGAGTTAAACAATTTTTGTTTCCTAAACCTAAAATGCCAGGCTCGTTTCTTACTTGATTTATTGAAATTTTAATTTTAGAACCTGCTGGTATAGAATAGTTTACATAGGCTGTGTTCCCTGGGTTTTTAATACTTATTAAACAAGTTGCTATAGGATACCCTTCATTTTTTCCAGCATTTGCAGCACGAGTTGAAGTGTTATCTGCATTTTGAACACTCCCTCCAATCTGCTCAACTTTATCTAATGAAAACCCCGTTGGCTTTATTTCCATGTAAGCTCCCGCAGGAACAGTTAAAAAAGCATCAGTTACACCTGGCTGTAATGGATCTGGTATTTTTAAAAAATCTTTAGCTTGTACTTCTTTGCTTATAACCGTACTTGTAATGCACCTATTTAAAGGCCCCCCAGTATCCGATTTTACAATTAAATTTTGTCCACTTTCAACTTTAGCAGCATTCTCACCTTCTAACAAAAGAAAAACACTATTTGAGTTAGGGTCTTTAAAAAATGTTTCTGTATATATAGTCTCGTAAGTAGACTTATCGGGCTTTATAACAAACTTATAATACTTGGCCCAATAAGGTGCACGCTGAGCCCAAGGTATTGTTACTTGTATTTTATTTTGTCTTGATGAATTCCCACAAGGTATTCGAACAGTATTATTAGGACTTACAAGAGCCGTCGATGATCTTAAAAACTCATCCATATAAACCACTCCTATTTCATAACCTCTATTACTATGAAGGCTAGTTGGATTTCCCGCCGACCCAAAAGATGACTGTAAAGACACAACTTTATAATATTCCCATATAGATCCAGGGACTGTAGGTATAGCAGGGTCTTGAGTAAATCTTATTGCGGGTAGTTGCAGTTGAAGAGAAGTTGAACTAGGTATATTATTTACAATTCTTATAGGCTCTCCTGAAGCATCTATACCACTTTCAAATTTTGTTACTGTTCCAGTGACACCAAGGGCGGTGGTAGTAGTTAGAGTTGTAGGAATAAGACAATTAAATAAATCCGTTAATGTAAATCCACTACATGAAGTAGTTCCTGAAGCTGCATATACCGGCTGAATATTAGTGCTAGTTCCAATAGCATCTTTAAACGCTTGAGATTCAACTAATTCATATAATGAGTCAAAGGTCTGAGGAATTAAATAATTAAAAGGTATTGTAATGTTTTCTGTTTGAGAGGTAGGAATTAATCCTCCAAAAGCACCAGCATAATAACTGGATCTTTCAAACGTAAAATTTATGTTAATAGAGGAGCCAGATATAATTTTAGTAAATTGATTTATTTCCGCAAAATCAATTTTAATTATTGAATCATTAACTGTAATAGTTGAGCCGAAGGTATAATTACTAGGTAATGTAGAACTTGGTAAATTTGCGTTTGTTGCATCTCCTTCCGTTAGTTGTGTAGTATATTCTAATTTTACTGGATTATTGAATATGTCTTTTAAATCATAACCCTCTATGTAATTACCGTAAACTAATCGATTACCCATTAAGGTTTGTCCTAATGCTTTAATAGGAACATTATCGTATAACCTTAAAAGTTCAGAAGAAGGAAGAATAGTAAAAATCTTACTATTATCAAATGTAAAGGTATAATTAGTATTGTCTGCATATCCTTGTAAACCTTTAGATAATTTATCAATTATCTTAATTGTATCGTCCGTGCTTTCTTTATAAAGCAACTCAATACCTTTTACTAAAGAACCACCTGAATTAAATTGAATGTCCACACCAGTTACGGTATTTACCATTCCCTCATTTAAATTAGTAGAAAAACTATAGTTAAAAGAATTTGGATCAAAAGCTGGTTCAGACCATTGTGATGTTGCTGAAAACTCACCATTAGTGTATTGATACCTGTAAGCAAAACATATAAACCGTGTTTCTAAAAAATCATCTTGATTAGGATTAGACAAACTTTTTAACACAATACTAGGAGCCTTAATAGGTGGTTTTTTAATCACCATAAACTCTTCCGCAGTTACAACATCTACGTCATAAAATGGATTGGGATAGTTCTGAGTTACATTTATAAACCTTGGAGGATTAATGTTGTCAGTAAAAAACAATAAGTCATCTACTAAATCTATTCCCGTTATTAAATGTTGAGGATTAAAATTCAAAGTAGTGTTGGCACCAAACCCGTCATCAATACTTATTATATGATAAGTAAGGTTTTCAGTAGTAGGATTGAAAGAAACAACCATGTCTATTTTTCCTGTCTCTCCTAAGGTATAAGCGGGGTCATGAACAAACCAGTATATTCGGTTATTCTGTCCATCTTCATAAGCCCCTATACATCTTGCCTGTGAACTTAATAAAACAGCCCCTGTAGTACTAGCGGTTTGCTCATACTGCAAACTAGTCATCTTAGTATTACCCTTAGAGTTTTCAACAGAGCCAACTTCCCCACCTTCGGTAGAACCTAGCCTAACATTTAAAGCATCAATGTATTCCCCGTTTGGTACAAGTCTTTCATCGAGAGACTTATTCATTCTCCCTGCGATAAAATTTCTTTGAATGTTTGCCATTTTATTTAATCCACTTATTCTCGCCTCTTAGATTCATAAGTAATCTTCCTGGATGAATATTGCTTATTCTAATTTTAGCGTTTCTTAGTAAAGAACTTTTATCTTTTCTAGCTCTATTAATTATATATTCTTGTACTCCAAATTTATTATTTAATATTTCATATTTAATGTAAGCATATAAGTAATCTTCAAAAAGCTTATTTACACTTACTAGTGAATCATTACCTCCTTCCATGCCATCGCATATATACTCAAGCACACACTGCTGATTAGCCATTGTAGAATCAAAGTTTATTACACCAGCTTTTTTATCTATCCTAAAAGTGGGATTAAAATTAGCGGTCTCAGTATTTAAACCATATCTAGCTCCTATATTATAATCTTTCCATGCATCTGGATTCTCAGAGGCAATATCAGAAGCATCATTAGAATTGTTTTGGTTTAAGTAAATACTCTGTTGCGAACCATTTATTCTTTGAGTATCTAAAGTTGACGCTGTAGTCTGCACTGTACCGTCTGCATTAAAGCTTAGAGTACCTGTAGCGCTCTGCAAATAAGATGCAGCTGAGTTTACTTGTATGTTCTCAGTAAGAGGTCTTAGATAGCCATCTTGATACAAAGATATACGCACCCAATTCACATAATCAGAGGGTAGGATAAATTTAAGATCATCAAACACCTTAAGCTCTAAAGCTTTTATTTCTTTGAACGCATCATAATTAAGCTCTTGTATACCACGCTTAGTGTGAAATAATATCTTATACCTCTCTTCATTATTAACTAACGAGTGATTCCCGTCATACATTAAAAGAAAATTATTAACTATATCAGTTAACGGTACATATTGAAAAGACCCCCAATTAGCATTTGTAGGTGTTGCACCTGCATTTTCGTAATATTGATATTCAGATAAGTATGCCATTAGTTTTCTTTTTGTTCTTCCATTTGTTCTTGTTCAGCTCCAAACTGCGCTTCTTGTATATCTCTAATTGACATACCTGCGTACTGCAATATTTTAAATACTAAAGACGTTTCATCATCTGGAGACAATTCAAAGTCTTGAAAGTCAGCGTTACTTTGGTTAAATGCAGGCTCTCCATTAGCCACATTTAAATAGGTCCAATTAGGATCTTTAGGATATCTTATATATTGTGCTTGTATGTCCGTAGCTCCATTAAATTGAGCTGGGAATATTGTTATAAAAGCTCCCTGCAAACTATACGCTGGATAAGTTATAGTCGGCGAGGTTAAGTTAGAAGCATTTAAAAGAGTTATTTTACTATTGGACACTTTCTCAGCCTCACCTTGATAAACACCACCGCTAGAACATAATATTTTATTTAATAAATAGTAGTCATCTCCGGTAGTGCTTTGAGATGGCAAAAAGTATTGGTTAAGTAGGTTTTGTGCAAGAGTTTTAGTTTCTGAGAATAAATCAATTACCTCTTCATAACCCTTGGTAATATTTGCATATCCTGTTCCAGACATCCTAGCATTCTCTTGATTTATTAATTGATTATATTGATAAAAATAATCATCAAATATATCTAGCTGCGCTTGTTTAGCAAACAAATTAAAATCTTGCGGTGAAATATACCCGTAGTTATTCTTATTAAGGATTGCTAAAACTGTATTCCGTACAGAATTTATCATTGTTATTCTTTTACACAAAGATAAGTAAAAAAAAAGAGGTCAATTTTTTATGACCTCTTCTTAAATTATCGACTAAAACGAGTTTATGAAATCGTTGTTATCGCTTGACTTAGAGTCACGTCAATGGTTGCGTCAGTATAACTTTTTGTCCAAACAGTTACAAGAGCAGATTCGATAGCCGTTTTGTCTGCGGCAGTCATATTCCCTGAACCTGCTAAAGTTATTTGCTTGTCAAGATAGTTTAAAACAATATTGTTTGTAACTAATCCAACGTATAATACATCGCCACCAAAAACATAATTTCCGATTACTAAAAATTTATTCATAATTTCTAAGATTTAAAAGGTGAATGTAAAGGCGTTTACCGCTTGGCTCAATGTCGGTATACTGTATAATACTTTAGTCCATTTCTGTTGTTGAGCACTTTTAATAACACCGAATACGATGTCTGCATCTGCTTGTACTAAGGCCGAGCTTGACGCAATTTTACTTTGAGAGCCACTAATGTAATCGATAACAATGTCATCTGCACTATCTACATAGCAAGATGATACATCTTTTACAGAGAACTGCTCTACTCCACCGCCAACGGTGATACTTGCATACTTGTTCATAATTAAAAATTTATGGGTTAAAAAACAAAGATACAGAAAATTAAAACGTACTATTTACATGTTCTTAGCCAATTCTGATAAGTGCTTTAATACCTCTATACCATCATCAGACTCAAAAAATGATGACACCATATATGTAGGCTCTTCACCATAAGGGACATTTAACATTTTCTTTTTATTTGAAGGGGTGTTAAACCACACTTCTTTTTTCTGATTACGTAATTGTAAAATGTTTTTATCAAAAAATCCCTGTATTATAGCATTCATTTTTAAAGCAGGATCTTCTAGAAGCAGCATAAAATCTTTTGGTTGATTTTTAGCAAATACTAATATATCCCTTCTTAACTCGGCCGTTGTCATACGAGTAATGTCTTGTTGAAATAAAACTCTGCCGACATTTTCTACTTGATCGACTGTTAATTGCCTAGCTTGAATTAAAGCATCTACTTCAGTGTTTAATTCTTCTACAATTTTAGATGCATCTTTTGCCTTGTCTACCTCAACATAAACCCTTCCGTTGCCAGGGTGGTATGCTAGAAATTTTTGTAATACTTGATTTTCTTTACGGACTGTTAAAAATCCATTTTCAAATACGATTGGCTCTAAAATAGCATTATTATCTTGGTCCTCTTGAAAAGGGGAGTTTTGATTTCTTGCATATCGTAAAGCTTTATTAGTTCCTGTCTCTTCATCAAACCACAAAAGAGGAAATCTTTGAGTATGTCTTGATGCTAGGATTAGGGATAATGGCGCAGTTTCGCGCGTGAGTTTGTAGATTTTATCTACATATTTAGTAGTAGTTTTCATTAGATTAGATTTAAATTTTATATAAAAAAAAAGGGGGCTTTTACACCCCCTAAAAGTAGTGTATTACTCTTGGAAGATAAAGAAGTTGTTAGCACCTAAAGTACAAACAGCTCTCTCTGACAAGAAGTTTACTTGCATGTTATCAACATCACTTGTCATTGCACCACCAGCAGAACCAGTAATCCAAGTCTTGTAACGTCTGTCTTCTGTTTCAGAAGCTCTATATCTAACATGTAAGAAAGGTCTCTTAGCATTCTTACCAAGAATTTGGTCATAAACACTAGTTGAACCAGCGGGTACAAGTAGTCCGTTTACACGTCCTGATCCTGCTCCTGTTGGAAGTCCACCTCTCATAGTTGGGTCATTTAAGTATTTCCAGTCAGTCTTATAGAAGTCATAACCTCTACGGAATCCTGAGAAACCTAAATTTAACGCCATCTCTTCGTCGTTGTCAAAAAGACCATATGAAGTACCACCCGCTCCGTAAGAGTTTTGTGCAGCTAACATATCATCAATATCAAAAGCAAACTGACGATCAACGAATAGTACGTTTTCTTCAATTGCTCCTTGCTTGTCTAGACGACTAATTACATTGTCAAAGTCAGCTAATACTGTTGGGTTTCCACCGTCCCAGATATTACCTCTTTGTTGTACAGCGTA
>WLWE01000134.1_pt1 | contig 61577 bp, 41 predicted proteins | sample 6718301 | NCBI WGS metagenome assembly WLWE01 (sample SAMN12718691, study PRJNA515312) | sponge metagenome | isolation source: marine sponge | host: Mycale hentscheli | place: New Zealand: South Island, Marlborough, Capsize Point | collected 2003-05-01
CTCCTACTTTGACAATTCCCGTGTGCGTTGCCATTGCCGAATAGTGAACGATCTGCTGGGATTCAGTCGATAACTAAAGGTCGGAAAGGTTTTGTTTTGTCTACCTATAAGCGAAGTTCAGACTTTGGTGGCCCCCATTCATCTATGTACTGTCATTTACAACATATTTCGCAGTCGATCACATACCGACTTGCTCGCATCACGCTTCTTGCAATTGTATTGGTAGGCATACTTTCAGTCCGAATGTCTGCTGCCACGCCTGATCGAGGTCAAGGCATTTCTGATACGGTTGAAGAAGAATTTCGGCAGCGAAATGGAAGCCTCTTTACAGACTGGCCCACCCCCCGAGCCGTTCTTGTTATCACTGGTGAACTCGATGGCTACATCGAACCCTGTGGCTGCACCGGAAAGGAAAACCAAAAGGGTGGCCTAAGCAGGCGACAAAATTTCTTAACCGCACTGAAGTCAGCGGGCTGGCCTGTGGTGGCAGTCGATCTGGGTGGCCTTGTAAAGAGATTTGGCCGGCAGGCAGAAGTTAAGTACCAGTCGATTGCAGATGGCTTGCGACAAATGGGCTATAGCGGAATTGGATTTGGGCCTGCGGACTTACGCTTACCAGCAGAAGAACTTGTTGCAGCTGTTGCACCCGTTGGGAACGAGCCTACCCCTTTCCTCAGTGCCAATGTGGGCCTTCTTGGGCTTGATGCCAACATTACACCCCGCTTTCGTGTTGTCGAAATTGGTGGTGTCCGTATTGGCATTACTTCAGTACTCGGAAACAGTAAAGCCGGAGATATCCGCAACGCAGCAATCGAAGTCACTGCCGCGGAAGCAGCACTTCAAGAAGTCGTCAAATTAATGCAGCCCGGCCTGTGCGACCACTATGTCCTGCTCTCATGGGGAAATCCCGAAGAGGCGCGGTCCCTAGCTGAGTCTTTCCCTCAGTTTGATATTGTTGTTACCGCTGGAGGTGCCGACGAGCCACCCTCAAAGCTTCCTGTTCTAGAAAATGGTGCGAGACTGGTAGAGCTTGGGCACAAAGGCATGTTTGCTGTGACAATCGGTTTCTTTGACACGAAAGATGACTCAATAAAAAGCCAAAGGATTCCTCTGGATGCTCGATGGGGTGAGGCCGAAGACATGATCGATTTACTTGCCACGTATCAGCGGCAGCTTGAATCGCTCGGGCTTGAAGGTTTAGGCCTGTCCCCGGTGCGACATCAGACTGGTCGTCGGTTTGCGGGAAGTGATGCGTGCGGGGACTGCCATGCCTATGCCTACGAAGTCTGGGAAAACTCCTCTCATTCGTACGCACTTACAACTCTGGAAGAACAAGAGCCACGAAGAGACCATGACCCGGAATGCCTTTCCTGTCATGTTGTCGGATGGGCACCTCAGAGATACGAACCCTTTGAAGGTGGTTTTCTCAGCATGCAGAAAACACCACATCTTGCCCACAATGGGTGTGAAAATTGCCATGGTCCTGCTGCGGCTCATGCAGCTGTTGAAAGAGGTGACGTTCGCGTCAGCGTTACTGAGCGTGACAGACTTCGCGTAGAACTTGCTATGTCAATCGATACTCCGGAAAGCAAGACAGAGGCAATCTCTAATTGCCTCGAATGTCATGATTTGGACAACAGCCCAGAATTTGATTTTGAAGATTACTGGCCATCGGTTGACCACACCGAAGAAGTTACCGACAAAACTGAATAGTGACTTCGCCTCTCATTTCTCTGACAAACTTACTCGAGCTGACTGAGTGCTTCATCTGGAATACTGAAATTTGCAGAAACACTCTGGACGTCATCGTGGTCATCAAGTCGCTCCATAAGATTTAGCACCTTACGTGCCGTCGCGACATCATCAATTTCAACCGTCGTAGAGGGAACCCGGATAATTTCACTTGATTCAATCATGAAATCCACTTTTTTTATTGCGGCCACCACATCACTCATCACTTGAGGATCACACGCTACTTCCCAGTAGTTATCAACAGCGGTCACGTCGTCGGCACCAGACTCTATAGCCACTTCATAGAAATGGTCTTCTTCACTGGAATCACTGGGAACTCGAACCATACCTGTCCTTGTGAACAAGTATGCAACACACCCAGTCGCACCAAGTTTGCCATCACAGAGCTCGAATAGCTTACGAATTTCTGGTGCTGTTCGATTCCTATTATCTGTGAGGATTTCACACAGAACTGCAACACCTCCGGCGCCATAGCCTTCATATACCGACTCTTCGAGATTCCCACCTTTCAGCTCTCCACAGCCAGCCTTTATGGCACGCTGAATATTATCTTTCGGCATGCTCACAGCCTTGGCTGCATCAATGGCGTAGCGAAGTCGAAGATTCGCATCCGGGTCAGAACCACCGTGCTTTGCAGCTACAATGATGGCTTTGGCTAGCTTGCTCCAAAGCTTCCCTCGCTTTGCATCAATAAGCGATTTTTTTCGTGAAATATTCGCCCAATGAGAATGGCCTGCCACGTTGCCGTAACTCCTTCTTTTCCTTTCTCAATAGCACCTTCCAAAAGGCTCTAGCGAGACTGCTGTAAACGTACCTATGACCATCTCTTAACGTGGCTTCTTCTTCGCTAACTTCCGAGAGTGGCCCGGACTCTGCTTTGCATTCGTTTTCGTTTTTGTTTTCTTCGCAGAAGCGCTCTTCTTGCCCGTTGACATATTATCGGCTTTACGAGGCTTTTTTGCCTCTGACTTGGCTTTCAAAGCCTCACGCTCTGCAGCTTCTCTTTGTGCCGCAAGCTCTGGCTTAATCGTTATAGAACGGGCTTTGTTTGGCTTCACAACAAAAGGCTTCGGACCAGATCGAGTGCCAATCGGCGTACCATCAGCGTCTCGTTTTGGCCCAGAACCTGGAGGAGGCTGAGGGGTTTTGCCTGCGGGACGAGGTGCCGCCTGAGGACCAGCCGGTCGATGCTGCTCAGACACATCGCCATCACTCGTTGCGGACAAGGCAGCAACGAATGGCTCAGGCAATTTCTCACCTCGCTTTGGCATTCTTTCTTTTATATCGGCAGCGATCTCGCCAAGAATCTTTTTGGTTTTCACACCGTGTAGCGACGAAAGCAGGTCAGCACCAAATTGATGCAAAAGTGAGCTGAAATCTTTACCAATTTTCTTCGTCACCATTCGGTCGAGCCCCGGAGCGTTCACTTGCTGGTACTCTTCGAAGGACACCACCCCGGAGAGATACAACACGGTAATAGCCCCATGATCCAGCGGAACACCATGACCTCCAAGTGCCGTCGACGTTACGAAAACTTTTGTGAAAGGCGTCAACGAACGAAGGTTGTCGAGCGTCTTGACCCCATGCGATAGAGAATGTTTTTTAGCGTGCTCCAAAGAAAAATTATATGTCGATTCGAACACACTCTGGAGAACTCGTCTGAGTGACAACGCAGCACGAGATGGGTCGGGCAAGCCAACAAGCAAATCTGCCAATTCAGCAACAGTAGTCACCCGAATCTCATTAAGATCAAAAGCATTCTCCTGTAAATTTACGAATGCTTTTTCAGCATCACCATAATGCGAGTTTTCCAGGCAGCACGCAAAAAGCACTTGTTCTAAAAGAGGGCGTGTCGTGTTCGGCAATTGTGGCGAATAATGCCCTTTGAGAACACTGTGTATTTTCTCAATTAGTTTCTGCTTTTGAGCCGCAGTAAGTTTTGGCTTCTGTTTTTCGACATCTGCTTTTTTGGCCGCAGAGGCAGACACTACTTTTTTGCTACCAGCGGCTGCTTTTTTGGTAGCGACGGCAGGCACCTTCTTGGATTTGGAAATGCCGGCCTTCTTTACCTTGGATGACTTTTTCTTACTCGATGCTTTCTTGCTACCGGCACCACTTCGTGCAGTACTAGCGACAGCATTTTTCTTAGCCTTTGATGTCTTCTTTTTTGAAGCTTTTTTTGCAGCCTTGGCCTTCTTGACCTTAGCTACCGGCTTCTTCTGAGAATTTGACTTCGTTGTTTTTTTCTTAGCGGTCATAGACTTCTTTCAGCATCATCCTGAGGGTCTTGTTTGGTAACCTCTGAAGTTCCAGAGGCACCTGATTCTTCACCGAGTGCTTTGTCCTGATCTGAAACCGGTAATACATCGCCAAGAACTCGAGCAATCTCAAGAGAATGCTTCACGCCTTGATCCATTTCAAACCGTAGTTTTGGGATATACCGAGTGTCAATTCGTTCTGCAATTTTTGCCTGTAGAAAACCAGCCGAGTTTGACAATCCACGCAACGCGAGTTCTTGCTTTGCTGGGCTTCCCATAATAGATACTGTGACTTTGGCTGAACGCATATCTGGAGCCATTTCGACACCGGTCACTGTTACGTCCTGGACTCGCGGATCACGGACTTGCGTCAGTATGGCCATACTGACCACCTCCCGCACCGCTTCTGCCGCCTTGAGAAGTCTACGTGTACTCACGAAAGTGTTCGTGCAACTTCCTCGATCTTATAGCATTCGAGGATGTCGCCCTCCTTCACGTCATTGAAACCCGCAACTTTTATTCCACATTCAAGGCCATCCCGGACCTCTTTCGCATCATCTTTCTCACGTCGCAACGTATCAACCGGATAGTCACCGAGAACCCGACTGTCCCGGATGATTCGCAATCGACCGTTTCGAGAAATAATACCTCCGACTACCCGGCAGCCAGCAATGACTCCAATTCGGCTAATCGAGAAGGTCCGTTGAACAAGCGCCCGGCCGAGTTCCACTTCCTGCTTCTCAGGTGCAAGCATTCCCTCGAGTGCTTTTCTCAGATCATCTGTTACTTGATAGATGATGTCGTAGCGACGCACCTGAACACCACGGTCCTCGGCAAGTGACCTCGCACGGTCATCGGGAACAACATTAAATCCTAACACGACCGCATCCGAAGCGTCTGCAAGCTGTATGTCAGCTTCACTAATACCTCCGACGGACGCCTGAAGAATCCGGATTCGCACCTCGGGATGCTCTAATTTCTCCAATTCCTTGAGAATGGCTTCGATTGAACCACGAACATCGGCTCTGATTATCAAGTTGAGCGTTGGTGTCTTCTGTGTGCCAAGACGCTCCGTCAAGTTTTCAAAAGAGACATGAACAGGGGCAGACAGAAGATTTGTCTGCCGTCGAATATCAGTTCTTTTTGTTGCCACTTCGCGGGCAAGAGCAATCGCGTCCACAACCTGAAAACGCTCACCTGCACCCGGTGCAATATCAAAACCAGTTACCATGACTGCCCGTGATGGAACTGCCTGCTTTACTTTTCGATGCTTCAATGTGTCATGCATCGACTTGACCGTTCCATTCGCTTCACCACAAACGACAGCATCCCCGACCTGAAGCGTGCCCTTTTGTACAAGCAAACAAGCCACCACTCCCTGTCCCTCGTGAATAGAAGCATCAAGACAGACACCTGCTGCAGATCGATCCGGGTTGGCCCGAACATCATGCAACTCGGCAATCGTTAAAAGGGTATCGAGAAGTTCATCGACGCCCTCTCCTGTTGCTGCACTTGTCTTAACAACTTCGGTGTCACCACCCCATTCAGTTGGCAGCAACTCATTGGCCGCTAACTGCTGAAAGACTCGATCAATATCTGCCCCCGGAAGATCAATTTTATTAATCGCAACAACAATGGGTACATTTGCTGCACGAATATGACTGATTGCTTCCTCTGTTTGTGGCATGATTCCATCGTCAGCCGCAACGACAAGCACTGCACAGTCTGTTACGTTTGCTCCACGAGCCCTCATTTGCGTGAATGCTTCGTGACCAGGTGTATCTACGAATGAAATCGGTTTTTCGTTGTGATCAATGGTGTATGCACGCATGTGCTGCGTGATACCACCGCTTTCCCTTGCAGCAACATCACTCCCGAGAATCTTGTCGAGCAATGATGTTTTGCCATGATCTACATGACCGAGGAAAGTAATCACTGGTGCTCGAGACTGTTGTAGGGCAGGGTCCTCATCAACAGCATCAAACCCAGCAAGTAATTCTTTCTCCAAGTCTTCTGCCGTCTTGATGTCGAGCTGAACTCCGAACTCAGCAGCAAGCAACTCGACCGTATCTTTGTCGAGCGTTGTACTCATGTTAGGAATCAAGTCGAGCTCGAAACTGAGAAGTTTTCGCAAAACTTCACTCGCTGCGAGTCCAATTGCTTCGGAAAAAGCCCGGACTGTACATGGAACTTGAACTGAGGCATTCGTCTTTCTAGGTGCTGCAGTTGAAACAGACGGGCCACGTCGTTGACGCGGACGACGGCGTCTCATTGATCGTTCATCATCGTCTCCTCTGCCGCGACGATCATGACGCTTCCGATGCAGCTGTCGCATTTCGCGACCACCAAGAAGATCCTCTCGCTGACTTCCACCTTTGCCTGATTTCCGCTGTCTACCACCAGACTCCGAAGGCGGAAGCGGTGGAGCCAAACCGCCACCAGCCATTCCGTCTCGCAATAATCCACCACCTCGTTGACCGCCTCGCTGGCCTCCTCGTTGACCACCTCGCTGGCCTCCACCATGATCTTGCTGCCGGTCCTCGTGCTTCCGCATATGTTCTGCGAGCGGCTTCGTACCTCCTGCTTTCGCACTTCGAATCGCATCCAGGGGAAGCTTGACATCTGGCTTCTGGGCAGCGGGCTCATCAGGCGTCTTTGCGACTGGCTTGCGACCTGCTGCTGGCATAGGTGGCAATTTGAACGTGGGCCTGGGCGCTGGCTTATTCCCTGATCGTGGACCTCGATTAGCGCCCGGCCTCACCTGAATCGGAGGCGAACCTTCATTGCCTTGGTCATCTGCCCCGGAGCGGTCACTGGCAGGCTTTGCAGCCCTGCCCAGCGGAGCGGGCTTTGGGGCAGGAGCTTTTGAGCCAAGCTCTTTTGGTCGACCTTGACGGGCGGCTCCAGTTGGAGCGACGTAATCTTCCCGCTTCATCACGGCAGGAGCTTTTGGAGTTACTGCAGTCTCGGTGGTGGCCTTCGGCCGTTCAGGAGCCTTTGATTTCCCTGCTACGAATTCTTTGATTCGAGCGACTTCTGTGTCGTCGAGGCTGGCAAGAGCTGACCCCTTATCCTGAATACCCGCGCGAGTACATAGCTCGACGAGCTCTTTGCTGTCGAGTTTTAATTCCTTCGCAAGACTGTATATGCGAACCGCCACGAGTTTTACTCCGACCTTTTTTTGTACTCTGCGGCCGACAAAGAAACCCTTGCCAGCACTGTAAAAATTCCTGAGTCATCATGAACTAGATTGCGGAGGTGCTGATGCCTCACTTGCGTCCTCTGATGCAACGTCAGCATCCAAAGGCTCGTCTAGCGAGGTAGCCTCCTGCTCCTGTTCCTGAACTTCTTCACCAACTGGTGAAGTGTTTTCATCAGCATCACCGTCTTTGACTTCTTCGGGAACTTGCTCCTGTTCCCGCTGCTTTCGTCGCTCATCCGCAGCTGCCACTTCGGCAATAGTTGCTCGATTTTCCGCCTCATTCACAATCGCATCAACTGCTTCTGCTGACAACTCTCCCATTTCCATCAGGTCATCTGGCTCGATGACAGAGAGGTCGTCGTATGACAAGAACCCTTCACCAACAAGTCGTTCAGCAATCGATTCCTCAAGACCTTCAATCGACGAAAATCCATCCACAGCACGTTCAATCTGCTGGTCAAGTTCCTCGCGAGTCATAATTTCGATATCCCAGCCACACAACTTGCTGGCGAGTCGAACATTCTGCCCCCGTCGTCCGATTGCCAGTGACAGTTGATCCTCTCCAACGAGAACAATACCGCGGCCAAGCATTTGGCAGAGAATAACCTCGTCCACTTCGGCTGGCTGAAGAGCATTTGGAACCAACACCTGAAGATCGTCATTCCAACGAACGATATCGATCCGCTCACCACCAAGTTCCTCAACAATATTCTTGATCCGATTCCCACGAACACCAACGCATGCTCCGACACAGTCCACCCGGTTGTCAGAACTAATTACTGCAACCTTACTGCGATACCCTGGCTCTCGGGAAATAGCGCGGATTTCAATCACACCGTCAATGATCTCAGGGATTTCCTGCTCAAAAAGACGTTGAACCAATTGTGGCCTAATACGGGAAAGAATGATTTTGACACGACTGCCCGATTTCCGAACTTCAAAGATCGTGGCACGTATTCTCTCATTCACATGAAAGCTCTCGCCAGGAATCTGCTCACTACGGGGTAGTATTGCTTCGGTCACTCCAAGAGAAACCGTGGCAACTCCACCATCGAAACGTGTCACAAGTCCAGACACCATCTGGCCAACTTGCTCTTCGTACTCGTCATGAATTGAGTCCCGCTCAGCTTCACGAATCTTTTGAATAATCACTTGCTTCGCGGTCTGGGCGCCAATGCGGCCAGTGATCTCTTCAGGATCAATATTTGTGCCATCGTGAGTTCCGGCAATCGCACCTGACTGGCGGTCAATTCGAATGATTACTTCTGCCTCTTCGCCGTAATGTCGAAGCAAAGCAGTAACCAGCGCAGACTCAATCGCCTGGAAGACGATCTCCTTGTCGATATTTTTATCGCGATGAATTGCGTCGACAATTCGGAGAATTTCTTCTGGCTTCATGCGTGTCTCGGAACTCACTAACCCGATCCAATATGAATCGACTACCGCCAAATGTAACTTCCAAGTGCAGTGATCGGGGGCCGGCACTTGCAAGTTGTGCCGGAAAAGTCGACGCTCCACGTTACCGTGGCCATCAAAAAGCACCCGATAAAGGCGATCTCAACGTTTCCTCAAACCAGCACGCCACAAACCAATATGAAGGCACGACAAGGCACCTTCCTTGCTTCAAAAGGTAAAACAGGCACTGGAAACTGTCAAGAACCCGCCCCGGCGGCCCCTTCTGGACACCGCCCAATGACGAGAGAACCGGCTTGCCCCTGCGGTGTTACGGCCAGGCTCAGGAAGCTCTCTCCAGCAGAATCGCCTCGAGTTGCCGCACGGATTGGGCAGTCCACATCTTGTGTTTCATAGTTCTTCTGCGGAAATAGGGCATCGTTTTGAATGGCCAGCATGCTCGCAATGCATTCAATAAGACCACTTCCGGCTCCGAGATTACCGAAGTTGCCCTTGGCCGCGACAAACGGCAGTTCGGCCACTGTGTGGCCCAGAGACTCTTTGAGCCCTGCATATTCTTCCTTGTCACCCTCACTTGTACTCAACCCTTGTGCGTGGACATGCCCAAGACTGTCCGGACTCATACCTGCTGACGCGAGTGCTCGAGAGGCGACTGATCGTACAGCGGACTGCCGTTGGCCAACGGCCATTCCTGAACTGTGAGCCGCCGCTGCATGCCCAAGAATCTCGCCATACATTTTGGCGTTTCTTTGTTTGGCATGCTCAAGTTCTTCCAAGATAAGAACCGCTGCACCCTCACCAAGCACCATGCCCTTTCGGTCGCGGTCGAATGGTCGGCTCCAATTCTCCGGCACATCATCGCCTAGAGCCACCTGCTCATTCAAAATTGCATGCACCATTTTCATTGGATGAATGCGGGTGCCTGTCGATCCTACGAGCATCACATCGGCAGCCCCACGCTTAATGGTGATGGCTGCCTCACCAGCAGCGACATGACCACTCGCCTCTCGCAAAGTAAGAGAATTACTCGGCCCCCGGAGGTCATTAAAAATAGCAATATGACTCGCTGGCATATTCGGCAGATACTTCAACAACCAAAGTGGTGTCATCGAAGGAATGCCTTCAGCACCCCATCGTTCAAAATCAAACTGCCCATCCTCTCCGCGACAACGTTCAACTGCTGCCGTAAAATCTTCAGGCATTGTGAGCATGTAGTCAGAGCCGAACACACAGCCGAATCGCTCCGGAGAGATCGTCGGTGATGCCCCTGTCTCAAGGCCACTATCTGAGAGGGCTCGCTGGGCCGCTGCGACTGCCATCTGAGTCTCGCGGCACATCACCTTCAAGCCTTTTCGAATCGACTTTTTTCGAACGCCGTCGAGGTCGCCAAACTCACTGATATGTCCAGTGAAAGAACGTGCTTCAGCAGCATAACGCAACGGCAAACCATCGACTGAAAAAGCAGAGAGAGGCCCAACAGCCGAACGCCCCTCAGTGACACCTGACCAGAGATCCTCAACGGTAAGGCCAAAAGGTGAAATAGCTGCCACACCGGTTACTACAACCCGTCGCTCATTCGATACGTTCATAGAAGAAACCAAGGTACAATGTTTTCAAAAGGATTGTGTAAAACCTAACAACTTCACCGTTCTTCAGAATGCTGATTCTGACGAAAAAAAGCTACTGAAAGAACGCGACGGGGTCCATCCTATATCAGATTGAGGTGGAGCGGACTGTTGCGGTTTTTCGTTACGAAGACGTGGCTCAATCACAACAATCGCATCGCTCCGTTTGATTTCAGTAAAAAGCCCTGCCGATGCCGCCTTATTCTGGCCCGGTACAGGCCAGGGGACTAAACCCAACCCAATAACAAGCGTTCGGGATACTGGCCAGCGAAACCGCTCACCAATTCGTACCGCCGAAATCTGGGGCACCTCGAGCTTCACATCAGGACGATCGCCGACAGGTACAGCAACCGAGACTGAGGCCATGCGTTCAATCTGATCGATACGGCAGCGAAGAACGGCGTCAACAAGTTCACCATTCAGAGAGACGAGTGGCTGAACGTCAACACTCAGCCCTTCACGACAGGTTGCCGACAAAGGCTGCCATCCATTGGGTAACGCAGGATTGATTGTAATATCCTGAACGTACGTTCTTTCACGAACCCCAGATAACGTTGCAGGCACACCGTTTGCCGCAAAAACTGGCCCGACAGGCAATTCTTCAACGTCGCTTCGTGACAAGAGCCGATTGAGTAACTCAGCTGAATTCTCCCGCGGTACAACCCAGGCCTGAACACCTGCGGTAGCAGTAGGCATCGCCGTCATGGTCTCTGATGCCTGCTGTCGCCACCGAACTGACCCGATTCCAATGACACGAATCTGAAAACGATGAGGCAATGCACTATCTGCCGTAAACCGCTTGACAATGGTGGCAACCTTTTCCTGCATGTCCGGCGTGTGGTAACACGAAAGCTTCGTCTTATCCGCCGATAAAGACGCCGCATGCTTTCCATGCCACTGCTCGTACCCCGTCTGCTGAAGAATCCAGTGCACGATGTGCTCTTCACTTCCGGCTCCCGCCACCTGCAGAAAAGGCTCAACGTCGTATGTTTTCCACACCTGCCCCGCAGTCGAGGAAAGCTGACAATACGCACGCTGAGAAATCCAATGGGCCAGTAGCAACCAACCGACGCAAAACACAACTATCAGTCGATGCGTTATTCCGGCTCCATCGGGTACTGAAAAGCATCGCATAAAAAAACTTGCTGGATTCTGATTATGTTCTTCCGCTTCAAGCAACACTGGACTTCTGGTTTTCTCGTAAAAAAGATTCACCCAACCGACTCATTGAGCAAGAACTCATAGCAGCATCAAGAAAGCCTGCCAAGCACGAGACTGGCGTTGTGCCCGCCAAATCCGAAGCTATTGCTCATAGTCATCTGAACCTTCAATTCTCGCGGCTGATTTGGCACATAATCAAGATCACACTCAGGATCTGGTGTTTCAAGATTTATCGTCGGGGGAATCACGTTGTGCTGGAGCGCCATTGCACAGGCAACTAATTCAATGCCGCCACTGGCTCCGAGCGTGTGGCCAAGGTGGCTCTTGATACTTGAAACAACCAGGCTTTTCGAGTGCTCGGTGAAAACTTTTTTAATCGCTAATGTTTCAGCCTTATCACCAAGTGGAGTGCTTGTCCCGTGCGCATTGATGTAATCAATAGATTCCGGGGGTACACCGGCGTCTTCAAGCGCCATTGACATTGCTCTGGCTGCTCCACGTCCTTCCCCATCAGGCTGAGTGATGTGCCCAGCGTCACCGCTTGCTCCGTACCCCATCAGCTCACCGTATATCTTTGCTCCACGTTTCCGAGCGTGCTCAAGTTCTTCAAGCACAACAACGCCAGCCCCTTCTGCAAGCACAAAACCATCTCGGTCGCTATCAAAAGGCCTGCTTGCCTGCTGAGGCGCCTCACTTCGAAACGACAGGGCTCGCATATTCTGAAACCCTGCCAGACCCATAGGGGTAAGGGCAGCTTCACTCCCTCCAGCCACCATGACATCGGCATCACCATACCGGATCGCTCGCAACGCCTCACCGAGAGAATTTGCAGCGCTCGCACACGCCGTGGCAACTGCAAAATTAGGTCCTTTGATGCCATGGATTGAAGAGACATGACCACTCGCAGCATTCACGATTAACTTGGGTATTGTAAACGGGGAGACCTTGTCGATACCTTTTTTCAGCAGTCGTTCATGCTGTGCCTCGAACTCAGCCAGCCCTCCAATACCTGAACCGACAATCACGCCACATCGGTACGGGTCTTCTTTTCCAAAATCAATACCTGAGTCTCGTACCGCATCAGCCGAGGCAGCGATCGCGAATTGTGTAAACCGATCAAGCCGTCGGAGCTCTTTTACGTTTGCAACACCTTCGGCTAAACCATCCCACTGAACCTGCCCAGCAAATTGGACTCGGTAACCCGACACGTCAAAAAGAGAAATAGGGCCTACGCCGCTGTCACCAGCGAGCAGTCGACTCCATAAGGTTTCAACCGGCCGGGCAAGAGAAGTAACTACTCCGAGGCCAGTAAGCACAATCCGTCGCTTCATGTCGTCCTTGATCAACCCCAAGCCAAACCTGTGATGTTTCCAAAAACCGTATCAGCCTTGATTGTTTTCAATGAACTCAACCGCCTGGCCGACAGTTTGAATTTTTTCGGCGGCATCGTCAGGGATATTAATTTCAAACTCTTCCTCGAGTTCCATGACAAGCTCAACAGTATCAAGAGAGTCGGCACCGAGATCATTGATAAATGATGTCTCGGGAGTGATCTGTTCCTTGCTTACGCCTAACTGAGAAGCAACGATATCGATCACTCGATCCTGGACTGATGCCACGTTTGATCCTCCAAATATTTTGAATCGCGATCGGAATCGCGTGAAAGGTATGAAATGTATTGTGTAAGTCTGTTAGCAGTTACACCACAAACTCGTTTGAATAGCTCGAAACAACCTATTCTCTGAACGCAAGATATACCGGCTGAAGCCACACCCTGTCCAGTTCGTACTCAAAAAAACGGCAATGAGCCCTTCTCAACCGATCAAACCGCCATCCACAACAAGAGTCTGAGCCGTAATATACCCAGCGGACGGAGAAGCGAGAAACGCAACAGCTTCGGCAATTTCTGTCGCCAAACCCAACCGTTTCGCCGGTACTCGTTTCTTCACCACGTCAAGAAGAGCAGGTCCCAGGGCATCCGTCATGTCGCTGGCAATGAAGCCCGGAGCAACGGCATTCACAGTTACTTTGCGGCCGGCCAGCTCTTTTGCCACCGTCTGAGTAAGCCCAATGAGGCCTGCCTTTGAAGCCGAGTAGTTGGCTTGCCCTGGGTTTCCTATCATTCCTGAGACGCTTGAGATATTTATAATTCTTCCATATCGTTGCTGCATCATTGGCCGACTCACTGCACGCATGAACAAGAATGGTGCTCGAAGATTCGTCGACAAGACTTCGTCCCATTCATCGTTGCTCATCCGAGGCAGGAGCGTATCTCGAGTAACGCCCGCATTGTTGACAAGAATATCGAGTCGTCCGTGCTTTTCAACAATCGTCTCGACCACCTTTTCAATCGCATCAGGCTGGGAGACGTCACAGGGCATTGCATCGGCTTTGCCTCCTGCAGAAGTAATTGCTTCAACGACTGAAGCAAGCTTTTCTTGATTCCGTGCCAAGACGCATACGGTTGCTCCGTTCGCTGCCAAAGTCTCTGCAATAGCTCGACCTATGCCTTGGCTGGCACCGGTCACAAGAGCCACCTGGTCTGACAAGTCGACCTGCAATGCCTTTGCTTGTTTTGTTTCGCCCATACGATGCACCCCATTCCACTTTTTAGAGTCTGTTTTTCATCTCACCATGTTCTCATCATTCACCACCCGAAGGACTAATTCTCCTGATCTGGTCAACTGTCGATAACGCCTTTGCACCGCATTTTCCTGTCAATTCTCTTGAGGAGGCCTCTTAAGACTCGACCTGGACCAACCTCCCACAAGCTCCCCACTCCCGTCGATAGCAAAAACTCCATTGAGCCATGCCATTCAACGACACCGCAGACCTGACGAGCAAGCAGATCACGAATTTCTACGGGATCAGTATGTGGCTTCGCATCAACATTACTAATCACCGGAATTCTTGGAGTACAAAGATCTACTTCTTCAAGAAATGTGGCGAGCTTATCTCTTGCTGGCTCCATAAGCTGGGTATGAAATGCACCAGCAACCTCCAGCGGGATACATTTCATTGCACCTGCTTTTATGGCCTCTTCTGCCACTCTTCCGCAGGCCGCACGGCCTCCCGAAACAACAATATTCCCGGGGCAGAGAACATTTGCAATTGAGAGAACATCGTTTCCACGCGATGTGCCACACACATCTTCTACTCGGTCTCGGTCGAGTCCCAAGATAGCGACCATGCCTCCAGGCTCGGCGTCGGCACACGCCTGCATGGCACGGCCTCGCACGTCGACAACCCGCACAGCAGACTCCACGTCCAAGGCACCGGCATGCACAAGAGCCGAATATTCTCCAAGAGAAAGGCCAGCCGTGAAAGATTCCTCATATCCACTCACAAACGGAGTGTCATTCTGCAGACGAAGAACTTCCAGCATTGCGAGGCTGGTGACCAGAAGAGCAGGCTGACTGATTGCAGTGGTGTTGAGATGTTCGGCTGGACCGCTCGTACACACCTTAAGCAGGTCATACCCAAGAACTTCTGAAGCCTGCTGGAATATCTTCAGGGCAGGGGGGCAATCGAAGCACCAAGCCCCAGCCATGCCGACGTGTTGTGCGCCTTGGCCCGGAAAGAGCAGCGCGAACGATTCGTCCGCCAAGAGACTAGTCCTCAGTCTTTACTACTGGACGGCCCATATAGTGCCCGCAGTTCCCACAAACGCGATGTGTTGGCACCGCTTTTCCGCATGTCGAACAATATGTCAACTGTCGAGGTGTGAGAAAATCGTGCGCCCTTCGGGTGCCAGTTCTGCGATTTGAATGCCTACGTTTTGGGACGGCCATAATTACTTCTTACCTATGAATGAGCCACTTGTTGGCTTATTGACAACCTCTAAAAACCTACGTTCCCGCGTGATATCCGTCAAGAACCGTTCACTCAAGCCAAGGGCAGATGATACTTTCAGAACAATTTCTGCTGGGGCCCAGAAGGTGGGGCATCACCGAGATGTGCTTCTCCCCGCTCTGTAAGACGGCGACCTCGCGGGGTTCGGACAATGAGTTCGTACCGTAAAAGGAACGGCTCTACGTCGTCTTCAAGGGTATCGACTGCGGTACTCATCGTGTGTGCAATAGCTTCAATACCCGCCGGCCCACCTCCAAAAACACGCTGAAGTGTCTCAAGGTATCGGCGATCAAAGCCGTCGAGGCCGAGTTCATCGATTCCCTGCATCTCAAGTGCCGTCCTCGCTATCTCGAGATCAACAAGCCGATTGGCCCGACTCGTTGAGTAATCCCGAACCCAGCGAAGTCGATTATTCGCCAGTCGAGGCGTGCCCCGACTTCTTCCTGCAATTTCTGTTGCTGTCTCATCGTCCATTGGCATGTCAAGTTTTCCTGCTGATCGAAAAACTATTTTGGCAAGCTCGGAAACGCTGTAGTAATCCAGATGTTCTCGGACAACGAATCGATCTCGAAGAGGAGCCGAAAGAAGTCCTGCGCGCGTTGTTGCACCAACCAGTGTAAACGGCTGGAGAGGCATGTTAATTGTTCGTGCGCTCATCCCATCACCAAGAATGATATCAATACGAAAATCTTCCATGGCAGGATAAAGGAACTCTTCTACCGCAATTGGTAGCCGATGGATTTCATCAATAAACAAGACGGAACTTTCACCAGCATTAGTGAGATAGGGGAGCAGGTCTTTTGGAGCGCCAAGTGCCGCCCCACTGGCAATCTGCAAAGAAGTTCCTAGCTCTCGAGGTATGCATGTCGCAAAGGTCGTCTTGCCTAAACCCGGTGGGCCATCGAGCAGAATATGGCCGAGGGGTTCTGATCTCTTTCGAGCCGCATCGATTGCAATAGCGAGCCGTTCATGAACATCTTGCTGGCCGATCATTTCTTCGAGACGTTGAGGACGTAGAACACGGTCCTCTGGCTGCGAATCTTCCATCGACTCAATCGATGGTTCTCGAAATTCACTCACAAAAGCCTCCTCAGACTGAATCACCTTCGCATCTCTGGCGAGGGCTTTCTTCCATAATTACTTCTTTGCGTGCGTCTGCCTGTAGATCAATTCAAGAGCAGCCTGAACATCTTTAATTTTACGACCATTATCTCGAAGTCCATCAACCAGCCTGCGGGCATCTCCTTCAGAATGGCCAAGACTTCGCAGGACATCAGCCGTTTCCGAAAGCACATCACTGCCAGCCGTTGAGCCTGGAGGAGAATCTTTGGCCACAAGAAGTGCAAACTTTGGCATTTTCCTACGGAGCTTCGCAATGATTCGTTCGGCTGTCGCCGCACCCACGCCGGGCAATTTAGACAACGCAGTTGCGTCCTGCTCTTCGATCGCCGTCGCGACTTCACCAACAGGACGCACCATGGCCCGCAACGCTTTCCGAACACCAACCCCATCGACTTCACAAAAAAGCTCAAAGAATTCTCGCTCGACTTCCGAAAGGAACCCTACGATTCGTGGCACAAGATTGCCTCGTGTTGGATTGCCCTCGAGGTATTCAAGTGTGTAGAGACTGATATTACTACCAAGCTTGGCCTGCAGTTGGCTTCTTACCATGTCAGGAACAAGCACCTCATGCACAATACTGCCAACTGCCAGCTCGATAGCTGTCGGCTCCACACGCTCAAGGCTCCCCGAAATTTTACGAATCATTTTTTTCATACCCCAAGCCACAACACGTTTTACGAACACCTATTCACTTAAGCATTTCAAAGCAACATGTCTACGTGTTGTCCTGAAACTGCGACTGCATTCCAGGCAATGCACGAAGCCGCAAGTAAAAGTCCGCAAGTGCAATCGCAAGTGCGTCAGCAGCATCGGCTGGTTCAGGGCGAGCTTTCAATCGCAACTCTCGCTGCACTGCCATTTGCATTTGCTCCTTTCCAGCATGACCACTTCCCGTCAACATGCTTTTTACTCGATTCGGCAGATAATGGTGCAGTTCAATTCCTTTTTGCGCCGCAGCGAGGCAGATCACACCACGAGCATGGCCCATCAGTATCGCCGTTTTCGGAAAACGGACATGGACAAAGAGTTGCTCAATCGCCATTGATTGTGGGCTAAATGCCTCAAGAATCTCGCAGACACCGGAGTGGATGGCATGCAGTCGTTTCTCAATATCATCCTTACTTTTTGGCCGGATCGTGCCAGCCTCAACGAGACGTACCTGCTGATCGGGAAGAACTTCAATAACGCCATACCCGGTGATATTTAACCCAGGGTCAAACCCGACGATCCGGATCGGAGGAGCGTCATCCCCTGAAGGTGATAGAGAATCGCTTTCATCGGTATCCCTCCCCTTGGTTTTTTGGCTCTTCTTCATCTCTGGAGACTAGCAGACTGCTGGAATGCAACACCAGCCTTGTCGCACCAAGTTTTGCCAATGCAAAACAAACACTTACCAGCCTTTCTGTATGATTTCGCTAGAATGAGGTATTATTCCGACGACAATTTTGCCCGCATTGAATGTGCCGACTCGACAACACGTTAAGAAACCGAAGAAAGATCCAGAAGCAAATGAGTGACGCCACAGCCAAAGGAACGATTCACCTCATCGAAGAAACCAAAACATATGGACAGAAAGGATTTCGAAAGCGACTGGTTGTTCTTGAGCAAACCAAAGGCGGTGGATTTACAAACTATATTCCCGTCGAGTTCTTGAAAGACGCCTGCGACTCTGTTGATGAGTTACATCTCGGTGATGAAATCGAGGTTTCCTATCGCCTCAGCGGTCGACGCTGGCAACGTGATGAATCAAGCGAACCAAAGTACTTCCTTTCGGCTGAGGCGATGTCGTTTCGTGTTCTAAACGGAGGCGGTTCTGGTCAATCTGGCGCAGGGCCTGACATAGACTCTGTACTAGCAGAAGCGGCCGATGATGATGTGCCGTTCTAAGCCTCCAGTGACCGACGCCATAAATCAGGAACATGGCACGATCTACCGGACTTCCTGATCAACAACAAGCGTGTTGGTTGAAGGCATTCTCGGATGAATCAATCGACGCCACAGAGGTGGTATCAACGCAACCCAAAAGCAGCCATAGTAGCCGGACGGGAGTTCAGGTGCATTCTCATACGGCTGAAGTTTCCAGAAAGGTTTTCCAGCCTCAAGGTGATGAGCTGGGTGACGAGTCAACTCCAGCAAGGTCCATCGAGACCAACGGTTTTCAGACTGCCACGAATGCGCAGGAGTCTGACGACTCCCAACATCTCGTTGTAAACCGTAGTGACGCAGATAGTTGATGTATTCGAGCAGGAAAACAGCGGACGCCGCCTGAATCAGGAACGCGAGAGCTGGAATCGGGCCAAGGAACGCGGCAATGCTGACCACAAGTAGCACCTCACATGCAGCGCCGCGGGCAACTGGGTTGGTGATTGGGGAGTGACCACGGGCAGCATGAAGTCGCCAGGCGTCAAGAAACTGCCCCGGCACCGTCCGGGCAACAAACCACCAGACTGACTCACCATACCGAGCTGTCGCTGGATCAGCCGCGGTAGCCACATGCTTGTGGTGGGTCCGGTTGTGTTCAGTTGTGAAATGAAGATAGAGAACCGAAATAAGATTGAGCTGTGCGATCCACCAGGACAATGATTTCTTTCGACGGTGCCCGAGTTCATGAGCAACGATCAAGCCAGACGCTCCTGAATTGATACCCGTACTCACTGCAGCAACAGCTACGGTCCATACTGGTGGCTTGCTGGCGGCAAGTAAGAGAAGGGTTCCTACAGCAAGTAATTGGAGCAGGGCATGGGCCAATAACATGACTTCAAATGGCTGTCCGGAATCTCGTGATGGCCGCTTTCGGCGATCAGACGTTCCCAACACGACATCAAGCACTGGCCCGATGCCAAGCATGTAAACCACTCCGGCGGCAACGCACGGCCCTCCAAGCAGATTTCCGGCAATCACCACAACGGGGTTGATCAGCCCGAGAAGATGCCATTCCCACGCCTCGGGCCGCGATACCGTTTCCTGCGAAGTCACTGCGTGCGAAGTCATAAATTCTGGCGTCTAATTCTGGCGTCTATACAGAGATGCCTCTCTTAGGAATCTGCTCTCGCCCACGAAAATCTTAGTCTTTCGGGTGAAAAAAACAGGTGTTAATTCTTGGAGTGCTTCCGGTCGCTGGCAATCGCTACCCTCGACTACGTAATATCAACGAGGTGGGTAACATTTGTCTAGGAGGAGATGGCACGAGTATGAAGGTAGTGTTAAATCCTCCAGCCGTGGTCTACCCTTCCACTTTATACGCTGTTTCGTTTTTTGTTCGTAGTGCGATGCCCGACATGCGACTAGCCTTTTATCTCTTTTCGATGCTCTGCTTCCTCTGCGTTGCGAGCTCTTCAACGTACGCGAACGATCAACCGCTCTCGGCAGACAATTTTTTGTTTTTTGAGAAAAAGGTGAGGCCATTACTCGCCGAACATTGTTATCAATGTCATAGCGTTGATGCGAAACGCATTGAAGCAAACCTCTTGCTTGACAGCCGAGCGTCTCACGTACGGGGTGGTGATTCGGGAGCAGCTATTGTTCCAGGGGACGCAAGCAGCAGCCTGCTCATCGAAGCTCTTCATTACGATTCATATGAAATGCCACCGAAAGGAAAGCTTAGCAACGAGGCCATTCAGACACTCACCCGCTGGGTAAATATTGGTGCTCCCTGGCCAGATGAACCAGCCCCTGTCGCTCATTCAACTCAAGATGACTTCGACCTTGAAAAGAGAAAATCGGATTTCTGGGTATGGCAGCCAATGCAGACACCTAACCTGCCTCCAATTCACAATGCAGACTGGGTAAATAATGACATCGACTATTTTATTCTTTCACAACTTGAACAGGCTCATATCAAACCATCTCGCGATGCAGAACGAACAGCGATTCTTCGACGCCTGTATTTTGATTTGATTGGCCTGCCTCCAACGGCAGATGAAGTTAAAGCATTTATCCAAAACAAAAACCCGCAGGCAACTGAACACGCCGTCGATCAACTCCTTGAATCCCCACACTTTGGCGAGCGATGGGGACGGCACTGGCTGGACATTGTCCGATATGCAGAATCTCGAGGACATGAATTCGACAATGACACGCCCAATGCATTTCAATACCGCGACTATGTCATTCGAGCGCTCAATGCTGACGTGCCATACGACCAATTCGTTCGCGAACACATTGCTGGTGATCTCCTGCAGAATCCCAGACTGCACCCAAAGGACAAATTCAATGAATCTGTTCTTGGCACGGGATTCTGGTTTTTAGGTGAATGGGTTCATTCGCCAGTCGACATCCGAAAAGATGAGGCAGATCGTTTCGACAACATGATCGATGTGTTCTCAAAAACGTTCCTTGGTGTCACCGTCGCCTGCGCGCGTTGTCACGACCACAAATATGATGCCATATCAACGGCTGATTACTATTCACTCAGCGGTTTTTTACAAAGCAGTGATTATCGACAGGTTCGTTTTGAATCAATGGAGCAAAACCGGAAAACTGCAATCGAACTGGCTGAAATAAACACCACTCACCAAGGCCAAATTCGTACTCTGCTTGAGAGCCGTGGCGTTCGGGCTCCGGACAATGCACCAGAACTGACTGATGATTCAATAGAGACAGATTCCGTACTGTTTGATTACTCCAATATTCCCCAAGACAGTTTCCTTCAGGATGGATTTATTTTTGGCTTATCTCCAAGAAGAGCAGGGGACCCATACCTGGACGGCGATACTGACCACCTGAAAATCAGTACGTTTGGTGCTGCAGTCAATGAACCGCTCTGGAATGGTCTTGAATCGATCACAGAAGGCGCTTTCCAAAACCAAAGTGTGCTCACAAAAATCCCCAAGAGTGGCAGAACGCTTCGCTCACCAACCTTTGAATTAAAAGATGGTGAGGTTCATTGCCTCGTTGATGGCGCAGGGCATATTGTTGCCTGCGTTGACTCGCATCGTCTGGTTGCCGGGCCACTCCATCAACAGACCGTTGTTCTTTTTAAGAAGGGTCAGCGTTGGGTGCGGCTGAACCTCGACCGATACGTCGGTCATCGCATCCACTTGGAATTCATACCCGAAGCAAATCAGCAGATAGCCGTTCGCATGGCCGTCCAGGGGCTTTCCAAGGATGAATTAGCCTCATTCGAAAAACGAATTCATGAGAATGAAATCCAATACAGAGAGTACGCAAAGACAGCCGAAGCCATACTGAATAATGACACCCAGAATAACGGCACCCAGACTAAAACTGACCTCTCGGCCCGCAACATCGTCGCTTCATGGAAAGGCGAACGAGAACAACTCGCTTCTCGCATTGTCCGCACATCACGTCTCGCCCTTTCGATGATGGACGGCACCGGCGAAGACGACCGTATTCTGATTCGTGGTAACTCAGCAAAACCCGGACAGATTGAGCCCCGGCACTTCCTCACTGCAATCTCGGGCGACAAACCGCTTCCAATTCAAAAAGGCAGTGGCCGACTTCAACTGGCAGAACTGGTAAACGATCCAACCAATCCTCTGACTTCGCGGGTCATCGTCAATCGCATCTGGCACCATCTCATGGGGCGTGGCATTGTGCCAACCACTGACGACTTTGGCTTTCTCGGGAAACGACCAACGCACCCTCGTCTCCTGGAGCATCTTGCGACCAGATTCCTGCAAGAAGGCCGTAGCATCAAAAGCATGATCAAGTACATCGTCCTCTCGCGGACCTACCAGATGTCGAGCCATGCCAACCAGAAGGCACAAGAATTGGACCCAAGCAATCTGCTGTGGCACCACTGCCCCCCGAGACGTCTGCAGGGTGAAGCAATCAGAGACTCTCTCCTCACACTTTCGGGCCGACTCGATACAACCGCGTTCGGTTCTCCGGTTCCCATCCATCTCACATCATTCATGAACGGCAGGGGACGGCCCAAAAAAAGCGGCTCCCTTGATGGCGATGGTCGTCGCTCCATTTATATTTCCGTGCGGCGTAATTTCCTCTCGCCTTTCATGCTGGCATTCGATACGCCAACTCCATTCAGTTCCATGGGCCGGCGTAATGTCTCAAACGTTCCGGCCCAGCCCCTGATTCTTTTGAACGACCCCCTCGTTGTTGAATTAGCAGACGACTGGAGCAAGCAAGCAGCGAAAAATACACCCGGCACTGGGTTCGACGCCGCCTGCAAGCGGATCGAATGGATGTACCTCTCGGCATTCGGCCGCTATCCAACCGAGCAAGAAACGGCGACATCCATTGCGTTCCTATCTTCAAAGACATCCGACAACAAGGCATATGACTTTGATGACACCTGTTGGTCAGAACTAGCTCACGCTCTCGTGAATACGAAGGAGTTCATATTCCTCCGATGATTCACCACGACCCATTTCCGTGCCACCAACACAGGCCCAGCCCGATGAGTCGCCGCGGGATGCTCTCGCAATGCGCGAATGGTTTCGGTGCAGTGGCACTTGCAGCACTTCATGCTGATCCAGCATTTACCAGTGACGCAGTACCGCAAAACACACCAGTGCAGGCGGGCCATGGGCCACATCATACGGTTCGAGCGAAAAACGTCATCTTCTTATATATGGATGGCGGCCCCTCACAAGTCGACACGTTTGATCCGAAACCACTGCTCGACAAATACAACGGCCAAGATCCTGGCGACCTCTTTAAAGTCGAACCGACTCAGTTCAATAACAATGGAAACGTGCTTGCAAGCCCGTGGAAATTTAAACAGCACGGCGACTCGGGCATTCCCGTCAGTGAACTCTTTCCACACGTATCCCAATGCGTTGACGAACTTGCTGTCATTCGGTCAATGACGTCGGGATTTCCAGAGCACACATTTGCCAACTACTTTCTCCACACGGGGAGTGCACTCCAAGGCCGCCCGAGCATGGGGGCATGGGTCAACTATGGACTGGGGAGTGAGTGCCAGAATCTGCCGGGGTTTGTTGTGCTCAATGGCGGCCTCATTCCTCCGGGCGGCCTCGATTGCTTTGGCAGCGGCTTTCTTCCGGCGAGCTATCAGGGCTCCATTTTCAAACCATCAGGCACAGGCGTTGCAAACATCAAGCCTCACAAGACAACGCCACAAGACCAACGAGCAAAACTCGACCTTATTAACGAACTAGACAGCTTTGCTGAGGCTCAGTTTGGAAAGCATGACAGCATTGAATCTGCAATTAAAAATTATGAATTGGCGTATTCCATGCAAATGGCGGTTCCGCAGGTCATGTCAATCAGCGATGAACCTCAGCACATACAAAAACTCTATGGGCTCGAGTCAGAGTATGAACCAACTCGCACCTATGCAGCACAATGCCTTATTGCGCGGCGGATGGTAGAGCAGGGGGTTCGCTTCATTGAACTGACCTGTCCAAATGTTGGCCATGACCGTTGGGATCAACACAAGAACCTGAAGAAAGGTCATGAAGACAATGCACGAGCTGTCGATCAACCAATTGCTGCCTTGTTACAAGACCTTCGCCAACGTGGCATGCTTGATGAAACACTCGTTGTCTGGGCGGGCGAATTTGGTCGCACTCCATTTGCTCAAGGAGCCAACGGCCGAGACCATAATCAGTACGGATTTACAGTCTGGATGGCAGGCGGTGGCGTGAAACCAGGAATCATATATGGCGCAACCGATGAGTTCGGGTATCGCGCGATTGAAAATCGTCTCGAAATGCATGATCTGCACGCAACAATGCTTCATCTATTGGGCGTCGACCACACCCGAAGCACGTTTCGCTTTAGTGGCAGAGACATGCGATTGACCGATGTCCATGGGCATGTAGTTGAAGATATCGTTTCCTAGCACGCCACAAGAACCAAAACTTTGGCACATGACATTTCCACTGCCGACATCACCAGTGCTAGGATACCGCCGGCTGGCGTCATTGCTCTCGAAGTTCACGAGTACCCGCGCGGCAAGCATCGCGAGGCAAGTGCACAAGAAGCGCTCTCGGTTGCCTGGCGAAACATCAGGATCAAAGAGATGAAGTAATGAGGCATATCGTTATGAAACGACCATTGAAACTGTTCTGCATCCTGTTGCTCACCATCGTGGGGATTCATTCAGCATATGCAGCAGACGACATCACCCCGTTAGATATTACATTCAAGCGACAGGCGGTCGGCAGGTTTACATTTGATGAGGGTTCTGCCATCCCCTTATCGGGCTTTACACCAAACCAGGTAGTAAACCTCACAACCGAGTACCCACAGATTCCGATAACGAGGGAGTCTTGTCGCTACACAATTGACGGTTCACTTCTTCGAGTGACATCCGACAACGCTGCTGAGTCAGCGTTGTGGATGGGAGGATTCAATCCATTTGCCACGTTCGACGTCTCGTTTGCTGAGAGCCAAGGACAGTCTGGTAAGGCCGGTGTGGAGTTCGCCACGCCAGACAATCAAAACCGGGTGTCGATAGTAGCCTGCTTCGACGCCGGCCAATGCCGTTCTCTTCGATGGAGCGTCCTGGTCAAAGGAAAGGAGCTAGAAGAAAAGAGCACGAATCTCAAGAACCCTGTGAGAGGGCCATTCACCTTACGAGTTCAGCTCCTCGGAAGTGGCTTGAACGTTTTCCTCGTGCGGAACGGCCGTAACGAAGTTGTGAGTACACATGATTTCTCCAAACTCATCGATTTGCGAGAGAAAAAACATATCCAGTCGTTCGAGTTTCGCTTACTCACCCAACTAAACGCTGGGCAGGAGATCGTCATCAATCAAGTGAATGCTGCGCTCACGACAGGAGTCGGCCAAGCAGACATCCGCGCGCTCACCTATGAAGATGGCTCCCCGCTTCTCGACAACGGTCGGCTGTGGTTCACCATGTCTGTGCGAGGACGACATCTGCCGCACCCGCTGCAGGGCGTGTTCAGTCTGAACCCCTCAGTTTTCGATGTGCGCCTTGAAAGCATTATTGTATTCGACAGGGATGATGGTTTGCTCCGCAATGAAATTGCCTCTCATATTTTTTATGACCGGAACGCAGAACAATGGCGGGGGCTCACTGTTGGGTTTTCTGCCGAGGGTGATCCACAGAAAATAGAACCGAAGCAACTGTGGGCGGTGTCGTCACAACGTGATCCGCGATTTGGTTTCACCATCATGAAGGCCGCGAAGGTCGATATGCCTGGGGGCGAGGAAGACCCACATATTATTTACGACGCCAGCGTTCAAAAGTGGAGAGTTCTGGTCTGTACAAAAGGCGGCCCGGGCTATCCAGCCACACTGTATGAAGCTGATCATTGGAACGGACCGTTCAAGCAGATAGCAGGACCGGTTGATATCAACAGCACTGGCTGTCTCCTTCAGAAATTCGGCGATCAATACTATGCATTATTCGGTGGGAAAGGCGGGCAGTTCCATGTCTACTCCTACCCGGAGCTCAATGCTTTAGGTGCTCTTGATATGGATCGCCCCCCATGGAGCGAGGGAGAGAATTCACGCTGCTGGCCCAATGTCATCCCTCTTCCCGAAGGCTATCCCGCGCCTTATATCGCACTCAGCATGGATCGCGCGAACTATCCTGGACTGAAGGGTTGGACTTACGGCGCCCTCTATCTTTACCACGGCCAAGTCAGGCAACACACGCAAACGAATCAAGAATAGCGTTCCCGATTCGCGCTTCATACAAGCAGGTCAAAGAGTGAACGGATACCATTTTTCTGAGTGTGGTCCTCCCACAAAACAAGCTGTCTTCTTGTTTTTTCAGAAACAATTCCGTCCCCTCTGACATTATTTGTAATGAATACCCCAGAAGACCAACGTGGTTCTCCCAGCGCGACCGAAGAGGTACAGTTGCTGTTTGTGCGGCATGAGAATTCGATTCATACTCCCAGCATCTGCACCGCTTGCATCATAAATCCAATCGCTTGTTATGCGGCTCACGATCGACCACGAGCAACCTTCACTCAGGGCGTTTCTCGCGACGGCCTGCAGTACCACAATGACTCTGAAGCCGGCCCGTTGAACGTGCATGCATAAATTTTTTCATGAACTACACGAAAAGATATCCACGACGAGCAGAAGCAGGCGGTATTCTATAGATCTTCTTTCAAATCATATTGGCACAACCAAAGGAATTTCCGTCATGAAAGAACTATCGACCTCAACGCATCTGCTGCTCGTGCTCTTGTTCGTATATTCTTCGCAAGCGATCGCAGCAGAAACTCCGCCGAAAGCAAACGAGGACTCCGCATTTACCAAGGCCGACGTGAACAATGATGGCAGACTTGGGCCTGAAGAAGTCAAAAACGAAACGCTGTTTCAACGAATGGATGCAAACTCCAATGGATTTGTCTCGCGCAAAGAGGCTCAGTCGTTTATTCAACGCCGTCGCGCTCGTGAAGACGCTGAAGTTGCTAAAGAGGCATCCGGCAGACCAGTCTTTCCAGCGCGCACTGAGGATGAGGCTGCAAAACGAAAACTTCTTTCAACTATCCCAGCAATCAACACCAGCGAAAACCGCCCACCAAATATCGTGTTGCTGTTCGCAGACGACCTTGGATACGGAGATACTTCGCTGTACGGCTCCGAAAAAATCCCTACGCCAAATATAGATGCACTTGGTAAACAAGGCGTTCGTTTTTCAAATGCCTATGTAACTGCCGCATCATGTAGCCCGTCTCGTGCCGGGCTCATGTCGGGGCAATACCAACAACGATTTGGATTTGAATTCAATACTGCCGGTGGCGCAATCACCAATCGCCTGCACCGCGGCCTTGATCCATCGGCTGTCACAATGGCCGATGTCCTGAAGCAGGCCGGCTTCGTCACGGGAATGTTTGGCAAGTGGCATTTAGGCACACAGCCTCAGTTTCACCCGCAGGCTCGTGGTTTTGATGAGTTTTACGGGTTCCTTGCTGGCGCCCATTCGTTTTTCCCTGCCAAAAACCCACAGCCATTTCATAGCACCATCATGCGAGACACGTCACCTCTGATTGAACCTGAGTATCTGACTGATGCAATTGCCAGAGAGACCGTTGCTTTCATTGACGCGAATCAGAAGAAACCATTTTTTGCATACGTCCCATTTAACGCCGTACATACGCCGATCGAAGCGACAAAAAAATACCAAGATCGATTTCCAGACGAAACCAACCAAACCAAGCGTGATTACTACGCAATGACTAGTGCTCTTGATGATGCGGTAGGCTCGATTGTTGCCGCGATCGACAAACGCGGACTGACAAACAACACACTAGTGATTTTTGTCAATGACAATGGCGGACCGATCTACACCGGTGTACAAAGCAATGGGCCACTTAAATTAGGCAAGCTCTTTTTGTTTGAAGGAGGTATTCGTGTGCCAATGGTTCTTAAACTGCCGAGCACATTTGAACCAAACTCCGTATACGATCAACCAACAAGCACGCTCGATCTATTCCCCACAATTTGTCACGCGGCGGGAATCAAATTGCCGCCCGAAATCAGACTGGACGGCGTAGACCTCACACCCTTCATCAAGGGACTAGTATCTGGCTCACCACATAACACCCTCTTCTGGAGTAACGGCCCTAATATTGCTGTCCGCCACGGCGACTGGAAACTTGTCAAATCGTTTGAGAACACTTGGCTGTTTAATCTTGCCAGCGACATTAGCGAATCCAGCAACCTCGCGAAATCAGAACCTGAGATTGTTGAACAACTGGAAACGCTCTATCACGAATGGCGATCTCAGATGTCAGAACCGGCATGGCCAAGCAAGCCGAACCGCCGGAAGGTGGAAGTTGATGGCTTGGTTTATGAAATGAATATTTAAGACAAGATTCGCATGGCACTGTACGAACTCTGGGCCACGCAACGCATACAGTGTCCTTAAAAGTCGATTGAACCACCTGCACTCGCTGAAAATAAATACTCAGAGGAATCCACTTCGAAGAGGACCGAATTCCCAGAAATGACAAAATGTCTCAGGACATTGACGGCGAGTCTCATTGACCGGCAGACTAGTTTTTCAGTATCTTTTGAGAGTCTTTATGGGGTATATGAGTCAAGCGAACGCAAGGGCTTTTTGTCTTCTTTTCGGAACACTCGTATACCTTACAAAGACAAATCATTTTTCATTTCTAAATTTTCGGAGGGTAACCATGCTCATTTCTCAACACAAGAAGACAGGCCAAAGGGGCTTTACGCTCATCGAATTGCTTGTCGTGATAGCGATTATTGGAGTTCTTGTCGGCCTGCTGCTGCCTGCTGTTCAGCAAGCTCGAGAAGCAGCTCGACGATCTGCGTGTACTAACAAAATGAAGCAGCTAGGACTTGCTGCTTTGAACTATGAAAGTACGAACAAGCGACTTCCTGCGGCAACGAGAACACAGGAGATCTATGCAATTTATCAACACCAGAATTCTTCTAACCGCTGGAGTGGTATCGTCACCTTGCTCCCGTTCGTCGAACAAATGCCGCTTCACCAAACTTTAATAGCACGCATTACGTCAACATCTGGTTTCAGACCATGGAATGGTCACGCTACAACAAATACAGAGCTCACAGAGTTGCTGTGCCCATCAGATTTTAACGGATCACGATTTAGTGGAGCGGGTACCAGCCGTGGTCGCACCAACTACCGGTTCAATCGAGGAGATATGCGAATCGAAACATGGGGCCCTTGGCCAACCGCGCCTCCGAGAGGACCTGGAGCCGCCGGATGGACTGGTTGGAATACATCAGTAAAAATGCAAAACATTCAATTCAAAGACATCGTTGATGGGACATCCAATACGATTATGTTTGGTGAGGCCCGCATCGGTGACATGAGTGGTGATTCAAGAGCAGGCGGCTGGGGCGTCGCTGCTGGAATGGCAGGGGGCAAGGCAGGGCCAGCCACCTGCGAAGCTCTTATCGGCACCGACGGTAAATACTCACCTGGCGAAGTTGGTGGCCCTTCGAATCAACCTGGAACTCGGTGGGCTGACTCTGAAGAAGGGTTTACGAGTTTCTTTACTCATGCGGCACCAAACTCCGCTCGTTGTGCAGTTGCCCAGGAAGGTTGGCAGAACAATCCAGCAAGCAGTTATCATCCTGGCGGAGCTGTGATGACTCATGTCGATGGATCTGTGAAGTTTTATAACGACAACATTGATGCTGGTGATCCAACGCATGCACAAACAGGTTGGAGTAATGCAAACGGTTACAGTGGTGCCAGCCAACGTGGTGTCTTAGGTGCGCTTGGTTCGATGAACGGTGGTGAAGTGACTACCGGAACATAATCATTGCAGACCAGCCAACGTCCTGTGGGGTATCTTTGTTCTACGAAGATGCCCCCACAGGGCACCGGATGCCTTTTCCTGCATCTTCTCGCCTGATTGCCTCCTCTTGATCCCGCCAACATTGCTACTTTTTCACACGTGAGGATTCCAATGCGATATCATTCCTGCCGTCAAAAATACTTCTTCCTACCACTTTTATCTGCACTTGCCCTCTTTTCTGTTGGATGCGGTGAGTCTGGTCCCGCGGTCGAATACGTGCAAGGTGTTGTGACACTTGATGGAGCTCCACTTGAGGGTGCCACTGTGTTCTTTTCACCCAAAGGGAGTGCGGGAAAGGGTGCAGCAGGAAAGACTCAATCTGATGGCTCATTTACCTTGAATACACAAGGAGCAAAACCCGGCGCTGGTACTGCAGTTGGCGACTACAGCGTGACAGTCAGCAAAGTTGAGATGCCGGAAATTCCCAACATCGATGAAGATGACCCTCGGTATGGCACACCTGAACAGGACCGGCTTCAGCAAGAGGCTGAAAATGCAAAACCAACCGTGATCGTTCCCGAGAAATATAATAACTCTGAGACAAGCCCCTTCACCGCAAAAGTTGAATCCGGAAGTAATACATTCACATTCGACATCTCTTCAGGAGGTAAATAAGCAAATTCTTGCATAAAGGATTTTGATAAGACGACATATGTTCTCTCGTTGGGCCAGTTGATGAAAACCTTACTCAGTACAGTGTTCACACTTGCCACAATCACGGCGCAGGCAGCTGGGCCACCAAACTTTGTGCTCGTGTACGTTGACGACCTGGGATGGGCAGAGACGTCTGTTGAGATGATCAAAGGCCGTGCAGATACGCGGAGCGACTACTTTCAGACGCCACACATGGCACGAATTGCTCAAGAAGGAATGGTGCTCTCGTCGTGCTACTCACCGTCAACCTTATGCGCACCATCACGGAATAGCCTGCTGCACGGAATGACACCCAGCCGGCTTCGTTATACCGTACTGTCTTCGATTGAAGCTAAAAAACAGTACATGGGGAAAACAACTATTCCCAAGGCACTGAAAAAAGCAAACCCCGCGTATCGAACAGCGCATTTTGGCAAGTGGCACAACGAAAGTATCAAACCCACAGACGCGGGTTACGATGTGACCGATGGGCCGAATGGCAATGGGCCGGGTGACTTTGCTGATGATGGGAAGACTCCGCTCGGTGACGAAGACCCCAAGCGAATATTCTCGCTGACTGATAAAAGCATTCAGTTCATGGAGCAACAAGTTGCCAAAAAGCAGCCGTTCTATCTACAGCTTTCACACTATGCCATGCATATTTGGCATGACTCTCTGAAAGAAACTCGAGAGAAGTACAAGAAACTGCCACACGGAAGCAAGTACCAGAAAAAAGATGACACCCCTGAGGAATCAGTTTCCATCTCCATGTACAACCATGGTTGGATCATCAACTACGCTGCAATGCTCGATGATATGGATCGTGCAACCGGGACATTGCTTGACGCAATCGACGACCTGGGGATTGCCGAGAATACGTTTGTCATTTTCACGTCTGACAACGGTGGCGGTTTCCGCGGCAATGCACCACTGCGAGGTGGAAAGGGAAGCCTCTACGAGGGTGGAATCCGTATGCCCAGCATGATTCGTGGGCCGGGTATCAGGCCGGGAACCTATTGCGATGTACCAATCGTGCAGTGGGATTTCCTGCAAACGTTTTATGATTTGGCAGGTGGGACACAACCGCTACCCTCGGAGCTCGACGGAGGAAGCCTTCGCGATGTTTTTGTGCGAGGCAATAAGGGGAGGATAACGCGTAACACCAAGCCACTCGTCTTTCACTTCCCCTGGCACACAGGTAATCCGGAGTCTGCGGTTCGCATGGGCAACTACAAGTTAATAAAAAATCTCGATACGCTGGATGTTGAGTTGTACGATGTCGCCAGCGATATATCTGAACGGCATGACCTGTCAGCGAGCATGCCAGAGTTGGTGACGAAACTTGACAAGCAGCGTTCCAGCTATTTGGACTCAGTGAATGCCGAGACCGTAACCCTCATTCGCCGTAACTATGTAGAGCTTCTCGAAGACAGCTGGATCGCCAATGGCAGAAAGCGATTTGAGAAATTAAAAGCGGATCTTCACGCGGACCCTACCAATAAACAAAAAGCGTTTCAGGTAGACATTTCTAGAAATCATGTGGAGTTTCAGGATCGACAACTGACTCGATCTCGTGAGCTTATTGAAATGCATGAATTACGTGGCACCGCCGATCACAATTAGTGCTCGAAATCTAGAATCAAAATGGCACGCCTTTACGACTCAAAGTAGAAACGAACCACCGATGAAAACTTTGGCATATGCTATCGCGTTCATGTTCTTTGCATGCAACGCACACTACCTGTCAGCAGAGGCACCAAATTTCATCCTGATTTATGCGGATGACCTGGGGTATGCCGACACATCCGTCCAGATGATGAACGACGACCCAACAACAAAGAACAGTTTCATCAGAACACCAGGGCTCGATCGTCTTGCAGCACTTGGTACACGCTACTCGACTGCCTACGCACCGACCCCAACCTGTACGGCATCGCGATTGAGCATTCAATTCGGAAAAACACCAGCCCGGCTGCAGTGCCGCAATGTCTTTGATGTGCTTACTGCAGTCCAGAGGCCCAATGGATATGACGACGAAGTGACCATTGCAGAGATGCTCAAAGCATCGGGCAAAAACTATACGACAGCAATGTTCGGAAAAGGCTGTAGCACCATGGGCCGATTCGATGAAGCCGGCTACGACGTCACCGATGAAGTACCTGGAGAACCCGGAGGCAACGGCAACGGGCATGGATCCTACTGGGACGTGAAAAAGAAAACACCATTTCCAAAGAATAATCCAAAGCGGATGCATTCACTGAGCAAGGACTCTGTTGATTTTGTCAATCAACACGCAGGCAAACAACCGTTCTTCTTGATGGTTTCTCATTACGCCGTTCATATTCCTCACATGGCAACTCGCGAAGCTTTCCTCCGGAACAAACAACGCTGGATAGCAGAGGGCAGGGATGTTGAACAAATAGACAATGAAAATTCAAGTATCCACCGTGACATTGTCTATGCGGCAATGACCGAGGAACTGGACATGAATGTCGGGGCGTTGATCGACGCACTGGAACAAAAAGGAGAACTCGCAAACACCTACATTATTTTCACTTCGGACAATGGAGGAGGGCATTCAGAGCGACGAAAAGTCGAGGGGCAGAACCGGCGGTTTAATGGTCCCTTGCAGGAAGGGAAACGTTCCATGTTTGAAGGTGGAATTCGGGTTCCTACAGTCATTGCCGGCCCACAGATACAAGCCGGGGCTCAATGCGATGTGCCCATTGTGCAATGGGATTTTTTACCGACTTTTCATGACCTAAGTGGTAGCGAAACAGATCTACCTAGTGAAGTGGATGGTGGCAGCCTACGTGATGTGTTTGTGCGTGGAAACGCGGGCGTTGTCAATCGCCTGGCTCCAGGCATCATCCATCATTACACGTGCCATTACCATCCACCGATCAGTTCCATCATTATCGGCGACTATAAGTTGATGAGACATCTCAACACCGGTGAAATGAAACTCTTCAATATCAAAACAGATTATTCCGAGCAGGAAAATCTTGCAGGGACTATGCCGGAGATGGTTACGTCAATGGACACAATCCGAAACGAATATGTCAAAGATGTTGATGGCGGCACAACCGCTCAGGTGCGTGATGCGCTCTATGATCTCATGGACACCTTTGGAGAACGAGCAAAAGAGGCTTACAGAAAAAAAGTCACATTACTTCGAGAGCAGAACCCGGCAGACCTCGACGCGCAACAAGCACAATTATTGAAACAACTGAACGCAACACTATTTAAGAATGAACTGAATAAGGAAAAATGTCGACGCCAAGCTACAAACGCTTCATGGCGTGAGGGTGTACCCAAAGCAGGGGCTGAAGAATACGTGAAATCACGTTGGGTTGAGTATGCGAGTGATTGACACCACAAGGAACCGATTTGCATTCGGTGTATTGAAACACAAACGGAGACGATAGATGAGAATAATGATCGGCATGTTGTTCGCGATCACCGCGATCACGGCACATGCAGTTGAGTCACCAAACTTTGTCATTATCTATGCAGATGATCTGGGATACACACAGACAAGTGTTCCGATGATGAAAGATCGTTCTGAATTAGCCCATGATCTTCATCAGACCCCGAGCCTTGAGAAGTTAGCCAGAAGAGGCATGCGATTTTCTAGTGCGTATTGTCCCTCGCCTGTATGCACGCCATCACGTGCAAGCATCCAGTTTGGAAAGACAACAGCGCGTGTCGGCTGTATATCAATCCATGACGTTGTCATGAACAAAAAACAAATTGATATGACCAAGAACCTCTCCATTGCAGAGATGCTGAAGGAAGCCAACGAAGAGTATGTGACAGCTTTTTATGGCAAAGGCTGTACACCGATGGGCTGGTTCAAGGATCACGGTTATGACGTGACCGATTTCCACCATAAACATCCCAATGGGAATGGACATGGTGACTGGTGGGAACCTGCCGAGAAAACCCCAATACCGGATGACGACCCCAAGCGTGTCTTCAGTCTGGCAAAGACTGCCCAAGAATTCCTGAAAGAACGTGGCAAGGATCAAAAACCATTTTTCATGACGATCTCCCATTATGCCGTGCATGTGCGCAATACATCCCTCAAGAGCACGCGAGAAAAATATCTTCGCATCCTTGCCACTGAGAGCGGCATTGAAGGTGGGATTCCGGATATCTCAAAATTTGATACGAATGCCCATGAGATGCCAAAGAAACTTCAAGCATTATGGGAAAAAGCCAACTACGCGGCCATGATGGAAAACATGGACACATCGATTGGAATGGTTCTGGACGAACTTCAGGCACAGGGACTCGAGGACAACACCTACGTCATCTTTTCTTCAGATAACGGCGGAGGCCAGAGCAACGCTCCTCTCCAAGGCGGCAAAGCCAAAATGTGGGAAGGTGGCCTGCGCATTCCAATGATTGTGGCCGGGCCAGGCATTGCTGCGAATTCGCAGTGCGATCAACCGGTAGCACAGTGGGACTATTTACCAACAATTCATGATCTTGCTGGTAGTACGGCCGCATTACCAAGTGATTTGGATGGAATTAGTTTGCGACCCGTTTTTGAGCATGGCAACGATGGCAAGCTTGCCCCGCGTGACACCGGTTTTGTTTTCCACTTCCCTGCACACTACACGGTACCAATTACCGCATTCAGAAGCGGTGATTTCAAACTGATGCGACATCTCAATTCGCGCGAAATCAAGCTGTTTAATGTCGTAAAAGATATGGGTGAGACAAATGACTTGACGAAGCAGATGCCTGAGAAAACGGCAGAAATGGTGCGGCAGTTGGATGCGTATCTTCAAAAGGTCGGTGCATGGACGATGGACGAAGTCTATGCGACCCGTATGGAAGAGCTGGAAAAGTGGACGGCAACATATCAAGCCAAAGTTGATCAGCTGAATCAGCAGTTGAGTGAAACAGGCTTGTCACAAGAAGACCGTCTTGAACTCAGCAAAAAGCTGAAAGAAAGCACAGCAAAAATAAAGCACTGCGAAGAGAATCTTGAAAAACTCAATCTGGATCGAAATTCGGACCTTTGGTTCTAGAAGGTCATAACCAGACAAGCACACTTGGGCTTGATGCGATTTAAATCCATAAGATTCTTTTCCTCAATAGAGGGAATGCCAAAGCGATTTACATGCCGTGCAGGCCAAACCAACTTTGCAAAGCATTACGTTCAATCAATTCGAATCACCCCTTGAAATTTGCTCCCAGGATAATGGCGACCCCGAGACGTCTACTGTATCTTTCTCGTAGCGAATCGTGGTCCATTCACCCTTGAGTGGCAGTCGGATTTCCATCCATTCCCAGTCTTCTGGCAGGGCTGGACACACAAGCAGTTTATTCTCCGGGATGGAATATTTGAGCCCGCCTAACCCTTCAAGATACAGCAGGATTTTGCCTGCATTGAAGTTTGAATATTGGTCTCCAAAAAGCGTGCGGTCACGGCGGTACGCTTCTGGCGCAACAGGAATGTTCCATTCGTCGTGCCAGTTGTAATTACCAATGTGATTAAGTGTTAATTCCGGGGCAACGGAAAGCCCTTGGCAGAACATTCCATCGAGCATGAAATAGGCTGTATCTGGCGTATACCCAAATGAATGATCGACTTTCGTGTCGAACTCCCGCATTGATTGTTTTGACATCGCAAGTGGAAAAAACTCACCAAAGAAACCCTTCTCGCGATCAACTGCCCAGTGCTGCACCATTTCCTCAGCATATTCTTTCGGGAAATACGGTGAACGCATTGCCCAAAATGAGTTTGTCCCAATCAATCCACTCTTTGGACCCGCGAAATACTTTTCTATACCATTCATCTCCCACCGCTGATCAAACATAAGTCGAACATGGTCAGGATCAGTACGCACCAGTGACTGCCAGTGCTTCACATCTGCTTCTTTCCCAAGAACCGACGCCATACGAGCAAGTGTTTCCGCCACCTCGAATTCATTCATCGAAAAATTCGTGAGTCTCTTGCGAAAAAGCTTTTCAAAATGATCTTCGTAACTTGCTCGTAGAAACTCAACGTCACCCGTGTGCTCATAAATCTGCCACGCACCAAGAACATGCTCAGACATTTCTCCACCGTAGGCACCACTATGCCAGGTGGTCCCCTTGTTGTCAGAAAGCATACGAATGCCGTTGGGCAGTTCACGAAATCGGTTGTTTACAGTGAGGTGCTTCCATGTCAGAACATTTCCGTAGCCGTAGCGAGCCTTATCAGCGGCCCACGCACCAACTTTTATTTGGAACATCGCGTCATAACGATGAAGGCCAAGAAAGTTATTCACAGCAGTCTGGGTGTGGCTCTCCATCTCCCACCCATCGCCTACATCAATTGAATACATCAGGTAGAGAGACCAAAGATAGTAGTAGATATCTACAAACTTGTTATCGGGACAACGAAACCAAGGAATTTCATCATTCAGGAGTTGGTTCATATATGTTGTTTTCTCAGCAAGGGCATCCGCATGATGCTCAATCATGTCATGGCCAGCCTGTATTGCCGTGTCTTCATCATCGTGCATTGCCCAGGAGACAACAGTGCCTTTGGAATCACACGGAATTGAAAACGTGTAGTGCATGACCCCCTTGTCATCTTTCTCAAGAACAAGGCTTGCGAGTTCAGTTGAAGCACTCAGGACCGTAGTCATACCTGAATACACAGATGGGCCAATGCGTTCGGGGCCGCCGGGATCCGGACGAGATTTTGTCGTGCCAGCCTCAGTAATCAGAATCGATCGTTTTGAATCATCAAGCCTGGCGGCTGCCTGCGACGAGACGCTATTCCTCGTAAACAAACTCTGACCGGTAAACTGAAGAGTGACTGGCTTTGACGCAGTGATGATTGAAGCCGCTGCATCATTACTCCCGATAAACTTCTGCTCTCGAATCGTGATGCCATCAAGGTCGTATTCACAGATGACTTGATCGGGCCGCCACCGCATGATGCGTGGCTTGGGTGTCTCATAGGTCTTTCCATTCACGATGACACTTCCATACAACACACGGGTATCTTTGTAGAATTCCCAACTCATATAATCATTGCCAGTACCTGTATTCTCTGTGCCAGTGATCTCACTTTGCACACGCGAGGCACCACGAGCGCGAAGGTCGTGATAGAAGGGATGGGTCAGGCCTATGGTTTCATCCTCAATGGTCCTCCAACTCGCATGAAACCCACCAACGTAGTAAGTCACGTTGCCTGCAAGAAAACCGTGCTTACGACCTTGGATATCGTGCTCAAGACGGCTGCAATAATCTGTGAACGCTGGCCGTTCACTCGCCATGAGCTGCGTGGTGGTTGATAGGTGACAAGCGCAACACGTGACAAAAAAGAGGGCTGCAGAAAAGAAGTGATTAGAGAATTTTAGAATGGGCATAAATCTAGAGCTTGAGGAAGTGGGTAGGGATGACCAATTAATGTAGGGATACTCGCAGAGGACTATTCAGATCATTGCTTTGAGCAACTCGTTTTCCATCAACCCATACAAATAGCTTGCTTTGCATGCCGGGAGTCGTTGAAGACCAATCTTCTTTCCAAAGAATATCGATGTCGTGGCCATGATACCGAAGGTCCCCAAGGTAGAAGAATTTCCATTTTGTTTTTGGGAGCAGAGGGTGAATCTCAAAACTGTCACCATGACTGCCCTGAAACCCAATGAGATCTTCAATGAGCACATCAGGAAATGTTGAGTGAAAATAGTCCTGAACATCACCAAACCCTTTCCCCATTGCGGGCAAACTTTGCACAACGTCACCGCCACCGGGCATTCGGTACCCTCCAGTACGGGGTAGATACCACTCGCCAATACTGCGGCGGCGCCCATGAAGTTCGACATACTGGGTTACATGGTCATACAGAAGCTGACGATCTTCTTCACTGATGGCACTTCGAGTTGCTTTATAGTCCCGGAGGTACTTGGCGTACGCTTTATAGACAACAGAGTTTTGGAAGGGCCATCCGCGACCATTCCAGCCATATGACATCTCATTAAAAAAGTCATGCCGGTATTCGGTGGTGGACATGCCAAACGGTTGCCGGAATCCCATTTCGTCACCGAACTGCTTCCATGCAATATCGTATTGACTGTCATCATGAGGGAGCATGGAGAAATACCACGGTGTGTAGCCGACTGTTTCTCGAACAAGGCTTAACTGATCGACAACACCTCCCGTGTGCAGGTTGTCTCCAGCAAGACGCGAATAGAAAAAGGGGTCATCTAACAACCCACGTTTTTTGTAAAAAACAAAGGCATCCTCAGGTGAAGGATGGTGCCACAGTGATTCAAGAATCTTTTCCTGAAGCTCAGATGCTCGCTTCGTGTAGACATCAGCTTTTTGCCTGGAAGCGTGGTCGCCGTCTTCTGCCGCCTGGAGGGAGTAGAGATTGGCAAGCGAATGAAGATTTCCGTACATATAACAATTCAGTGATGGACGGACCGTAAAACAGTTTGGGTAGCTGTTCGGATTTTTTGTTTTTCTTTCACCGTCTTTATCGATATACCAATCATGATTTCCGCCGAAAGGCTGCGGCTGTGTTTGATAATTATCGAGGTCAAAGGCTTGCGGATAGACAAACGGCTTGCTTTTTAAGCCTTCATTGAATGCTGCCTGCCACCCTTTGCCATCTGTGAAGTACCGCCGCCAGCGTTCTTCACCCTTATAGGGATCTTCCTTGTTCAACTCTGCTGTGTAGTCAGAAAAACTTCCTTGCGAAGCAATTAAACCGAGCGTAGTTGAGATCGTGAACTCATTGGCATCGTACATATCGAGGCACTTGTAGAGACCGTGCGTCGTGGTCTGAGGAGCATTTACTCCGAAGATGAGATCCCAGATTTCCTGATGACGTTCCATGGATGGAAGCAAGCGGTCTCGCCATTGAGCATCGGGGTGTATTTTCAGCATCGCTTCAGAGGCATCAATCATCCAACTTGTGTAATGATGGCTTTGCGGGCGCGGCAGTGTTGAGAGCCAACAATTATTCTGATATTGCATTTCGTGAGACGGTGGACCACTGAGCCAATATTCAGCATACGACTTCAGATACTGAGGATCTCGCATCCACCGAAGATCATAGAACTGGTGCCCTGCAGGAGCAGGGATGGCACCACTGTTTGATGCCCAGCCAGGGAATCCTGGAAACTCCGTGAAGACAAAATAGTTTTTGTTGTCCTCTTCCCATTCCTTGAGATGCTTTGTGATCATCCACCAGCGATAGTTGAAGACCTCGGTGTAATCTTCGTGTGAGCAGAGAAATTTTGGGATCGATTTTTGCAGAAAAGGCTTATTGTTTTGCTTATTAAGCCATCCATCAAATTCAGGTCGGTTCCCGTTGAGGTGCGAATAGCCATTGAACTCATCGACATCATCATCAAGGGTAGCCTTCGCTAATACTTTGATGCGTTGAAGCTCATTGTCAGGATTATCACCTTCAGGTTCTACATCCTTTTGGGCCGGTGCAGAAAACCGGCACCCCAACACCCCCCCAGAAAGCTCGTCATGGAGCTGGACTTCGACACGGATTTTCTGTGTATGAATTGGACGCTCGAACGTCACGTAGTTGTATTGGTCTCTTTCAACACCCGGATCTCTCTCCTGAACATCAACTTCGCTCCATTCATTATCCACCCAGGCCAGAACTCGCCATGACTGCGGAAGAATTTCCTTCCGTTCATTTCTGAACGACGCAGCAGCCTGTGCTTCGTCGAACCAATACACGCCTACAGTTGTTATTTCCTGTGGAACCTCGAACTCATATTCAAACCACTCTGTACTGCCTTTTTTTGGATGAAAACTGAGACGGGGAACTCTCTGGTCCGAAGAAGTCTTTGGCTCCCAACCATCGAGGAGAGCCGCGACCTTGGCTCCATTGACCGAAGTTCGTACGGTTGGAAAGTCACGGTCTTCCGGAAAGGGTTTCGCATGCACCCGATTGGCAAAGTTCTGCCACTCATCGTCCATTGCTGACACAATTTCTGGATGCTGGTCAGAAATATCGTGCGCCTCACTCCGATCATTCGAGAGGTCATATAACTCCCAGTCAATTGGAGACGTACGGTCATTATCGGTAACAATTTTCCAGTTCCCGTTTCGTGAAGCAGAATGCGTTTCGTGTTGCCAAAACAGTGATCGATCAGGTGTCGATTTTCCAGGATCAACAAGATAGGGAAGCATACTGGTTCCCTCCAAGGGTGCGCGTGCCTTGTCTTGATAATGATCCGGGTACTGAATGCCTGCCACGTCTAAAAGAGTTGGCATAATGTCAATAAAGTGAAAGTACGGGTGGCTTATGATTTTGTTCTTTGACTTCAGGCCTTTGGGCCAGTGTGCAATGAATGGTGACGCTATCCCCCCTTCATGGACAAACTTTTTGAATTTACGAAACGGGGTGTTTGAATAGGCTGCCCACCCTTGGCCCTGAGAGGTTGCCCAGCCACTGAACTTCTTCCATTTTTCATAGTTGTCTTTTTGGTAACCAACACCACCGAGTTTGTCCTTGACTGCCCATGCGTCTGTTTCTTTTTCCCCACCAGGAATAAATTTCCCCTTTTCGAATTTTCCTGCAGTGAAGTCATACATCCCTCCCTTGAAATGGGTGCCAAAGACACCCATTTCACCGGAACAGCCATTATCTGAAACGAAAAGAATCAGTGTGTTTTCGTATGCACCCTCCGCTTTGAGCATACGTACGATTCGCCCAATGTTGTCGTCCATCGAGGTGATTTGGGCGTTGTACATGCTACGGCGGAACAGAGTCTCTTTTTTCACATCGTCCGGAAGATCATTCCAGGCTGGTAAACCAATAAGTGTTTTTCCAGTCTGCAGGCCGGGCATGATTGACTGATTATGAAACGAGTCCACAGCAGGTAATTGCTGTTGCTGAGGAACAACACCAAGTGTTTTTTGCCGAAGCAGTTTTTTTTGTCGCATATCATCCCACCCGCTGCCCCATGTTGTGAGCCACTCAGGATCTTCAAACTGGCGTTCATACTCAGCAATGATTTCATCGGGGGCTTCAAGTGGAAAGTGTGGGGCGTTATATGCGAGATAAAGAAAAAAAGGTTTCTCATCTGCATGCAATGCGTCTTCCATGTACTCAATTGCGACGTCTGTAAAGAAGTCTGTCGTATAGAAATCCTGATCAGGCTTATAGGGGTTTTTTAAATTTGTTTTTTCATTGTTTCCTTCGATGAGGATTTTTCCGTCGCGGTAGATATCACAGCCGGCCAAAACCTTCCAGTAGCTATCGATGTGTGTTCGTACAGCAGTCGATCGATCAAAGCCACGATTCTCTGGAAGGGAGTGTGCCGGTGGATCATTGTGCGCAGCGACATGCCACTTGCCACTCATAAACGTCGCGTACCCAGCAGACTTAAGTGCCTCACCAAGGGTTATGCAGTTTTCATTCAGAGAACCCTCATACCCTTCGCCCCAATTCCTGTAGACCATGTGGCCTACACCCGCTTGATGCTGATAGAGACCAGTCAGCAAGCTCGCACGTGAAGGGCAGCATCGAGCAGTGCTGTACATCTGGGTACATCGAAGGCCATTTTCGGCGAGTGAATCGAGTATTGGAGTTGTAATCTCTCCGCCAAAGCAGCCCAGATCGGAGTACCCCAGATCGTCTGCCAGAATCACAATGATATTTGGCTGTTCCTGAGCTATCGCGTCCGAGTAGAACGTCGCAAAAAGAAGAATCGCTGCCACGAATACTCGCAATGTACAACGCATAAATATCGTCCGATTCTATGTTGAAAAAATAAAACCCGATTTTATTTTACCCGGCTAAGCAGGAAACAGAATGAGACGATCCGTACACGTATTGAGACATATTGTCAGGTGTAGCATAGGCTACCGATCGCTGATTCTGTTTTTACAAGCTGAATCCCTTCGCCACGAACAGTCCTTTCTTAGCCGTGAATTTCGAGAACGCGTGAAACGCATGTGCTTCGTCTGGTTTTAACGTTGCTGAAGAAACCTTCTGTTGGTTGAGGCTGTCTGGAAAGCACTGCGGTTCCACATGGAAACCTTCACTATGAATATATGGCTTACTCGACTTTCCTTTCAGCCACCCATTCATGAAGTGTTGCAGCAAAACTAAATCTCGGATTCACTCGTGCGGACTTCAACAAACCGACCAGTTGGTGATCGATTTACTCAAGCAGCAGGCGTTAACTCACCGTCCCTGCTACCTTTGTCCAGCCCCAAATGAGGATCGCAGCCGCGGCAGAGTAGTCGTTGTTCGCGTCTCTCTCCAATGTTGCGACTGATATTGGTGAGAGATTGATGTTTGCTGCCTTCAGTGGAAGCACTCCTCTTTCCAAACTGCTGAACTTCATCCGGCCCAGGGGCTGCATAAGCGGGATCTTTCGCGCGGATATAAACTTCACCAGTGTCGAGCACCCGAACATCAAGCGGCACGATGGTAACTCCTTGTTCGTTGATTGTCCTGGCGTTATCACCAATATTACGTGACACGATACCGTCTCGTGATTCAGGCGGCGCGTTCCCATTAAAAAAGGCCGTACACCACCACTGGCCGTTCATATCCTTAAAAGGTGTCCCGTGACCAAGGAAGCGCCCGGCAAATTTGCGCGGCCCATAGGGACCAGTGATCTTGTCGGCGACGCAGTAATAAAGATTGTATGACCCCTTTCGTCCTTGATCAGTTGACCATGCGGTGCCCAAGTGAACGTACTTGCCGCCGATTTTGATCATGGTCGCTCCTTCGTGACCGATGTGACTGATGGGTTTGCCGTCTGGCCCCGGACGAGAACCAGCGGGATCAATTCGTACCGGCTCGGCCGTATAGCTGGTAAGGCTATCGTTGAGAGGAGCAATGAACGTGTTGTCCCACAACAGATATCGCCTGCCATCATCGTCAGTAAAAATCGAAGGGTCGTGTCGCTGCCCCATGTTGCCAGCCATCGGGTGCGTCCAAGGGCCTTGCAACTCAGCACCGCTGGTCAGTGCCAAACTAGAGTGTTTCTTGGGGCAATGCACTAATGCCCAGCAGCCTTTGTCTGCCAGCCAGTGTACTTCCGGTGCCCAGATCAGACGCTTCGGGATTTTTTTGCCGCTCTTTGCCCTCATCGTATCGTCGACTGTAAAAATCGGGCCTAAAGATTCCCACTGAATCAAATCTCTACTACGCCATAACCGAACTTGATGACCAACAATGCTCTCTTCACCCAATCCGATGTTGTATGGATTCTTGGCTTCCCGAGGATCATTTTCGTTTGGCTGCGTGCCCGTCAGATAGTAATACTTCTTCTCGGGACCGATCGAGATATACGGATCGCGAATCCAACCCGATTTGATGTAGAGCGCCCTGTCATGTGACTTGAGCCCTGCACGGATTGTCTCGGCGTCCATCACTGGGACAGGTTTTCTGCCTGTAAGAACTTCGACGAGGGCTTCTTTCCTTGATTGTTCAGCCTTAGCCGCTGGCTGCTGAGTTTTGGCTGGCACCGTTATGGCTGCTGGTTTGGACTTGGATTTTCGACGAATCGGTTGCGGATATTTTGCCAACGTCTTTCGTAAGCCCGTGACAATGTCTGGATTGTCTGCGGCAAGGTTATGAGTCTCCTGTGGGTCGGTCTTGTAGTCATAGAGTTCGTACTCGGCGGACTCCACTGGTTTACCGACTTGTCGCCACTCAACGAGGCGGTAACGCTGCGTCCGAATGGCTCGCCCGAGCTTTTTCTTGGGGAATGCATGGTATGCGTGGTCTCTTACTCGGACATCCGGATTTTTCAACACAGGGACAAGACTTACACCATCCATCGGTTGCGGCACGTGCGGAGGAGGCAGGCCCGCCAATTCTGCCAGTGTCGGGAAGATGTCAACACTTTCAGTGAGCTGTCGTGTGGATGATCCCGGTGTTGTAATGCCGGGAGCGGTGATAAGAATCGGTATACGGTTGGCCTGCTCGTAATTCGTATGCTTGGTCCAGATGCCCAGATCACCCAGATGAAAACCATGGTCGCCCCACAAAACAATGATCGTGTCATCAGCCAGGCCCAACCGATCCAATTCATCAATCACTTTGCCAATCTGGGCGTCGACGAAACTTGTGCTGGCGTAATAGCCGTGGATCAGTTTGCGTTTTACATCTTCCGGGATCGTAGCCGGATCTCCCTTGTCTGGCACAGGATAGTAATTACGAATCTCACCACCACGTTTGCCCGCGACCGAGGGAGCATCAGTGGGCAGTTCCTCGAATTCAGGCATTGGCAACTTTGCTGGATCAAACCGGTCCCAATACTTCCTTGGTACGCACAGCGGCAAGTGTGGACGAGCGAACCCGGCCGCGATCAAGAACGGTGTGCCATTTTTGATACGCCGCTCTTTCGCACGCCGCAATCGCTTCATCGTTTCGGCAGCAACACGACCGTCAGCATACGCTACGTCAGCGACGTCTGGAGATTCAAAGGCAGCGCCCCGCGGTAATGAATTCACTTGATCAAGCTTCTGATTCGTAAAAAATGCTTCCTCGCGAGTCAACTCGCCCCCATTCGAACTGGCCGGATCGAGATACTCAATCACCTTGTCGTGATAGTGAGGTACGCTGAACGATTCTGGATCGCCTTGATTCCCGTGCCCAACATGAAAAACTTTGCCAAGCGACTCCGTGCGATAACCACCGTACTGGGCAAAATACTGCGGCAATGTGACGGCTTCGGGAAGGGCTTGTCGCAGTTGACTGCCAAGTCCATAGAGACCCGTCGACGTCGAATGCGAGCCTAGCATCAACGTAAACCGCGACGGTGCGCAAACCGCTTGATTGCAATACGCCAAATCAAACCGCATCCCGCGTGCAGCCAACGCGTCAATATTCGGCGTTTGAGCGATTGAGTCACCATAGCATCCCAGCGCTGGCTTCAAGTCATCGACAAGAATCAGCAGCACATTAGGGCGGTCATCACCAAAAACGAGACTGCCGTTCAAGAGCAGGATCGAAAGAAATGCTACGAACGCAAGACAACACCGAAATGTTTGCCTTTGCATTATTTTCATATGGTCATTCTCGTGATGATTATTTTGTTGAAAACTTGAATACCGTCTTCGAATCATACGTTTCACCCGGTTTCAGAATTGTTGATGGGAAGTTGGGTTGATTTGGACTGTCGGGGAAGTGCTGTGTCTCAAGACAGAATCCACCACGATGAACGTACGGCTTACCAGACTTACCCTCCAGTCGACCATCGAGAAAGTTACCACAATAAAACTGAATGCCTGGTTCGGTCGTATAGATTTCCATTACGCGGCCAGATGATGGCTCGAGAACTTGCGCAGCCAGCGAGAGTTCATCTTCTTTGCCGTCCGTGTCAAGAATCCAGTTGTGGTCATAACCAAGCCCAAAGACGAGTTGCTCGTTTTGCTGGCCTATATCGCGACCGATAGCTTTGGACGTAGTAAAGTCGAACGGAGTTCCAGCGACAGTGGGCATCTCACCTGTCGGAATCAAACTCTCGTCAACCGGAGTAAACTTCTTTGCTTTGAGCATCAATTTGTGATCAAGAATCGTACCCTGGCCCTCACCCTTCAAGTTGAAATAGGTGTGCTGAGTCACGTTCACCGGTGTCGCCTTATCGGTCGTCGCGTGGTAGTCAACAACAAGCGAGTTATCATCAGCCAACGTGTAGGTAATCTTTAATTGCAGATTGCCTGGGTAGCCTTCTTCCTTGTCTTTGGCGAGGTATGACAGGGTCAATGATTTACCTTCGACATATTCATCAACGGTCCAGACAACTTTGTCGAACCCGATGGCTCCACCATGCAAATGGTTCTCGCCATTATTTTTCAGGAGCGAGTAGGTTTTGCCATCCAATGTGAATTCACCCTTCGCGATACGATTACCATAGCGGCCAACGACGGCTCCAAAGTAGGGTTTATCGACAGCGTTGATATAGTCCTCCACACGGTCGTAGCCAAGTGCCACGTCGGCTCGCTTCCCGTTTCTGTCGGGAACGATGATTGACGTGACAATCGCACCATAGTTGGTGACGCTAACCGTCATGTCAGATTCATTTTCCAGCGTGTAGAGTTTGATCGAGTCGAAATCCTTCACCTGAGCCAACGCAGTTGAGACGAAAAGTATCACGCAAGCTACCAGCCTGCAGAAAAGAGTAAATAAACTCCTGGGACGACGAATAAGTTGCATCTCACTATATCCTTTGGGATGGGTATCTTTAGTTATTGATTGTGAAAAGTACATCGCAGGCCGGCAGCCTGCACTACATAGCAAAGTAGGCGTAAATGGAAATGGCACACAAACAAAGCATCGCGCCAACAATGGGTGCGGGTTTCCACGGAGTCAAATCAACGGCCTGCACGTCAATCTGTTCGTACGCGGTCTCGCGACGAAAACCAAGCTGCGACAACACAAGTTGAAGTGTGACCAACAGAACGAAGACAGCGCCCATGTAATGAAACGGACTGCCAAACGTGCTATCCAGCCAGCCACCCTTACCACCGGCAAAGAACGTGCCGAGTACCATGAAGAACAGTCCTCCGATCAACGTTACCAACGCCGATCGTCCATCTGCCCAGCGATTGAATAGGCCAACCAAAATGACAGCGGCCAGCGGTATGAAATAGACACCGTTCAAACCTTGAAAAAAACTGAATACTCCATCACGTCCGTAGAACGCGAACGGTGCGGCGATCACAGCCAATATGGCAACCACGAAGCTGCAAATTTGCCCAGAACGTCGAACTTGGCTGCCTGTCGCTGACGGGTTGATGTACTGCTTGTACACGTCCAATGAAAATAGGGTTGCTGCAGAATTCAGGACCGAATTGAACGTCGAGAGAATTGAACCGGTCACGACAGCAGCGAAAAAACCAAGCAACCAATTTGGTAGCACTCGCGCGACCAACGCACCGTACGCTCGACTGGTGTTCCATGACCCATCATCGGTCACTCCAACCGACTCAATCATCTGCACGTCTTCCGCTGTAACAACCAGATAAGCCGCCGCGATTCCGGGCAGCACCAAAATCAACGGTGCGAGGATCTTGAAGAACGCTGCCAGCAAGACACCTTTTTGACCTTCAGCCAAGTTCTTGGCACCAAATGTTCGTTGGATGATTTGCTGGTTCGTCGTCCAGTAGAAAAAGTTCAACAACAACACGCCAGTGAATAATGTCGGCCAATGAGTTGACTCGTCCGATGTCCCCAGCGACTGAAATGCATCGGGGTCAGCAGCTTCGATTTTCTCGAACGCACCCATGAATCCGCCCTCACTGCCAGCAATCAACTGCAACGAAAAGAACGTAATCATGAGACCACCAACGAGCAGTCCGGCGCCGTTGAATGTGTCGCTGACTGCGATTGCTTTAAGCCCACCAAAAATTGCATAGGCTCCACCAAGCGTAGCAATGAAAACCAACAACATCCAAATCATTGTCAGTTCGTCGACACCGAACTTCACATGCAGGCCCAGCATACCGTTGAGGCCATTAGCCCCCAAAAATAAAACAAACGGCAGCAAGATCATCATGTACGCCACAATGAAGATTGCGGCGGTAACCGAACGAACAGAGCGGCCGTATCGCATTTCCAGAAATTGCGGAATGGTCGCAATGCCCGACTTCAGGTACCGAGGGAGAAATACTAGTGCCAATATGACCAGCGAAATACCGGCGACAACTTCCCAGCACATGACCGACAACCCATCTTTGAACGAATCTCCGTTTAAGCCAACAAGCTGTTCCGTCGAAAGATTCGTCAGTAACAGCGACCCAGCGATGAAGATGCCAGTCAAACTTCGGCCTGCCAAGAAGTAGCCTTCGTCGCTCTCAACATCGCTGTTGCGAGTAATCCGCCACGTGAGAAATGCAACAAGCGAAGTGAAGCAAACAAATGAAGCAATTGTTAAAAACAAGGGAGCCGCCTTTGCTAATGTATCGAAACTGGTGATGAGTAAATTCGCCTGACCGACAGGCTACACGGATTTCCTTCAATCGCTATCTATTTTTCATAACCATGGGGATGATCAGAGTGCCATCTCCATGCGGATTCAATGATTTGTGAAATTTTTGGGTGTTCGGGTTCCCAACCAAGGTCAATGCGCACTTTGTCGCTCGCTGCGACCAGCGTGGAAACATCTCCTGGCCGCCGCCCGACGACTTCACTGGGAATGGGATGGCCCGTGATCTTCCGGGCTGTATCGAGTACTTGCGTAACGCTGAAACCAAGCCCGTTCCCCAGATTGTAAACGTGTGACTTTTGATCAATCGCGTGCAATGCCAGCCTGTGTGCCTGAGCAAGGTCCGCCACGTGAATGTAGTCACGAATACACGTCCCATCGGGAGTATCGTAGTCGTCGCCAAAGACCTTGATGTCCGTGCGCTGCCCCAGTGCGACCTGAAGCACTAAGGGTATCAAATGAGTTTCCGGGGCATGGTCTTCGCCTCGTAATTCCGTCGCACCTGCAGCATTGAAATAACGCAGTGCAGCGAACCGTAGCTTTCCAGTTCGATCGAGCCAGTGAAGCATTCGCTCAAGAATGTACTTGGATTCTCCATATGGACTTCCTGGAACAATGCATTCTTCTTCGTCAATCGGAATTGTCGCTGGGTTGTCGAACAGGTTGGCTGTTGATGACAGAATGAATCTTTCGATGCCGTGCTCAACAACACTTTCTAGCAAGTTCAGTCCATTACGAACGTTGTCACCTAAATAAAGAAATGGGGACTGCATGGACTCGCCCACCAACGACTTCGCTGCGAAGTGCATGACAGCATCGGGACAAAATTCAGTGATCGCATCGTCAATACCATCACGGCGAGCCAAATCACCTTCAATAAACTTTGCGTCCTCGTGGATCGCTGCGCGATGACCTTGCGAGAGATTATCAAACACAGCGACTTGGTTCCCGGCCTCGATTAGTTGCTCGACAGTTACGCTTCCGATGTAACCCGCTCCGCCTGTTACCAGCACTTTCATTGATCGCACTCCGATTCAAGATAGTGGGTACTTGACACGTTTCGCAGCCGGACAGCAGCTTGCTCAGGAGTCACGTCACGCTGCAGAGAAACCGACATCCAATTTCCGGTTCGTGAGTTAAATCGCCTATGGGAATGTTCAGTTGTCATGGGCATTTCTTTTGATCAGATGAGCGCCGATCGCCGGGCGGCTTGTGAAGGAACTCCCTTGGACACCCGTTTCATTTTCATACCGCGTCAAAATTCTTTCGCGTATTGCCTCTGCACGGTCCGAACGCATTAATGTGACGATACAGCCACCGAAACCACCGCCCGTCATTCGTGAACCATAGACACCGTCCTCAGAACCTATCTCGCGAGTGATTCGGACCAATACATCGAGTTCAGCACAACTGACTCGAAAGTCTTTTTGCAACGACTCGTGACTGGAGTACATCAGTTCACCGACTGACGCCCACTGACCGTTTGCAAAGGCTTCGGCTGCATCCAAAGTCCTCGCGATTTCGGTTACGACATGGCGTCCGCATGCTAACTCGTCGTTGGTCAGCCGGGTGCGTGCGGCATCAAGGTCCGTCAACGTCACATCCCGCCAAGACAGCAACCTCAATTTTTCTAACGCTGACTCACACTGACGTCTTCGTTCTGCGTACTCACCGCCTGTCAACTCATGTTTGACGTTGGTGTTGGTGATAAGTACCGAGACGTCTTCCTCACGAAACGGAACTGTTTGTATTTCCTGACTGATGCAATCTAGCAACATCAGTTCATTAGGCATGCCGAACACGCTGGAAACCTGATCCATGATACCGCAGGGCATGCCAGCAAAATCATGCTCGGCACGTTGACAAAGAATCGCTTTTTCCAATGGCTCCAGCTGGTGATCCGTAATGCCCTCAAGCATGGTCGCCGTTGCCACCTCCAAAGCTGCACTGCTAGACAACCCACCACCGCGTGGAACGCTTGAACCAATTACCGCTTCGAATGGTGGGACGTTACAGCCCCCTGATACGAAACCGGCAATAACGCCCTCAAGGTAACGTTCCCACCCGGAACACGTTGGCCGGAACGATGCACCGATCGGAATGTCAGCGCTTTCCTGCAAGTCGCTACTATAGAAAGTTGCGTGTTCTTGCGATGGATCAGAAGATGGAGCCGCCGCGATAATCACGTAGCGTTCGATTGCCATCGGAAGAACAAAGCCATGGTTATAATCGACATGCTCGCCAATCAGATTCACGCGGCCAGGAGCCGCGGCGACGACCGATGGCGCGTGACCAAATCGTGATTGAAATTCAGTTTCTACTCGCTGACGCAAATCTTTGAACTGCACGGCAGCGGGCAACGAAGTTGGATGGGATAAATCTGTCAACGAACCACCACTCGTCTGAAGAACTGACAACGCACAATTAATTCACAACAAGAACCATGATCCACAGTTCAGACCAACCGTCAATGAGACAGGTCGTCGAGCTGCTGAACTATATTATCACATTTCTTGCTAGCGACTCGATCCATCGGAACACTCGAGAGCACCCACTTCTCAACAGAGTCTGCTACGGCTTGGCTTGCTTGCGAAACGTCCCGATCGTCATGCCTGTCACGCGCTTAAAAACAACATGCAAGTACTCTGGATGCTCAAATCCGCACAACGCGGCAATTTGTTCGGCGGAAAGGTCCGTGGAAATCAACAACTCTCGTGCACGCTTGACCTGAACAAATCGAATCTCTGCTTGTGGCGTACGTCCAAGATATTTTCTCACTTGTCGCTCAAGCGTACTGCGAGAAACTGAATTATTACGAACCACCTCATCGACTGTAAGTCCGCGGCATGCGTGTTCACGAATGTACCGTAACGCTGCTGCAATTTCACGATCATCAATTGCTACCACGTCGGTCGATTGGCGCGTCGCTACACCAAGTGGCTCAATCAGCTGAACTTCGGACAGAGGCGACTTCCCATCCATCAGCCTCGCCAAAACTTCTGCCGCGCGAAACCCAACACCCTGGGCGTTAGGAATCACACTCGTGAGTGGCGGTGAACACATGCGGCAAAGCAATTCATCATTGTCGACTCCCATGACTACAACCTGTTCGGGAACAGCCATATCAAGTTCATAGCAAGCGTCAATCACTTGTTGTCCACGAATATCATTACATGCCATGACCGCAAAAGGAGGCGTCAACGAACGCAGCCAATCCGCGATGCACTGCTGCTCGTCTTCCCAGTTTCGTGCCGCTCGACCTTGCCAAGCAGAATTGTATATCGAACACTCGCCTGATGATTTTTCATCAACCATCCTGATGAATGCATCTTCACGACGCTTCGACCATGCCTCACCGTTGTATCCACAGAAACCAAAACGCTCAAAACCTCGTTCCAGCAGATGCTCTGCGCCCATGCGTCCAATTGCTGCGTCATCGGAACGAATTTGAGAGAACTCAACATCACCTTTCCGATCCGTCAACTCAACAAATGGCACACCCGTATTTGAGATGGCATCAAGCAATCGAGGCGTCGTTGCACGGGAAATAATTCCGTCACCCTGCCAATTGTTCAGCCACGACGGTGGCTGTTTGAATAGGTCTCGTTGCTCTAAAAACACTGACCAGCGATCGTGCATTCGCATGTACCGCACAATCCCCGCAAGGAGATCACGCCCGTAGACACTCGACGTCTCGATGATTAATGCCACATGCCGTTTCATATCTCCAGCCTAATCGATGGCAACCCAATTAATCACGCATGCAGGCTGCCAACCGATTCAAAACGAGTCAAACGGTCTTTCAACTCTTCACCGAAAAGGCACGACCACTGGGATGTTGGACCCATAAATCGCAGGAACGTTACTAAGACTTCCGGAATTACCCGGTGCATAGCCCTGTAAAAGCGTTTCACCGACCAGCCGGAATTTCATCCAGCATATGTCCACCCCTCGTCACGCTTCGACACGACGTGGCATCGCGTCGCAACTCGCCAGAGTGCTTTCGGAATCGGTGTCGGATCAAAACGATAGAGATCAGGAAAGTTTTCCCGCAAGGCACGTGTTGCCTTGGCCGCGTTATAGTGCGGGATTCGAGCGTCCATGTGATGCGCGACGTGCGTGCTACCAATGTGATGATGCATGAAATTAAGTATAAATCCGTACGGCCGGTCAACCGTCATGAAGGCTCCCTTTACCCACGTCCACTCCTCATCGTCAAAGTGTGGAACATCAACGTCAGTGTGCTGAAGCCAGGTGTACAAAACCAGCCAGAAGTTGACCACCAAGTAGGGGCCAACGTAGAGCACGAGTACCGGAAGAAAACCTGAGGAATACGTCCACCAGCCAAGCAGGCCGAGCGTGACGAGAACGCCGACATCGGACAGCCAGACTTTGCGACTCCATCCTCCGGGAAAGAGTGCCGCAGAGAATGGCCAAGCCGGCCAGAAGTGATTCGTAGTACCCCGAGCCGGGCCACCCGTGGCGCCGGTCAACAGGTAGAGGGGCCATCCAATCAAAGAGTTGGCCGTGATCAAGACGATGGCAAACGCTTCTTCACCGATTGTTTCCTGCCACCATAGCCGGGCTGCACCGCTGGGTGTTGTGTCACGCCTTGGCACATGTGTTTCACCAATATCGAGGTGATTGGTGCGGGCATGGTGTAGGGAGTGGCTGCGTTGCCAGGAAAAATACGGAACGAGCAAGATACTGTGCAAACAGTAACCGATCATATCTTGTAGCCAGTTGTGTTTTGTAAACGCTCGATGACCACATTCGTGTGCAACAACCCAGCAACCCGTGCCGGCTGTTCCAGCCACGATGGCGTAACCAAGCCACACAGGAAGCCAAGACCAGGTGAGCGGAATGAACAAATATGCAAGAACTCCACTGCAGATCGTCATCGCCAAGGATATGAACAAATAGAGTGACGATTTGAACAAATTACGATCGAAGCATTCTGCAGGAATGGCAGCGAGTACTTCGGCTTTTGTCGGATACCGTTTCTGTGTGGCCGCACGAGAGGTTTCGTCGTTGTCAGTGGCTGCCGGTGGCAGGGGATCTTCTAGAACGCAAATACTTGACACGACAATCCTCTAAAAGTGATAAAGATCAAATGAAAAGGTCGACCCCTGGCACACTTGTACCATTGGTTGCTGAAGAATAGCCGAAATGCGACGGCAGACCAACGAACAGATTTTTCGACCTCAAAAAACCGTGATGAACAAACGGCGACCGGCAGACGGCCCATCAAAACTTCTTTCACGAGGCGGTTGCGGCCGAAGCACGAAAACCCAAGAAGTCCACTTGAGCCACGAACTGAGCAGCTATCTAGAAGGACGACGATCAAACGGACGGAAAAATATGAAAGCTGAATACGTTATTCGGCTGCTCTTCAATGATGCGGGTTTTTATTCGATGTATTCTAAGGCCCTTTACACTATTTCTTTGTTTGGTGGGCGTTCCCACCGCGTGCCTTTTTACGAACAAGAGGAAAATTGAAGTCCGGTGACTTGGAAGCAGTCCGCGCATTTCTAATCTGTGCATTCATTTTTGCCACGACATCTGGATGCTGTTCAGCAACATTTACCGTTTCGCCTGGGTCTGCTGAAAGGTCGAAGAGTTCCAGAGGTGAGTCTGGGTTGACTGCAACGTTGTAACGAACTGCTTTCCAATTGCCCTCCCTCATTGCAACACGCCCTTTCTTTTCGTGGAACTCCCAGTAGAGATAGTCGTGCTCTTCCTGCCCCTGCTTACCAAGTAGTGTCGGCACGAACGAAACACCATCAACGGTTTCGGGAACTGGCTGACCGGCCAACTCAGCAACCGTTGGCAAGACATCCCAGAACGCCGAAAGATGGTCAGTTTGTGTTCCGGCTGGAATATGCCCCGGCCACGTTGCGATCATTGGCACGTGAATGCCTCCTTCGTAGAGGTCACGTTTGAACCCTCGCTGGGAACCGTTCGAGTTGAAGTAGGCAGGATCGTGCCCGCCCTCCTGATGTGGGCCATTGTCGGAAGTGAAAATAATCAGCGTGTTGTTGGTAATCCCCAACTCTTTGAGCGTGGCGACGAGTTCACCGACGTCCTCATCAATCACCTCGACCATTGCAGCAAAAGCGGCGTGTGCCTCGGGCTGCGACCCATAGGCAAATTTACGATAATTCGGACCTGAGTCGGTTCCTTCGTAAGAACGTTCTGGCAGGAATTTGCCGCGGTACTTTGCCATCTTTTCTTCCGGTGCGAACATTTCGGCGTGCGGCTGAACCAGAGCGTAGAAACAGAAAAAGGGTTGGCTTTTGTTGGCTTCGATAAACTTAATCGCCTGATCCTGAATCAGGTCAGGGGCATACTCCTGTGTTTCTGTACCGAAGTTGCCCCACAGCATCTCGCGGTGGTTATCGTTCCAAAGAAAGTAGGGATAATAATGGTGCGCTTGCCGCTGGCAGTTGTAGCCATAGAAGCGATCGAACCCCATCTTGAGTGGCTCACTGACACTGCCCGGCGCACCAAGACCCCACTTTCCGAACAGGCCCGTTGTGTAGCCGGCTTTACGGAACATGTGCGCCATGGTAACGGTATCGGCCGGCATCGGCTGCTGCCCCTCCGGCATCAATTCGGAATTCCCACGCACCACTGCATGACCGATGTGTTTACCCGTGAGTAGCGCGCAACGCGACGGAGCACAAACGGTACTCCCGGAATAGTGCTGCGTGAATTTCATGCCTTCTTTTGCCAAGGCATCGATGTTCGGTGTCTGAAAATGCGTCTGACCGTAGCAACTCAAATCACCATAACCGAGGTCGTCTGCCAAGATGTAGATCACGTTGGGTGGAGTATCTGCACGTACATCACTAATCAGACCCATCGCTATCAACACCGCTATCAACATCGCTATGAGTGCTTTTTTCATTGGGTCCTACCTACTATTGTTAATACGTCCACACTGGTCTCGACTCGGAAAATAATGCAGTTAATTTAAGCGGCTCCAACACAATGTATCAACAATGCACATCAACATACTTGGCAATCGATCAATCGCGGCGGATCTCAGCACGAGCGGATCACCGACGGCCGTGCACACGCCCCACGACAGCAGCCGGAACGTTTCGCATACTCAAGCCTTAAATCAGACACGTTGTGATCTGCATGCCGTTTACACCACCACCCACAATGAGGTTTTTCAGGGTTACAGTTGGTGTAGATACACTTTCACATCTGACGCAGAATGCATGTCATGGACCGCACTGACATTCTTCAGAGTGCCCACGCGGACAAAACAGCTCGTCTTTGAATGGTCGATTGTAAAGCCGAAGATCTAAAATCAAATCATCACCAATAGGGCGCACAATCCGAAATGTGCTCCGCACAATTTAGAAACGAGCCGGTTCGTGCAATTGCCGCAACTCGTCAGCTGGAAGCTTCTGAACTTCTCGATCATAGGTCATCAATCCGTTGACCTCACCTTCAACATCGGTCGTCTGCGTATACACACCTGCCGCCACACCTCGGCGTCGGAGTTTCATGAGTTCGTCAAACGACCGCTGATATCGCTGCCTGTATTCATCTTTTGTAGCCGGTAAATCTCCATATCCCCAATTCCGCATTTCTGCATTCCATTGGTGACCGGGGACTACAAAGCCATGGCCACCAAACTCGCCCACTACCTTCACGTAGTCATTGAATCGTTGGTCTTCGAACGGAAACATCGGTTCGGGATAATTATGGCGATCCACAACATCGCCGACAGGAAAGAAGTTGCCACCGCTGGCAACGTTGACCAAACGTGTGACATCAAGATTTTCCATCAACTGACCAACTCGAATAGTCTCGTGCTGACCCCATCGTTCATTGAAGGGCACCCACATCACGATTGATGGATGATTTCGAAGACTGCCCACCATCGACTTCAATTCCTGAACGAACTGGTCGTGGTGTCCTGCAGGCCATTTATCCTCCACCGGATGTGGAGCAAGTTTGCTCCAAAATGGCCTCCCGCCAGTACTCGGCATATCCTGCCAAACCATCATCCCAATTCGATCACAATGAGCATAGTAACGCCGGGACTCAACCTTGATGTGCTTTCGGATCATGTTGAAACCGGACTTCTTCAAATACTCGACGTCAAAACGCATCGCTGCATCACTGGGTGGCGTCAACAAACCGTCAGGCCACCAACCTTGATCCAATGTCCCGTAATGGAACACCACTTTGCCATTCAAGGTCATGCGAATCTGGCCACCAGGTCCGCGAACAGTTCCTATCTCACGCATGGCTGCATACGACTCGACACGATCGATCAGCTCTTCGCCATCGAACAACTCCATAGTGATGTCATAGAGACTCGGGCTTCGAGGTGACCAGAGCTTTGCATCAGGTATCCGCACACTCAAAGCGGCGTCAGCAACACCAACTACGCGTTCACCATCACGGACAGTGATCACAATGCGCTCTGACTTCAACGGCTGCCCCTCAAGAGTTGGCAACACACGCAACGTACCCTCAGCTATCCTCGGCTTCATTTTGACCATGTGAAAATGTCGCTCAGGTACATCTTCTAACCATACGGTCTGCCAAATCCCTGACACGCGGGTGTAATAAATCCCTTTGGGCTGGAGTGATTGTTTCCCGAGGGTCTGCGATGGTGCAGTCTGGTCAACCACACTCACGGCCAACTGGTTATCCCCCGGCTGTAACGCATCCGTAATATCAAACGTGAACGGGTCACTGCTTCCTTTGTGTGACCCAATATTTTTCCCATTGATGTATACGGTGCACTCATAATCGACCGCCTCAAAATGCAAATGAGTGCGATGTCCACCACGCGTTTGATGACGAAACATACGCCGGTACCACAACGTCTCATCAGGGGCGAGCAGCCGCTGCACACCACTCAGTGCTGACTCTACGGGAAAGGGCACAAGAATATCGCCCTGATAGTCTTGAGGAGTTACCCCATTCTTGGAAATTGCATACTGCCATAAACCGTTGAGGTTTTTCCAGTTCTCATCACGTCGGAATTGGGGGCGTGGATACTCTTGCCAAACATTCTGGGGAGTTACCTGTTTGCCCCACCGAGTCACCATTGCCTTGGGAGCTACCTTCCATTCTCCTCTGGCTACAGATGCCATAACCAGAAGAATGAAGCAGGAACACAACCTCATGGTCTTCTTCCCTTCTTACCTAAAAATTATCCGACAAACTTGCTGCTAACGAAAGACAGCCAACGGCACGTTCGCAAGGTTCTCACACATTGGGCACAGCCAAACAGTCTACTCTGGCAAGCAAGAAACAGAATGGGACGAGCCGTAAGCGTATTGAGACATAGTGCCAGATACCGTGCGTTCCCATTTAATGCAGTTTTCAGCGGCATCCGCCAAGAATGGTCGCCAGACGAAGACTGTTTTCCCCAAACAATGTCCACACTTTTATATCTCGCGCATGATATACGGTATGGACCGCACCGACATTCTTAGAGCACTGATGCCCGAACGGACAAAACAGATTGCCCTTGCGTGGTCGATTCTGCGTCAGTCCCACCTGTCTGAAGACGCCTACCAAGACATGCTGGCACGAGTGTTCGAAAACGACAGCACGTTCGAGGGACCTCAACATGTGCGTGACTGGTCATGGAAGGTACTTCGCAACCGATGCTACGAGTTCATTCGTCAACAGAAATACAAGGCTGCGTTGCTTGATGAATCGATCTTGGAACTTGTCGACGCCGAGCTTGAGCAACGCGACACCGCTGACATGCCGGCACGAGTCGACGCACTTCACAATTGCATTGAAGAATTGAGTGATAAATCTCATCAAATAATCAGACTGCGTTACTTTGACGGATTGGCAGGGACTCAGGTGGCGGAGAAACTCGGTCGTAAGCCAGAGACTGTGTACAAATCTCTGCAGCGAATTTATGTCACACTTGCGCAATGTATCGAAAGAAAAATAGTTGCGCACGACATGGGGGGGTCTACCTCGTGAATAACGAAGAATTCCTGCGTCTGACCACACTGTACTTGGAAGATGCAATCAACGCCGATGATCTGGATTTACTCAACCGTGAGCTTGCACACTCACCTGATCGCGTGCAGCAATTCAATGACCTGCGACTTGTGACGGGACTTATCAAAGAACATGGGTGTCAGATCGAATCGGCAACTCACGCTGGTCTTCCAACGAAGGATCTCATGGAATTTCGAAACAACGACTCTTTCGTGGCAGGCTCCGTACAGGCTACAGCATCACAATTTCGAACGTCACACCTTGGGCTTGCAATCGCGGGAGCGGTTCTGGCTACAGCTGCATCACTCTTCATCTTCCTACCTTTTCCTGACACCCAATCACAGCGGAACAATGATTCTCCAGCGATTGCCAGACTTGCGTACGCATCCCATGCGAAATGGAGAATCAAAGAACGATCGCAGGGAGATCGGTTCGACAAAGGCAAAGTCCACCTGGAGACCGGCCTTGCACGGTTGGACTTTTGCAATGGTGCCACGGTCACGCTTCAGGGGCCTGCCGAATTTGAAATTGTGTCACCCGACAGAACAGTCCTATCGAGTGGAATCCTTACAGCCTCCGTGCCAGACTCTGCGGTTGGTTTCAAAGTACTCACACCAGCGATGGATGTGGTCGATCTCGGAACTGCTTTTGGCGTCTCGGTGGGCGGAAACGGTGAAACCGACGTTTGCGTCTTCGAAGGAGAAGTTGAGGTCAGTCGTACTGACAGCAAGAACACACCACAACTTGTTCGCGAGGGCAGTGCCGTACGTTCCAGCCCAAAAGCCGAATCTATCGATTCGGTGGCGTATGCAACCATGCGTTATGAAAACGCGTGGCCGGTCACATCTGGAGTATTGCAGTCAACGGGCCTCATGAAATTCGTCTCTCCCGGTCCCGACTTTGTACCGGGTAGAATTGAAGACAGTAACCGTATCCTGGTGTTCCGTGAGTGCTCCCGCGTCATTCTGGAATCAGACCTCGAAGTCAATGTGACCGAACCTGGACAGTACATCCGCGTTAGACGATGGAACAGACAGTCGATTGGTGCTGGACAGGTCGTTGGAAGCTATTTGTTGCAACTTAATCCGATCGGTGAGTTCTTCCGAAACGAAAATGACGGTGCGAGAGTCATCGGACAGATCACGTTCAATCGGCCAATCCTTGGACTGATCGGTGGCACGACCCAACTGATCAGCACCGACGAACTACTCGGGCATCCGCGAGGAAATTATGGAAACACCCGGCGAGGCATTGAACCAGCCCGTCCGGACGACCAGCCTGATTCAGGTCGCGACAATGTGACTCTCAGCAATGACCGACGTACACTATCACTCGATCTATCAGCTAGTTCAGCCGTTGATCAAATACGAGTTATCGTTTTAGAACAGCCACAAATTGCTGCTCCATCCCGAATCAATTTCAACAACACTACTCGTAACGAAACAACACTTTCGGACTTGTAAACATGTCAACAACTCAAATATTGACCGTCTGTCGCATCTTGTTCTTGGCCCTCATCGTCGCAACAACATATGCGCATGCCGAGAACTCGAGTAATGCCTCCGCACGGATCGACGAAATTATTTCCGTTGATCTAAAAAAGCATGAAGTTCAGCCAAATCCACCCGCTAGCGACATCCAATTCGTCCGCCGAGTATATCTGGATGTGATCGGCCGCATTCCGACGAGCGAGGAACTGCAAGACTTTTACGCAAACACTCGTAAAGACCGTCGTGCGAGACTGATTGATGAGCTACTCGAATCTCCAGGCCATGAGTCTCACATGTTTAACTGGCTGGGAGATATGCTTCGCGTGAAAGATGACTACTATCGAATTGGAAAGACCTACACCTTCCACACATGGCTCAAGTCACAACTTCGGGAGAATCGTCCATGGGATAAAGTTGTCTATGACATGCTCACTGCAGAAGGTCGGCTCGGAGAGAATGGTGCTACCGCATATCTCTTGCGCGATGCCAGCATGCCGCTCGACAGTCTATCCAACACGCTTACCACATTCCTCGGGGCAAATGTTGCCTGCGCTCAATGCCACGATCATCCATTCGCCGAATGGACTCAGCGGGACTTCTACGAAATGGCTTCCTTCTTTGGCTCAACCGACTTTGAACGTGTGGACACGCGAAAGCCAGCGATAACACTGCGTGACGACCGTTTCTCAAAGGCGAATCTCGTGACGTTGCTCCAGCCAAACATGGAGCGTGTCGTTTTTGACAACACCCGTTCGACGGTGTTCCCTGAGGACTACGCGTATGACGATGCCACGCCCGGCGAGAAGGTTATTCCGAAGTTTATTACGTGGGAGGGTGACAAAAGAGCAAATGTGACAACCAGAGACCCTCGCCACATGAGGACTCTCTTCGCAGTCTGGATGACATCACCGAAAAACCCCCGGTTTGCCGAGGCGATCGCGAATCGAGTCTGGAAGAAGTTCTTTGGCGTCGCAGTGATGGAACCGGTAACAAACATCGATAATCTTGAAGACGCCACAAACCCACAACTGCTGGAATTTCTTGGCCAGCTCATGCGAGATGTCGACTTCGATCTTCGTGAATTCCAGCGAGTTGTACTGAACACAAAGACATACCAACAGCAGGCCAGCATGACGCCACCTGAGGGCGAAGACTTTCGATTTCCTGGCCCACTCCTGCGTCGGATGACAGCTGAGCAAACGTGGGACTCTATTGTTCTCCTTTTACGAGGACCAGAGATCGACCAGATTAAAACGGATCATGCTCCAAGCATTGAACGCCTGGTTTTTCCATTTGAATTTGAGAACGACAGAAAAAAGATCGCAACAGATCGTGAGAAAATCTTTGCCTTCGCAAAAACATTGCTGACTGAGCAACAAAGTACAAAAGACTCCAACGGTGATGGTGGACGCGGTCTCTTCATGAGTTCTACAAAAGGACGAAAAACAAAAATACGAGGTGAAGATTCATGGCTGAGGGCTTCGGAATTACCACAACCAATGCCGCCTACACATTTTCTGCGAGTCGCAGGTCAGTCAGCTCGTGCACTTGCTGATGACGGATCAACTGAAGGTGGCATCACAGAATCATTGGCAATGATGAATGGTGAGGTCACAAAAAGCCTGATGAGCAAAGTTTCGGACACAGAGACAGTGAAAGACAAGACAGCCAAAAATAAGACAGCCCGAAAAGAAAACAGATCAAAACGAAAAAACATGCAATCCGTACAGTCCGGTGGCACGCAAACCAGTCAATCCAAAGGCACGCAGGCTATGCAGATCACCGCGATCTATCACGCAATGCTTTCACGTCCTCCACGTGAACAAGACATGAAGCAGTGCCTCGCCGCACTTGATCAAGGGCTCGATTACGGTGACGTCGTCTGGGCCCTTTTGAACT
>WLWE01000136.1_pt1 | contig 61553 bp, 101 predicted proteins | sample 6718301 | NCBI WGS metagenome assembly WLWE01 (sample SAMN12718691, study PRJNA515312) | sponge metagenome | isolation source: marine sponge | host: Mycale hentscheli | place: New Zealand: South Island, Marlborough, Capsize Point | collected 2003-05-01
AACTTGGTGACATTTGCTGGTACATTGCTCAGGCATGTATGGCACTTGACACTACCTTTGATGAAATCATTGAAATGAATGTAGAGAAACTGAAAGCACGCTACCCTGGTGGTGAGTTTGATGTTCACAAATCTGAAAATCGTAAAGAAGGAGATGTATGATTAATCTTGAATTGGATGTTAGGAGTGCAGTGGCTGTAAGACAGGCATTGTTCCGTGAACAGAATGGATACACATTGGATATAACTTGTTGCCCAACAAGAATCATTGATATCCGTAACATCATTGTAGAAATTGACACACAAATTGAGGAGACATTGAAAAATGAAACTACTGACACTTGAAGATTATGAATTGGCAGGTCAAACATTTTGGCCTAAGTATTGGTATGTCGCTAAAGAACTTGGTGAAAATGCTAAGACAGAAGACATTCTTAAATGTATGGAAGCAATTGGTGGTGTAGCACTTAAGTTGGCACTAGAAGAACAATCAGCAGGTCCATTTGGATTTAACAAAGTAAAAGAGGGAGAGGATGATTCAGACATCTGTTAGTGAAGTAGTTGCTCCAGAAGGAGCAGAACTTATTGATGAATGTTTCTATGTCTGGGAAACTAGGTATGGATTATATTCTACTATGACAAAGCAAGGTCGTAAGATGATGACTGGTGCTACCAAAGATGGTGTTACCATTATGACTCGTTGGCATCTTAAGTGCGAACAAGATGGTACTCTTGAGCAATATACAAGAGTTGTTGGAAGTGCCATTGTTGATGGTAAGTTGTAATGCTTACTATTGTTAATCACATTTCTGCTTTTTGGACAGTGGTGGTTATGAATTGTATTCAACCTGTGAACTGGGAAGCATGTCTTCCAGTTCAAGACTGGTTGATACCTGGTATAATGGAGGGAGTTGAGATTTATCTTAATCCCTCTTCAATATATGAAAGTGAAAGAGAAGTTCTACGTGATATAAATATAAAAAAGTAATGTATGTAAGAAAGATGTCTTCATCAATGCGTAACTTTATGGAAGCATATTCTGCTGTTCATAATACAAAAGCAAGAGAAGAACTCAGTTCAGGTAGAGATCACATCAGTGAGATGAATCTTTCTCATCTGACTTCTGGTGATCTAGATGAGATTGCAGAACAAGTTCTTGAAGTTGTTTTTGAAACACTGACAGTGAAAGAAGCACATGAAGTTGTAGCTTCTGTGTTTGATGTTGAAACTGGAATTGAAGGAAGAGCTCATAAAGTTGATAGATTGAGTGAAGCATTCAATAAAGCATTTGCTGAAGTTGGCACAAAGGCAGCATCAGTTGCACTTGAGCACTTTGCACAATACAGACATAACAAGAAACTCCAAGAGACTTGGACTGCTAGGTTCAATCAAGAGAAGAGAGTTGCTAGAGTTCATGGTAGATTGGTAGCAGAAGAAGTAGCATCTGTTAGAGCAAAACTTCTTGCTCTGCTTGAGCTGCATAAGGGTAAGCATGGTCAGTCTGAGAAAGAGTATCAGGATGGTCGTTCCATGGCTGGTAAGATGATCTCTGGTGACTCTAAGGGAAGTGGTGCAAACTATTCTTACAAAGCAAAGAACACAGGACCTAACCCTGCTGGTGGTTCAAAGAAACCACAAGGTCAAGCTCGTATGAGTAGTAAAGACAGAAATTATTTGGCATATCAAAAAGCCAATATGAAGAAGGAAGAGGTTGATCTTGAAGAGAAGAAGATGAGTAAGAAGGAGCACATCAAAGCTGCTAAGGCAGGTAAGAGATGGCAGGACTCTGATGGTGATGGCAAGTGGTATGAGAAGGGTGAAGATGTTGCTGAAGGTAGCATGAAGGCAGCACGTTCTAATGTTGGTGCTGATAAGTGCTGGGATGGTTACAAAGCAAAGGGAACTAAAACCAAGAATGGTCGTCAAGTGCCCAATTGTGTTAAGGAAGAAGAGGTAGAAGAAGGATATGGTACAGGTGCTGCTATGATTCGTGGTAGTGGCAAACCTAAGAAGAAGGTTGATGTTTTTGCTCATGAAAGAAAGATGGGTAAGAAGACTCTTCCTGATGGTAGACCCCTTCCCCCTGCACCTAAGAATGAGGGTGTTGTATTCTCACAAAAAGAACTTGATGCATTTGAAGCAGTTGTTAATTCCTGGGAGGACTGAGTGAATGGCAGATACAGCTAAATTTGAAGCTGCTAGTATTGCCTGTTATTATCAAGCTATCAACAATGGTCAATCAACTGAACCAGGTGCTAGTCCTGAGATGACTGATGCTATGGATAAAGAATATCCTGGCATGTCAAGAGAGTGGAGAGAGGGTATTCTTGCAGGAGCAGATGCTCTTATGGATTATCTTAGCCATAGACCTGGCACAAAGGATGGATCATATTTGTATGCTCACTATGATGGCAGAACAAAAACTATCCCTGCTAATGATTCATCTACAATCATTAATGATGTGTGGGATGGGTTTACCAAGGCACAGAAAGATATATTCACAGGAAAGAAAGACTCCTGGAATACTGCTGATGTCTATATGGTGAAGAGGAATGAAGAGTCTTCTCTTAAAAGATATATTGAGACATTGAGAAAAGAGCTTACTGAAGGGATGGATCCTGAGGTATATGTTGGTACTGTCAATACATTGATGTCTAAAGCATTGAAGGATAAGATTCTTCTTCCCATTTCATTGAAGCAGAAGACTAGGGGTGCTGATGTAAAAATTACTGAGACCAATCTGACCATGGGTCCTGAGGGATTGGATGTTCAGGATGGTAGTATTGAGACACCAATGAAGACAGTATTTGATATTGCCACAAGACGTGGTGATACTGACTTTGCTGGTAACTCACTTAGGTTTGCTGCTAGATTTGAAGCAGGAACTTATGCTAAAAAGTATTCATGGGAGAGTAAAGCATCAAGTAAGACAGCAGACGCTACTGAACCTAGAGATCTTGTCCTGAATAACAAAGGTAAGTATACTACTGCAACTGCTAGAAATGGTTCTATACCTGGACCAAAGATGGCAGATCTTGTAAAAGAATACTCTGGTGAAGATATTAATCATAATATTCCTATGAACAGGGTATTGAATGACAATGAGATTACTTATTGGCAATCGTATATTAAAAAGATCATCCAGAACTCTAGTGGTATTCCACTTAATCTAGGTAACTTTACTATTGATGGTAAGAAACTGACACCTGAGAAATTTATCCAAGCAATGGCACTGATGGATAAAGGAAAACCAGGTCAGAAAAATATGGACCAGAAGATTAGAGCAAAACTTAGACATCTCAGATATATTAGGATGTTTATTGATGCTAAAAAGTCAGGTAAGATGGCAGAATTGATTACTCATGCTTACTTCCTCTCTTCTAAAATGAATATTTCTCAGGCAGATATGGCTGGTCCTTTCATCAAGGTCCAGTAAAGGAACTGGCACACAGAATTGACAGCAGGGCAGATGCCTGCTATGATGAACCTATACAAGAGATGACTATGATTGACCTGAGGACTGGAAACTGTATTGAACTTGCCAAAGGTCTTGAAGATAATTCTATTAACTGTACTGTAACTTCCCCTCCCTACAACAAGTGTGGTGTAGGTGGGGGTTTGTTTCGTAAAATTGAATATGCTGCTTTTGATGACACTCTCCCTGAGGATGAGTACCAAGAGCAGCAGATTGAACTGCTAGATATTTTGTTTGATAAGACAAAGGATGGTGGTTCTTTGTTCTATAATCACAAGGTCAGGTATCATAAAGGTGGTGCTATCTCACCTTGGGCATGGTTGACTAAGACTAAGTGGAATATTAGGGAAGAGATTGTCTGGAACAGAGGTAGTGGTCCTGAGATTTCAGGATACAGGTTCATCCAGACTGATGAAAGAATCTTCTGGTTGTGTAAAGGAACTAAGCATCCCAGACTACCTAGGCGTTCTGCTAACTGGACTAGTGTCTGGAAGTTTGGTCCTGAGATGAAGAATCCTCACCCTGCACCATATCCTATTCAACTCCCTGCACGCTGTATTCAAGCAGTTATGCAAGAACCTGGTGTTGTTCTTGACCCTTATAGTGGTTCTGGCACCACAGGTCTAGTTGCAACTATGCTTGGTCATGATTATATTGGGTTTGACCTGTCAGAAGAGTATCATGACATGGCAAGAAAAAGATTTGAGAACCCTTCCAAGAATGACATCAAGAAGTTTACTGATGAGACTGGTGTTGCAGCAGTAACTAATACTGATGTATTCAGTCTGGCTGATAACTAAATACACTTATGGGTAGTACTTATTAAGATATAGTAATGAAGAGTTTTCTTTCATTCTTTACTGAAGCAAGGTCCTCTAATGCTGCTGAAACAGCAGCAAACATGGGATTAGAAGGAGATGGTCACGGCAATTGGTTTAAGAAAGGACAATTATTTGCCAAAACTGTCAATGGAAGATTGGAGTATGTGAAGAAGAGGGAAGCATCTAAGAAAGATGAACCTAAACAGAAAGCACAAAAACCCCAAGAAGAACCATCACAATCTAAACCTAAGGCACAGGAGACTGATAATGGACAAAAACAAACAGGAGGAGATGAAAAAAACTCTGGAGACTATGGAGCGTTTGGGGATGGAAAACCAAGAAGAATGCCGCAACCTACAAGAGCAGATGGTACTCCTAAAGATGATCTTGGACCTCTGACTGTTACATTTGGTAGGTTCAATCCACCTACTGTAGGACATAAAAAGTTATTAGACCAAGCAAAGAAAGCAGCAGGTAAAGGTGCATTAAGAATCTACCCATCAAGATCACAGGATGCTAAGAAGAATCCCTATGATGCTGATGAAAAAGTTGACATCATGAAGCAGATGTTCCCAGATCATGCTGAGAGCATTGTGAATGATTCTAACTCAAGGACTATATTTGATGTTTTGAAGCAGGCACATCAAGATGGATATTCAAGTGTTAAAATTGTGGTTGGTGGTGATAGGGTCAAGGAGTTTGAAAAACTCTCAGGAGATTATAATGGCAAACTCTATGATTTTTCTGGTGTGGAGACTGTATCTGCTGGAGAAAGAGATGAGGACGCTGAAGGTGTAGAGGGAATGTCTGCCTCTAAGATGAGAAAGGCAGCAGCAGACAATGATTTTAAGACATTTAGGACTGGTGTTCCTGATACTCTTGATGATAAAGCAGCAAAACTGATGATGAATACTCTTCGTAAGAAGATGAAAATCAAAGAAGGGTGGAGTTTGTGGGAGATTGCACCTAAGTTTGACTGGAAAAACCTGAGAGAGAACTATGTCACAGGTGCATTGTTCAAGTTAGACCAGTTGGTAGAGAACCTTAACACTGGTCTGGTTGGTAAGGTCATTAGGAGAGGAACTAACTATCTTATCTGTGTCACAGAAGATAATGTCATGTTCAAGTCCTGGATTAGAGACTTGAAAGAGTACACAGAAGTCAAGATGGATAGGAAAGAAAGAGTAAAAGGTAAACCAAATACACTTTCAGGTACTGGTGGTTACTTTAAGTATGCCTCTGATATGACACCAGGGTTTAATAAGGGTGATAATACCAATCTTCAGGATGGTGGTAAGCCTTATAAAGGTGTATCTGGTAAAGATTTCATAAATAAGTACAGGAAAAAATAGTTTTTAGTGATGCCAGAACAGGAAGCAATGCCACCTGAGGTTGCTGCAAAAGTATCCCAGCATACCAAAGCAATTAGATATACTGCAAGAAGAGATGGTGTTCCTCTTCCAAAAGCATTCAACGATTATGTTTCTAAGAACAGTTTGTCTGGTACAGAGAGAACTGCTGTAAGAAAGAAACTAGGTATGATGGAGAGTATGGTTAAGTCAGATTGGCGTTCTGACCTTATTGAGGTAGTTGAGATTGAAGACCCATCAAATGGTAGGGTAACAGAAGTAAAAGATAAGAAGGTCTCTAATAAAGTCAAGATTAATCCTGTACAGTCAGAAGCATTTGCTGAGATTGGTGGTCAGTTGCTTGAGATTGTAGAGCAGGAGATGCCAGGGGAAGATAATAAAAAAGATGATGACCTGAGAGATAAGCAATTGCGTCACTCTAAGCAGATGATGAGAAAACGTCAGATGCTTGACAAGCAGAGACTGCAAATGCAGAAGCAAGGTAAGCTTCCTATGGGTCATAGCGAGCAAGTTGAGTTGCAAGCAGAAGGATGTGGTTGTGATGATAAGATGAAGGATGCACCTTCTATTAAGGATGCCAAACCTGCCAAGAAAACTAATGTCAAGTATGATCCTGATATGAAATTGATGGCACCCACCATCAAGAAAGAATCACATGAACCAGGTAAACCTGCTGAGAAACTTGGAGCTGTAACTGGTATTCCTAAAAAGCAGCAGATGGATGCTAAGGCAAGACTACTTGCTAAGGCAAAGGCAAAGAGAGATGCAAGATTGAAGATGAAGGAAGAGACAGAAGATTCTCTGAGAGATAGAAGAATGGAGAGGGGTGGTGTTGATGGTAATGTAGATTACAGAAGACCATCTGCTAAACCAAATCTTGCAGGTAAAAAGAAACCATCTGGTATGTCTGCATTTGAAAAGGTTAAGGCAGACATTATTAAGAAGCATGGTAAAGGTGCTATCTACGAACCTAAAAAATAATGCCAGTAGATATTAAGAAGGATGGCATGGGTACTGTCATCAAAGATTTCTATAAATCTGATGCTCCCCAGTTCAAAGGAAAGTCTAAAAAGAAAAGACGTGAGATGGCAATTGCTGCTAAACTGAGTAGTGAAGGATTCAAAACTGACATTCTTACTGATCGTAAGTATGGTAAGAAGATGGCAGATAAAGAAAGAGAGCATAAAGAACGTGATGCCAGAATGAAGTATGGGAAGTCTTATAAGAAGTTTACTTCTGATGCCAAGTCTGCAAAAGATAGACTTAGACCTGGTGAAGTGAGAAAATTTAATAAAGAGACAGGTAAATGGGAGTCAAATAAGGATTGAAGCATATATAGTGCAGTTGCACCTAAACAATGCTTGCATTCCTACTCCCACTTGCATCAAAAATTATTACAGATGCTGTATCAAAGATTCCAGAGAATGAAGAACTGGGTGAGAAGATGGTTGAGATCTGTCTTGTTATTCTTGCTAAGGCAGTTAAGCTGACCAAGACTGATATGGATGATCAACTTCTTGAGGTAGTCACTAAGGCAATTAAGTCAAGAGAAGAAGAGTAATTCGTAGGAGAGATTCCAATTATGGGGTCTCTCTTTTTTATAAATATTTGATATCAAAGAAATTTTACTAGGGCATAAAAGATGGCACTTTGGGGAAACAACGACAACATTAGTTCAGTAGGAACAGTATCTCTTAATTATGCTACTGGCGTGGTGACTGGTGCTGGAACATCTTTTGGCATAGACGGTGAAGGTGCTGCTGAGGGTGATGTAATTAGATTTGGAATTAGAGGACAGGGTGGAACATATTTTGGTGATGCAGTAATTGCGTCAATTGCTAGTTCAACTTCTGTAACTATTGCTTCTACCATGGGTCTGAGTGGTGCTGCAATTGCTTCCACTTCTTTCTCAGCATCACAGCTTCCTAAGTCTTCTGTTCTTGATTCTAAGTTCAGTGAGGCAGGATATGGAACTGCTGATTCATTGGTCTATGGCGTAAACCAGGCAGGTGGTTTGTTGGGTTCTAACCCTGAATACTATGGTATGTCAGAGGGTTGGGTTGGTGTTACAACCTATGTTGATGGGGAAGGTAACCTGAGAGTTAAGAAAGAAACTCTGGTTGCTATGTCTGGTATTTCAACAGCACCTGTTGACTTTGCATATCCTACTGCTGAAGCATAATTAGATGTTATTTTCTGAGTTGAATGAGGAAAACTTCCTCCTTTTTGCTATTAAACATTATGAAAATCCTCAAGCAGTAACACGTGAGGATTTTGATAAAGACCTCAGTCGCTTTAGGTATGTAAAGAGATTGCTAAAAAGGTATAAGTCAACAGGTGAACTTAAGGTTCACTTGTTGATCAATCACTTTATCATCTTGTACAACATTTTTGGTGAAGCAACAACCCCAATGTTGTTTTACAAAATTGATAATTCTTTATGGTCATGTATCAAGACCTTTGTCATTTTTCTTGACAAACTACCTGAATACCCCCATACTTACATACATGATATTGAGGTTGATGAGAATTGTTTAGAGGCTCTTCAGAGGATTTCAAATGGAGAAAAGCAAGATTGATAGGTTTGTTGATGCATTTCGCACAGCAATGTATAGTGAATTCAGTGTCTCTGAGGAAGGCATGGTGGCAAATCCTCCTGGGGGATCTGGTGGATTTAGTGGCTCCTCCCCTGCTGCTGGTCCTACTGCTGGTTACGACTCCACTTTGAAATTTGATGGTCGTAATAAGTATGTGAAGAAGGCTATTAAAGACTTGATGGATAGAGGTCAGAAGAGAAAGGATAAGAAGGCAAAGAAAAAAGCATTAGAGTTCAATCCATACTTCAAACCTCATGGAAAATCAGGAAATTAAGGTTGCGGTATTAGAACAAAAGGTTGAAGATCTTAAACCCATAATCCTAAAGATTGATCTAGCAATAGAAAAATTATCTGAGGTAAATACTACAGTTAGCAGAATGCTTGCTGTTCATGAAGAACGCATATCCAGACAAGAAGAAATTGACTCAGTATTGTTTGCTAAAATTGACCAACTCCGTGATAAAATGGACGGGGATCATGAGCTCGTACTGCAAAGAATACGTGGACTAGAGAAGAGAGTGTGGATGGCAGTAGGTGGTCTTGCTGTTCTCAGCATTGGAATGCGTGTTATTACAGCATTCCCTCAATTCTTGACAAATCCTCCTCCACTCACTACAATGAGTAGGAGTATTTGAGTAGTGTTATGGATTATATTGATGTTAAATACATCAATCTGATTTCTTCTAGATTATCTAAATTTAAAAAAGTAAAACCAACACTTTACAATTTCAGATGTCCTATCTGTGGAGACTCACAGAAGAATAAGACGAAAGCAAGAGGGTATCTGTACCAGGTAAAGAATAACACTAACTACAAGTGTCACAACTGTGGCATCAGTATGTCTTTCAATAATTTATTGAAGGAAGTTGATTCAGAGACGCATAAGCAATATATCTTTGAGAAGTTTAAGGATGGTAAGACTGGAAAGAATTTTGTAACTGATGAACCTAAGATTGTTTTTGAGAAACCTAAGTTTGTACAAAAGATTAATCTTCCTTCATGTAGTGAGGTGGAAAGTGCTAGAACCTATCTACAAAATCGTAAACTTGACCCCACCAAGTTTTATTATGCAGAAGACTTTGCAGAGTTTTGTGGTACATTCAAAGGTGTGGATCATGAGTTCTTACGTAAAGAGCCTAGAATTGTCATCCCACTACTCTACAAGAAAAATCTTATTGGATTCCAAGGCAGAGCACTGACTCCTAACTCTGTTAAATACTTAACCATAATGCTTGATGAAGATGCCCCAAAGATCTATGGACTTGACACAATTGACAAAAGTGAAAACACTTACATTACAGAGGGACCATTTGACAGCACATTCATTTCAAATGCGATTGCTATGTGCGGAGCTGATATTGATATTAGCGACTGGAGGATTAGCAATCCTGTTTGGATCTATGATAATGAACCAAGAAACAGAGAGATTGTACAAAGGATATCAAAATCAATCAATTCTGGTCAGTCAATAGTTATATGGCCCTCTTACATTGAAGAGAAAGATATCAATGACATGATTCTCTCTGGACATGATGTTCAAAGTATTATAGAATCAAATACATATTCTGGTTTAGAAGCAAAACTCAAATTTACTACTTGGAAAAAGATATGACCAACGGAACTAAAGTCAAGAAAAGAGATGGAAGAATTGAAGCACTTGACCTAGATAAGATGCATCTGATGGTTGCTGAGGCTTGTGAGGGTCTTGCAGGGGTCTCTGCAAGTCAAGTTGAGATGACGTCAGGCATTCAGTTTTATGATGGAATTACAACTGAAGAGATTCAAGAAATCCTTATTAAGAGTGCTTCTGACCTGATTGACCTAGACCATCCTAACTATCAGTTTGTTGCTGCTAGACTGCTCCTCTTCTCTCTTAGGAAGCAATTGTTTGGTAAGATGCATGAACTGCCTGATTTGACAGATCATATTACTAAACTGGCATATGATAACATCTATGATAAAGATATCTTCAGCAAATATTCTCTTGAAGAAATCCTGAAGGCAGAGACATATGTTGATCACAATCGTGACTACCTGTTCACATATGCTGGTTTGAGACAGGTTGTGGATAAATACCTAGTACAGGATAGAAGTTCTGGTAAAGTATACGAGACGCCACAATTCATGTATATCATGATTGCGTTGACTATGTTCAGAAACTATCCCAAGGACACTAGGATGTCCTATGTTAAGAGGTACTACGATGCCATCTCAAGGCACAAACTCAACATCCCAACGCCAATCATGGCAGGAGTTCGTACCCCCCTCCGTCAGTTTGCGTCCTGTGTTCTGGTTGATGTTGACGACACCTTGGATAGTATTTTTACTTCTGATATGGCCATTGGTCGTTATGTTGCACAAAGGGCAGGCATTGGCATCAATGCAGGTAGAATCCGTGGCATCAACTCTAAAATCAGAGGTGGAGAAGTGCAGCACACTGGTGTTGTTCCTTTCCTTAAAAAGTTTGAATCAACTGTACGATGCTGCACGCAGAATGGGATTAGAGGTGGATCAGCCACCGTGCACTTCCCAATCTGGCACCAAGAAATAGAAGACATTCTGGTCCTTAAAAATAATAAGGGTACAGAAGATAATAGGGTAAGGAAACTTGACTACTCAATCCAACTTTCAAAGATTTTCTACGAACGTTTCATCCAGGATGGAGAGATTAGCCTCTTCTCACCGCATGACGTACCAGGTCTCTATGATGCTTTTGGTACTGATGCATTTGACGATTGCTATGTGGGCTATGAATCAGATCAGTCTATTCCAAGAAAGACTATTGGGGCACAAGAACTCTTTCTAGATCTCTTGAAGGAGAGAGCAGAGACTGGTCGTATCTACATCATGAACATTGACCATTGCAATAGTCACTCTTCCTTCAAGGACAAGGTGAATATGAGTAACTTGTGTCAAGAGATTACTCTACCTACTGATCCTCTCAATCATATTGATGAGGAGATGCCTGGTGAGATTGCTTTGTGTATTCTGTCTGCTGTTAATATAGGTAAGATCAAGTCTGATGAGGAACTAGAAGACCTGTGTGACCTGGCAGTCAGGGGTCTGGAAGAATTGATTGACTATCAAGAGTATCCTGTGAGAGCAGCAGAGATTGCCACAAAGGCACGTAGGTCCCTTGGGGTGGGGTTCATTGGACTGGCACACTACCTTGCCAAACTTGGGTTCTCCTATGGGTCTCAGGAAGCATGGGATGCTGTTCATGGTCTGTCTGAGTCTTTCCAGTATTACTTACTTAAGTCATCTAATAGACTGGCACAAGAGAAAGGACACTGCGAATACTTTGGTAGAACTAAGTACTCTGATGGCATTCTCCCAATTGATACATATAAAAAAGAAGTTGATGAAATTAGCAACCAGGAGTTAGCACATGATTGGGAAGGTCTTAGGGCATCTATCAACACCTTTGGTCTCAGGCACTCAACATTGTCCGCACAGATGCCTTCAGAAAGCAGTTCCGTTGTGTCAAACGCAACCAATGGAATTGAACCACCTAGAGACTACTTGTCCATTAAAAAATCCAAGAAGGGACCTCTTAAGCAAGTTGTTCCCTCCTTCACTACTCTGAAAAATAACTACACACTTCTGTGGGAAATGCCTGATAATACAGGTTACATAAATGTGGTGTCAGTGATGCAAAAGTTCTTTGATCAAGCCATATCTGGTAACTGGAGTTACAATCCAGAGAATTATCCCAACAATGAGGTGCCAGTATCTCAAATGGCAAATGACCTTTTGACTACATATAAGTATGGTTGGAAGACTTCTTACTACCAAAACACCTATGACATCAAGACTGATGAAGTGGTAGATGAAGAGTCAGACAAATTATCAAATCTATTGGATGAGTTATCACAAGCCGAGGAGGGAGAGTGTGAATCCTGTGCAGTTTAAAGTTTCGCCAGTTAATGGTAAGAATATTATGAATGAAGTGAAAGGCATGACAGTCTTTAATTCTGAGGTACATGATGCCAAGAAACAACCAATGTTCTTTGGAAAACCCTTAGGAGTTCAAAGATATGATTCATACAAATATCCTATCTTTGATAAACTAACTACACAACAGTTAGGATACTTCTGGAGACCAGAAGAAGTATCACTTCAAAAAGATAGGGCAGACTATCATACATTGAGACCAGAACAGAAGCATATCTATACTTCTAACTTGAAGTATCAGATCATGTTGGATTCTATTCAGGGACGTGGTCCTGGTATGGCATTCATTCCTTACTGTTCTCTTCCTGAACTGGAAGCATGTATGGAAGTGTGGGGATTTATGGAGATGATCCATAGTCGCTCATACACATACATCATCAAAAACATCTATTCAGATCCTAGTGACATCTTTGATCACATCATCACAGATGAAAGGATTTTAGAGAGAGCAAAGAGTGTTACAGAATCTTATGATGAGTTTATCAACAGTGCTCAACAGTGGGGAACTGGTGATATGTGGTCCAGTGAGTTTATTGGTTCACCATCTAGGGAGTACACTATTAAAGATGTCAAAAGAAAACTCTACAGAGCAGTTGCCAACGTTAACATTCTTGAGGGTATTAGGTTCTACGTTAGTTTTGCTTGTTCTTTTGCCTTTGGTGAACTTAAACTCATGGAAGGAAGTGCAAAGATTATCTCTCTGATTGCCAGAGATGAGAATCAGCATCTTGCTATCACTCAGAACATTCTTAATAAGTGGAAGAAGGGTGATGATCCTGAAATGAAACAGATCATGAAGGAAGAGGAAGAGTGGACCTATGCTATGTTTGATAGAGCAGTCAATGAAGAGAAGAGATGGGCAGACCATCTGTTCAGAGATGGTTCTATGATTGGTCTTAATGATACTCTTCTCAAGCAATATGTTGAGTGGGTTGCAAATCGTAGACTGAAAGGCATTGGTCTTAAACCTGTCTATGATGTAGCAGCATCTGCTAATCCCCTGCCCTGGACACAGCACTGGATCTCTTCTAAGGGACTCCAAGTTGCTCCACAGGAGACAGAGGTTGAGAGTTATGTAGTAGGAGGCATCAAACAGGATGTACAAAAAGACACCTTCTCAGGATTTCAACTCTAAGAAGGAAGCAAAGATCCTGGATGATTGGATGTTTGGGGTTGATGATACATATTATGAGGAACAACAAATGAAATGTGTGAATACGACAACCCCTGGACCTATATGGAATCATCTTTTGATGGGAGCCTTATTGGGGATAACTTTGGTTTTGTTTATCTCATTACCAATCTCACAAACCAACGACAGTACATTGGGAGAAAGTATTTCTGGTCTTTTAGAACGCCTAAGGGAAAGAAACGCAAAGTAAAACAAGAGTCTGATTGGAGAAAATACTATGGTTCATGTCCTGAATTAAAAGAGGATGTGGATAAACTGGGAAAGGAATTCTTCAAAAGAGAAATCCTTTCCCTTCATAGTACCAAGGGTAAGGTAAACTTTGAGGAGACTAGGCAACTGTTTCTTCACAATGTCTTAACAGAGTCTCAGGATGGGACTCCTAAATATTACAACTCAAACATTCTATCAAGATATTTTAGGAAAGATTATTTTGAGGGTTGACAAACCCACCTAGGTATGCTAGTGTAGATTGAGTTTGCTGATGAGTTAAGAGTTTTTTATTTTTATGTCTAGACAAATTTTAAGCACCATGGGTGTTGTTGGGAGTCTTCTCGCATCTTGTACCCCACAAGTTCCTTCTAACACTGTAAATGCAGCTGTTGAAGACAAGGTTGAGGTAGATGAGATTGTGGAAGTGGAAGTGGAGAAAAGATTTAAATGTCCTTCCTGCACTCCTAATGAGAAGATTGCTCTAGACTTCCTTCAAGACAGAGGTATCAAAGATAAGTATGCTCTTGCTACTGTGATGGGCAATATCAAACAAGAGTCTAAATTCTTTTCTAATATCTGTGAAGGTGGTGCCAGAGTATCATACAATAATTGTCACAGTGGTGGTTATGGATTGATTCAATGGACTACATTGAATAGATATATGGGTCTGGGTAAGTTTGCTAGCAGATATGATTGTGATGCTAGTCAAATAGTATGCCAATTAAGGTATATGACTACAGAACCTCAATGGATTAAGGCAGTAAAAACATTTAAGACACCTGGTCTGTCTATTGACAGTTACATGAATGCAGCATATTATTGGTTGGGATGGGGTATTCATGGAAACAGAACCTATTATTCCAATCAATATGCTAATCTATATACATTGTGACAAATGAAACTGGCAAAGAACATTTTGAAAGGTATCAAGGATTTGATTAAACCTACTCCTCAAGAAATTGAATGTGCTATTGATGAAAACATTGTAGAATGTAGAGGACCAGAGTTTAATTATACTGGTGTACCTGCACCAGTAATCTCACCTTCTGATGATTGGTTTAATGAACCTATCCTGACTGATAAGATGCAGGATTATATGATTCAGGAAACAGAAATCAAGCAACAAGATCAGAACAATGAGTCTGAAAACATGCATCAACTGATGTATGATATTGCAACTAGTAGTGGTAAAACTACCCTTCAACTTGACCCTACAGACAGTTGGAATTCTGGCATTGGCACTTGACAATCCACCCAAGATGGGTTATATTATAAAAGTGGTTGAGAGACCACTGCTGTGCTCCCCTTGCTAGTTCAGGAGTAGAGGCGATAGGAACTAGCACTTGTCTCAGTAGCTCAGTGGAATAGAGCATCGCTCTTCTAAAGCGTTGGTCGCTGGTTCGAATCCAGCCTGAGACGTTGGTCTTTAAAGACCTTATTCCTCTATAGCTCAGTTGGTAGAGCAGGTGACTGTTAATCACCCTGTCCCTGGTTCGAGTCCAGGTGGAGGAGCCAGGGAGATTAGCTCAGGGGTAGAGCACCTGCTTTACACGCAGATTGTCACAAGTTCGATCCTTGTATCTCCCATTTCAATTATTTAAAAGAGGTTAAATGCTTAACCATGATTACTATCAGATGCAAAGAGTGTAGAAAGGAACTGACAAGTACTAGTAAGGTTCAGTTTTGTGGATGTCCAAACCAAATGAGTATTGTGGATAACAAAATTGGTGCTAAGGATTTGGAAAAAGTTGTAATGGTGACTAACGATGTTGAAAGAAAAATTGATAGTCACTTCTCTTCTCAAGAACTTCTGTATCAAGAAGAAAGACGTAGACGTAAAATTAGAAGATTAGATTTTGAGGAGAAATGATTTTTAAAAAGATATCTGAAGATATCTATCATGTAAAAGATGTTCTTCCATACGATATGTTTATCAAATTGTATGATGAGTTTGATCCATATTATAATAATTGGCATTTTTCAAAAAAAGAATCTTTTGCTTCAGAATCATTTCCCTATAGAGGACAACTTGTAAGGAACAGTTTTCTTAGTGATAATTTGGTATTCATTGATATAGGAGTTTATGTTAAATATAAACTTATGAAATTTTTAAACAAAAAATTAAAACTTTTGAGAGTAAATACAAATATTCAATTCTCTGGAATGCAATCTAGTTTTCATACTGATGGCACTGGTAACTTGGATTGGACATTTTTAATTTTTTGTCAGAATAATTGGAAGACTATACATGGTGGAGAGTTTTGTTGTCAAACAAAAGATAATGACTATGCTTATGTTCCCTATATACCAAACCATGGTTGTCTCTTTGATTGTAATTTAGAACATACAGGTAATGCACCAAATTCTTTGTGTAATATGCCTAGGATGTCTATAGCATTTTCATTCAGGGAAATTTAAATGTCACATAGAATGAATGAAATTAATCCAAATCATAATGTCACTGAGCAACAGTGTCAAGATATGATTGATAAGGCTATTGACAAACACAATAAAACTGCTACACTTATAAGTGCTTGCATAGGATCAGTATTACTCTTTTTCTATGCACATGGCCTTTTAAAAGTAGTAGGTTATTGGCAATAATGGAAGGATGGCAGAGTGGCTTATTGCACCAGTCTTGAAAACTGGAGAGGGTAGTACCTCCGTGGGTTCAAATCCCACTCCTTCCTTTGACATAAATATTATGAAAAGGTATTTACAGATTGATGAATGAGGATTTACCATCTATATCTGAGTTCTTAGAAGACAGAAGTGAACTTCCCTCAATCAGTGAATCTGTTGAGGATGTCTTGCCTTCTTATAAAGATTTCTTAGAGAAGAAAGAGGAAGTAGAAGAGATTGTTGAGGAAACAGTTCCTCAAGTTGTAGAACAACGCACAGATAATACAGAACTGATTATCAATTTGATTGAATCAGTAAGAGAAAGTATTCCAGAAGTCAAGTCATATGACAAGGAACTATATGACTTGATGAATCTGATTGAGGAAGTCAGGAAAGAGATTCCTGTGCTACCTGAACCTCCTGAGATTCCAGAGGTAAGGTATTATGATGAGGAGATACAGGAACTCAAAGAGTCTATCCCTGTAGTGCCTGAAGTAAGATACTATGATGAGCAGATTTCTGAGTTGCAGGAGTCTATTCAGGAAGTAAAGGGTAGAGACATCCCTGATTTCAGATGGATTAGTAAATCATTCTCTACAATTGATCAAGACTTTGACACTCTGAATGAATCATTATCTACCCTCAGAGGTAAACTTGATTTGGATATGGTCAACCTCCTTGATACTATTGAGGTAACAAAGTTTGAGTCAAAGGTAGATACAAAAACTGTCAAAGAAGAATTAGACAGTGTTGATAGCAGACTTACAACTTCTACAAAGGAGATTGCTGAGAATCTGTCAGAGATTAAAGGTAAGATCTATAAAGAACTTAGAGAAGCATCCCTTAGAATCTGGAACTTAAAGAATCAAACAGACAAGGAAGATGATAAACTCAGAGCAAAGATTAATGAGGAGTATAAAGCATTAAGTATCTCTATTGATGAGGTATTTGAGTCATCAAATAGTAATCATGAGTTTGCCACTTCATACTTTGATGAACTGAAAGAAGAGATTAGATCTCTTCCTGAAGTCAAGTATTATGATAAGGAGATTGACAAGGTAAGCAAGTCTGTTGACAGTGTAAGAAACCTAGTTGAGGTTCTTGAGAACAAACTGAATAGAAAGATTAAGGGTCTCAAGGAAAGTATTCTGGTTGTACCTCCCACAGAGAACAATACAGACCCACTGACTCCATTAGACCAGAACTTTGCTACACTAGAAGATCTTTCTAGTCATTACAGACTGTTCCTGAATAGAATTCAACAGCAACTTGCATCATTAGGTGGTGGTGGTGAGGTCAGACTTGAGTTCCTGGATGATGTAGATAGGTCAACTGCTAAGGTTGATGGTAAGTTCCTCAAGTATGAAGCAGCATCTGACAAGTGGGTAGGTGCAGATGGTGGTAGTGGAGGTGGAGAAGACACTGAGACAGTTCGTGATGCAATTCAAGGTTATTATGGATATACTACTGACTACTATACTGTAGGAGTAGCAAACACTGTTCAAACAATTGGTGCTGGTGTTACTACATTGGTCCAACCACAGGTTGCTGCAGTATATCAATACATGCCTACTGTTATGTCTGGGGTTAACACTAATCCTTATGTTGGTGCTGGTGCAACCATTGGTACTGGACAGACTGAGTTCTCTCTTGCAGGATTAACTTCAGGTGCATCTTGTATTGTGAGAACTGCACTTGCATTCGACCCTGATGATGATAACTCAAACCTTGACATTCAATTGAAGTTCACTACCAATACTGCAACACAGGCAACTGGGTTGACTAATTTTAGCATTAAAAAGGAACAGGCACTCATTATGAACGAGGGTGCAGACCAGCAATATATAAGTGAGAATCTTTTCTCATTCTTTGTTGGATCAACATTGGAAGGAACCACACAATCAGACGCTGGAATGTTCTGTATTGAAGTCATTCCCACATCTGAGGGAGAACTTGAAGTTCTAGCAGTAACCGTTAACGTAGTAGCATAAAATGGCAAGAGCAGTAAAAATCTTTGGAGACGCAGCACAGGGTTCTCTTTTCTTTGAGGGGGTGAAGACTCCTCCTGCACCTTTGGGTGGTATTGTTGTAGCATCTACGCTGGATGGGAATCCAAATAGAATCAAGATTATTAGAAGTGATCAGTTCCAGAAGAATGGTGTTGATCCAAGGGTTCTCTTTAAGAGAATGATTAACACCCGTGTTAGGAATAAAGCAGGACAGAGACTTGTTCAAGATCTTGGTTATACTCAACAACAGGTTATTGACTATATTAACGACGAAGCAAATAGGAAGGCAAATGAAATTGACTTCCAAAGAAATAGTTCTCAAGTTGGTAGTGGTAACACCATAAACTTTACTGGTGCAGGAGTTTCTGCTGTTACTGTTAGTGGTGATGTTGCTACAGTAACCATTGCTGGTGGTGGAAATCCTGTAACCAGTGGTGCAATAGTTGGAGCAGGATCTACAACACTCAGACTTACTCTTGATGACTCAACTAATGTTGATATTGATGTAACTTCAATGAGAAGTACAACATCTATTGGATCATCAACAGATTACTTCTTCCTGAACAATGGTGCTCAACTTGCAAGTAATCAACATGATAAGGGTGGTGGTGTAGTTTTCTATGGGACCAAAGTAAAGAGAGGAGAAGAACTAGTTTTTGCTTTACCTTCTGATGACCTTCATATTGGTGTATGGGATGGTGGTAATGGTGTATCAGGTATTACTAATGTAAATAATAAATCCAACTGGTCTACCAAGTGGGTACATGACTCTGGGAATACTAGATGGGACGATGCTAATGTAACAAGAGGATATGTAGGTGTAGATCTACTATCAGATGTTGAGACAAATAGTAATACCTTCAGTATAAAATTTGATTATGATACACAGAAACTACAACTTTGGGAAGTTGATACTGCATATAGTTGGAGGGTATCAAGTGCTAATGTTGCTTTAGGGGTTACTGAAACTTATATCTACTTCTCAACTGAAGATGATACTCAAGCATCTACACCAGGTTCTCTTCCAGGTATCTCAACTCTAAGAGCATCAGAGTGGACACTGCAATCCTTTGCCAATACTCAAGCTGGTCCTACTATTCATACTGGAGTACAAGATGATGATATCTGGAAGTCTACTAGATCATTGAGACCTGGTATGAAACTAAAAACAACACTGGGTAGTGACACTAAACTTCATCACTGGGGTGTAGGGTATGGTGGAACAACTGGAATGGGTAATGGACCAACTAATCCATATGGTGATTCAACTGGTTCCTGGAGATCTTCAAATAATAAAGAACTAAGGGCAGAACAAAACGCTACTTTTAACTCTAACTACACAGCGATATCATCAGGAAGTGATCCTGCTATTTCGTTAGATCTGACGGGAAGAAATATTTCTTGGAGATATAACTCAGACAATAGTTGGGACCTATTTGATGAGGATACTGACGAGGTAATCATCACTGGTGATACCAATCTTGATGGTGGTGATATGTATCCATATCTTTTTGGTGCATCAACCATTAACACCTACACAACACAACTTCCACAATGGGAATGGGAATGGAATAATTCTCAGTGGTTTGCTGAGTATCGTGATTATAGTGGTGGGGGAACCACCTTAGTGGGTAAGGTTCCACTTGCGAAACCAATGAAGACATACACTACTTTGGCTACTCAGTCTGGTGGTTACTATTATCTGGGTAATGCAAGGTATAGAGTCACTTGGGGTGAGAAGATGAGACCTGGACAAGAGTTCTCTTGGACTCAACTTTCAGATAACTCTAATGGTGCTACCAAGAACAATATGGTTATTGGTGTTTTGAATAGTGACTCTGATGATTTCACACATGGTGTCAGATTCCACCAATTTGGTTATCCAAAAGAACAGTCAGATCAAGATACTGGATTTACACTCTCTGCTGGTATTGGTACTGATACTGCATGTGCTGGTACAAGTATGAGATTGAAGTATGAGTATGGAACTAATAAACTTGTATGTGAAAGAGTTGCTGCTGGTGTAAGAACTAAAATTGGTGAATCCTCATCAGCACTTGATGGTAATCCAATCTTCATTAGTCTTGGTGGAGAATCAACTAGAGTTCCTACTACACAGGGTGTATCAGTATATGGTTGGGAATGTGTTCATAAAGGAGTTGGACACTACAACCCATGGGAAAACTGGAGAATTGGTGGATTCCCTGAGAATGTGAGTGGTCTTAGTGTTGGTATTACAACTAATACAACTGTTCTTGCTTACAAGGCAGACCAAGTATGGAGACATAAGGATGGTCTAGCACCAGGATACAAGATGCACTGGTTGTTACCTACCACTCAAATCAATGGTCAGATTGGTCAGTGGTCAACTTCTAATGCTGATTCTGGTCTGACTAATGTAGAGAATACTGATACCTATTGGGATTGGAGTTGGCAGACAACCACTAGTGAAGAGATTGATGCACTGAAGGGTTGGGCTTTCAACACTGGTAATGCTAACTACTCTGCCACTAAGTGGACAGATCCAAGTCCTGGTAACACTAAGTTTTCTATCAGATACCACTCTAATAATAGTATTGATATCTTTGATGAATCAAATAGTGCTATCATTGCAACTAAGGATGTTGCTGGTGATGGTAACCCCATCTACATAAGTTGGGTAGCAGGTGGCAATACTGCTAATCAATCACAGATGCAAGATGACTTCTTTGGTGGAGGAGATGTAGGCATAGCCTTGACTGCCACAGTAGTCTGATATATAATTCAGTGATGAAAACAAGTATGGAAGTCTTTACTGTAAAAGAGTATGAAGATCGTTGGGATGAGTTGATGGAAAGGGTAGAGAATGGTGAGCACATAGGAATTGTAAATGAGAATGGGCAGGCTGCTGTGATGATGCCTGCTGATGAGGAGACTCTACGAATATACACAGAGCAAAACAACGAAGGATCCTAAGGGACTGTCGCATATTGGTTAATGCTCTCTGCTTATAACGGGGTAAACTGGGTTCAATTCCCAGCAGTCCTACTTGCTTCTTTAGCAATCTGGTGAATGCAGCAAACTCATAATTTGCCTAAGGTGAGTTCGATCCTCACAAGAAGCATAGGACAGCATCCTGACTGTCCACTTGACCTGTCACACCAGGTCAGTTATAATATCAGGGTACAAGACAAGGACAATGACAATCACTTCCAAGTTCAAGAAAGACATCACCACTCTTCGTTCTGCTGTTGCAGGAGATTTCTTCCTGGATGTAAAGAACCCAAAACTTTACAAGAAGGTACGTAAGTTCTATGAGAATGATGGTGTCACTTTTTCTGGTGATCCTCTTGATGATTATGATATTCTGATTGATTGTATTGCAGAAGATCTTGAAAAGATGGAGGTTGCATGAACGATTTAGATCCCAAGTCTGTTGCTTCAACAAAAACTACTATCATTCATGAGCGATATCCCTATCGTTTTGTTCAAAGGGGATACATTCAACTGAATGGCAAACCAGATTTTCGTTTGCAGAAAGCAAATGAGTATACTAAAAAGTATTCTGACATCTATCTTTTTGATAATGGAGAGCAACTTCTTCTTGCCATTGAAGACCATGAGTATCCTAAATGGTTAGACCCAGATGGTGTACCGTGTTATGTAAAAGATGTAGTTGGTTCTAAATAGTAAGAGAAATTTTTTACTATTATGGCTAGCAAAAGAGCAACATCAGAAACTGGTGCTTATATGTCCCAGTATGATCAAGAAGTAGAAAAGAGGTTGAGTGCTTTGGAAGCAAAACCAAAAGCAGCACCAGCATCAGGATCTCATGCTGGTTGTGATGCAAAGATTGCAGCACTAGAATCTAAGGTGGATTTGTTGATTGGTATTCTTAAAAAGACTGATGCACTCAACATTGAAAAACTTTCTGGTGGTTCTCTCTGATATGGAGAAAGATGCTATCAATCTAACTCTTATACATGAGTGGATGACAGTATCTGATGCCAAACTTCTACTCCATGATTACTATATGAAAGTAAGATCTCATAAAAAGTATCATGGATGGAAGACAGTTCAGACTCATATGAATATGTTTTATGGACATCTTCAAAGAGAGTCTGAAGAATACTTGAGATCTAGACTAGATCTTATTAAGTCACGGATGGACTCTAACAGCACTGGTCGGGATGGTCAGTGACCCTCGTGTTTCCTGGTTCATAAAACCAGGTGGTGGAGTCCTAGGACCCTCTAAGGAATTAGTTATTACCTTATAAAAATAACTTGGCGTGCATGGAATTAACTCACTGAGGTGCTCTTGACAAAGGGCACCTTTTTTTGTAGGATACATAGGTGGTAATAGAAAGTAACTATGTCTGAATATGGTAAGACAGCACTAGTGCTTGGTGCTGGTGGCTTTATTGGAAGTCATATGGTTAAGAGACTTAGGTCTGAGGGGTATTGGGTAAGAGGTGTAGACCTTAAATATCCTGAGTATGGTGAGACAGAAGCAAATGAATTTGTGCTAGCTGACTTGCGTGATGTAAGAATCGTGAATGAAGTTATTCAGTTTAAAGGATATTCTGGTAACTATAATGGAAACGTACCTTATCAATATGTCAAACCATTTGATGAAATCTATCAGTTTGCTGCTGATATGGGTGGTGCAGGATTTGTATTCACTGGTGAGAATGATGCAGACATCATGCATAACTCTGTGTCTATCAACCTGAATGTTCTTGAGGAAGTTCGTAAACTGAATGCTACCTTTGATGGTGAAGTGAAAGAATGGACTGAGTGCAATCGTCCCAAACTAGATCAACCTACTAAGATCTTCTACTCTGGTTCTGCATGTATGTACCCAGAGCACAATCAACTTGACCCTGATAACCCTGACTGTCGTGAATCATCAGCATACCCAGCAGACCCAGACTCAGAATATGGATGGGAGAAACTATTCTCTGAGCGTCTCTACTTTGCTTACAATCGCAACCATGGCATCCCTGTTAGGGTCGCTAGGTATCACAATATTTTTGGACCAGAGGGCACCTGGGACGGTGGAAGAGAGAAGGCACCAGCTGCAATCTGCCGTAAAGTCGCTCACCTCCCGCAGGTGGGTGGAGGAATCGAGGTGTGGGGAGATGGCTTACAGACTCGTTCCTTCCTGTTCATTGATGAATGCATTGAAGCAACTAGAAGACTGATGGACTCAGACTTCATGGGACCAGTTAATATTGGTTCTGAGGAGATGGTTACAATCAATCAACTTGTAGAGACTGCTGCTGAGGTTTCTGGTAAGGTAGTCAAGAAGATTTATAAATTAGATGCACCTACTGGTGTCAGAGGACGTAACTCTAACAATGATCTCATTCGTGAGAAACTTGGTTGGGATTACTCACAGACCCTTGAAGAGGGTATCAGAAAAACATACGAATGGATTTGTGGACAGATTGAAAATGCAAACGTTTAAACTACTTTGTGACAGTTTCACTCACCTGACTAATGGCAACAAGGGTTATTCAACCCATGCAAAGGAGTCAAAGTATATTGAGTGGGTGCATGATGGACATCAAGCACAGCAGACTACATTCAATAATCTTGTAGAGGGTGACTACACCTTTTATGTTGATAAGTTTGTACCTGCTGCGCAACAAGATACTAAGAGTGCAAAGAAGTTTGGTATGATCCTTGAGTGTGGTTGGATGAACCAATCCCTCATTGATGATGTCAAGAACAATCTTGACACCTACATGAACATCTATGATGCAATCTTCACTTGGGATGAATCATTGGTTGAACTCCATGAGAATATCAAGTGGATTCCTGGTTCAGGTTCCTGGATTAAGGAACCACAGATCTATCCTAAGAACAAACTGGTATCTATTATTTGTTCTAATAACACTTTCTTACCTGGTCACAAGGCAAGATTGGAAATGGTTGATCAACTTAAAGAGTATGCTCCTCTATTTGGTAGAGGGTTCAATGAAGTTGAGTTCAAGGAAGAAGCACTTGCTGACTATATGTTCTCAGTTGCTATTGAGAACATGGACAACTGGTTCACAGAAAAACTACTTGATTGTTTCCTTTGTGGCACTGTTCCTATCTTCTATGGCACACCTAACATTGGTAAGTGGTTCAATATGGATGGCATTATCTTGTTAGAAAATGATTTTGATATTGAAGATTTGAATGAGGATATGTATACTTCCAGAAAAGATGCTATCAAAGATAACTTTGAGAGAGCATTAAAGATGGAAGTTGTTGAAGATTACATTTGGGAAAACTACAATGAATATTTTAGTTAGACAACCTGGTGGTCTGGGTGATATCTTTTTCATCCAGAAATTGTGTAAGGTTCTTGCACAAGATCATGAAGTATATCATCCTGTCACATCACAGATGTGGAATGCTGGTGCTGATCAGTTAGACACTGGCAATGTTCATTGTGGTGTCAACTTGCCTATCCCAAGTGACTCTGCTGTGTATGATTGCTCTGAGCAATACACTCTTGCTCCTGGTAGGGGTAAGGATGAAGTGATGACATCTAAGTATGATGGTGCCAGAATTGATTGGACAGATTGGAGAAACTACTTCAAGTACAATCGTATTCCTGAAAGAGAACAAGCACTCAAGAATCAACTTGAGATTAAGGATGGAGAACCATTCATTATTGCTAACAAACTTTATGGATTTCAGAAGTGGCACAATGGTGTTGAACTTACAATTCCTAAGGACTATGATGGTAAGGTGATATGGATGCATCCATCTATGACACAGAAGTTATTTGACTGGTGTTGGATGCTTGAGAATGCAGAGCAGATTCACCTTGTAGAAACATCCATAAATTATCTTATAGATACATTGGATGTAAAGGCAACTACATTGGTTGCTCATCCAAGACACTGGAAGAACACTGAACCTTGTGTTGGTAAATTGTTTAATCAACCTTGGCAGTGGGTAGAGTATGAGAGGGAATTTTGGAGACAAATGGTTCCTGAAGAACTTGAGTAAACATTAAAAATTGATGGAATGATTGACACAGTTGAGTATAAGGGTGAGTCATACCCTGAATTTCAGACAAAGGGAAATGCATCACAGTTTGCTATTCCCTTTGCTTTGCACGTCTGTAAAGGCAAAGGGTATGACATTGGGTGCATGAAACCTGAGTGGTCTTTCCCTGGTTCCAAAACAATTGATTTAAGTTTTGATGACCCATGGGATGCTGACAATCTTCCTGATGGTGAGGTTGATTATATTTTCTCAAGTCATTGCCTAGAGCATGTTCCTCACTGGGTAAATACCATGGATTATTGGTATGATAAACTAAAGGTTGGTGGAGTTTTGTTTCTTTATCTTCCTGACTATAGTCAAAAGTATTGGAGACCTTGGAACAACAGGCAACATAATCATGTGTTTGTTCCCAGTTTCATTCGTGAATATATGAGTGATAAAGGATATAAAAACTTATTTGTATCTGAGGTTGACTTAAATAATGCCTTCATGGCAATGGGAGAGAAAGCATGAGTTTCACAGAAGAGTACCTTGTATCAAGAGGGATCAAAAGAGTGCTGCACATTGGTGCTGATAGGGGTGGAGAACTCCCACAGTACAATAGAATGGCAGTAGATGAAGTTGTATGGGTGGAAGCAAATCCAGATGTCTACAAGGAGTTGCTTCTTAATCTCAAGTCAATGAACATTAAAGAGGTGAAGAGTATTCCATTTAATCAGTTGCTGTCATATGAAGATGATGTAGAAACTGATTTCAATATCATCTATGGTCATGATGCTGGTCATATGGTAGGCAACAAAGGCATGTCATCTCTACTCAAACCAAGGCATTCTTGGTGGGGTTCTGAGTGCTATAGAGGAACAATCAAACTGAACTCTTTGACTGTAGACACATTCCTTGAGAGGAATAATCTGGGTAATAATTTTGATATGGTTAATATTGATACACAGGGTGCTGAGTTGATGATATTGTCAGGTGCTATGGACTTCCTGTCTAATCCACAGTTAAAGTATTTGAATGTAGAGGTTACATTCTCTAACCCACAGTATGAACAGAACCCATTGTTTGATCAAATCAATGCATTGCTTATTGATTATAGGTTCAAGCATGTTCATACTGAACTGTCAGGAGAAAGAACCTGGGGTGATGCATTGTATGTGAGGGAATGATGGATTACGCAATTACTGGAATGTATAGAAGTGGTACAACCTTGTGCTACAACATACTTTATAAACTACTACAAGAAAGCACTGACAATAAAGCAGTAGAGACACCTACTGGTGTGAAGATTGGTGATATTAATATTCATAAGTATCATGAGCAGGTTGTTGACCTGGATATGTCAAAGTACAAATCAATTTATTGTTATAGAGATGTACTAGACTGTCTGTCATCATTCATTATCAAGTATGATACAAACTTTGAAGACTTCAACTTACTTGGTAAGAACTCTACTGAGTTTATCAACTGGATGATTAACATTGATAATGTGATGTCAAACAAGAGTGGGTTTGCTGACCTATGTTATGAAGAATGCATCCAAGATGTAGATAGTTTGATTGAAGATATTGCTTTCTACTACAGGATAAATATTCCTGAATCATTTGACAGAGATCAGTTTAAAATTGAGAATGTCAAAAAGATTACAGACTCTAGGAAAGAACATTCAAGGATAGATAATTTTCATCCAAAGCATGTACATAATGGTGAGATAGGAAGATGGAAATCTTTCTTCACTGTAGAGCAAAAAGGTATTATTTTTAATCAGACTGATTATCTTGATTGGAAGTACAACAGGTACAAGGATTTTTATTGTGAACCATGAAAAAACTATGTTTAATTGAACAAGGTAAGTATGTCAATCATCAGATAACAAAGGATAAGAAAGAACTTTGGCAGACTGATGACTGTGATTTCATCAGGTTCAACTGGCATTCTGATGAAGATCCCAATGCTACTTACACTACTAAGGACACTGATGGAAAGCGCCTGAGGTGGAGTGAGGGCAGGGACTTCTTGTTCTCTAAGGTCATTGACAAGTATGACTACATCCTATACACTGATGAGGACACTGTCATTAGACACGTGGATGGTAGGAATCCACACGATGAACTGATTTCCTTCTTGACTGATTGGAATCCACTTGCTCTCAATGTTCAGACTACAAACATCTGGACACATGATGAGAGAATTATCAAGAAGATTACAGCAGGTGTTCCTTGTATTGTAAGGAAGCATGATGCCTGTAATTCAATTCTGAGAAATGACATTGCTAAGTTGGTACATCCTATTGAGTTTCATGGTTCTGATGCTGTGACTCATTACCAACAGTTCCTTTGTCATACACTTAGGAAGGAGTACTATATGTCTCCTCCTAATCTGATTGCTCTTAATATGATTGAAGAGCAGCACTATCATGTTGATGATAGGGAGAGAGCATGGCAGACAGTTATGCTTAATAATTTCAGAGACAAACTTGTGGACCCAGAACCCTGGGTAGCATTTACACAGAATCCAAAAGTTACCACTGATGAATTAGCAGCACTTGTTCCACAAGCTGATGCTCCTATTGTCACCAAAGAAGAGTTCAACACATTATTCAAATAATTATGCCAGTTACTAAAATCAACAGAGAAGTTCAGAAACTGAAAGAGATCACAGGTTCATCAGCAAAAACTGGATGGGTGAAGGAGAATGTTGCTCACTTGCTGTCTGGTTTTGTGCGCTATGCTGATGTGAACTTGGTTGTAAACATTGGTCACCTGTGGGGCAAGAGTGCTCTGGTGTTCTGTGATGCTATGTTTAACAACAGGGACTTTGAAAACAACTGGGACCCTGGTGATGAACCCTTCTCTGCTCACTCTAAGAGGAACACCAATGACAGTGACATCAGGGAGGTACATTCTGTTGACCCTCTGATTCAACCACTGGGTCATAGACCTCTACATGCTCACCCTGAGGGTACAGACTTTATCAAGAAGTGCTATCCTGGTTTCACATTCCACAATGAGAAGAGTGACCTGTTCTTCTTGACCTTTGACTTTGCTCCTTACAAGCGTAAGATGATCTTTATTGATGGGGATCATTCTTATGAGGGTGCTCTGAGAGATTGTCAGAATGCTATCAGGAATAATTTTGATTTCATTATCATTGATGACACTTCTTATATCCCTCACATTGAAAAGGCAGCAAGAGATTCACTGGTTAAGTCTTATGACTTCCTGAGTCTTCCATACTGGAATGGTCTTAACATTATGGTAAAGAAATGAGCAGAGCATACAATATGAAAAAGTTTATTGTCACCACAACTATCAATAGTCCTACTGAAGCAACCAGAAGGTTTGCTGAAATGAGTGACTGGACACTAGTTGTGGTTGGTGACCTTAAGACACCACATCTAGAGTATCAAGATCTTGATTGTGTGTATCTGTCACCAGATATGCAAGACCATATTGCACCTAAATTGTCAGAAACCATTGGTTGGGGAAGCATTCAAAGGAGAAATCTTGGGTTTGTTTTTGCATACAATCAGGGTGCAGATGTGATTGCTACTGTTGATGATGATAACATTCCTTATGACAATTGGGGTCAAGATCTTTATGTAAATAATGAGATTGTTTGTGACTTGTGGGAACCAGAGGAAGATGTATTTGATCCTCTGTCAGTCACCAATACACCAGACATTTGGCACAGAGGATATCCTATTGAACTCCTTCAAAAACGTCATAGAGTAGAGTATAAGGGTAAAGAAAAGCGTAAGGTTCTAGTGCAAGCAGACCTGTGGGATGGTGATCCTGACATTGATGCAATGGCAAGACTGACAATGAAACCTATTGTCAAGTACAATGTGACTGAACCTTATTGTTCTAATAAGATTTCACCATTTAATAGTCAGAATACTTTTCTTTCTAGAGAAGTAATTCCTTATTACACTGTGCTGCCACATGTTGGTAGAATGGATGACATCTGGGGTGGTTATGTGATGCAACATTTCTTTCCTGACTCTGTAATTTATAATAGAGCATCTGTATATCAGGATAGAAATGTACAAGACCTTGTGACTAACCTTGAGAAGGAAGTTATTGGTTATAGGTACACTCATAAGTTGCTTCAAAATCTTAATAACTTCAAGTCATTCTTCCCTGATGAAACATATCATTTTTATGAAGAATATAGGAAAGTTTTCCAATGAATGTGCAACCATGGTCTGAAGTGTTTGTGAATGGCACATTTGACATTCTACACCCTGGTCACTTAGAACTCCTCAAGTTTGCCAAGAGTAAGGGTGAGTGGTTGACTGTGGGTATTGACTCAGATGATAGGGTTAAGAAGCTCAAAGGAGAGTCAAGACCGGTCAATGATCAGCATACAAGAAAGACTATGTTGTTAGCTCTCAGTGTTGTTGATGATGTGTTTATTTTTAGTAGTGATAAGGCACTTTGCGACTTGATTAAACACATCAAACCTGATACAATGATTGTAGGGTCAGACTACAAAGACAAACCAGTTATTGGTAGTCAGTTTGCTAAAAAATTAATGTTCTTTGATAAAATTGATGGATACTCAACAACTAAAATCATTAAGAATATTACTGATAGGTGAGTCTTGCACAGATGAATACTATTATGGTGAGTGTCTGAGGTTGAGTCCTGAGGCACCTGTTCCTGTGCTTGACCATACTTACAGTAAGTTCTGTCCAGGTATGGCAGCAAATGTGTTGCAGAATCTGGAATCATTTGGTGTGCATGTAGATGTAATTACCAATGATCCTTGTGAACTAATCAAGGAAAGATATATTGATGACAGATCTAAGTGTCAATTACTTAGAGTTGATAGGGGAACACAGGTAGAATCTATCAAAGAATCTAATTTATTTCTGGATGATTTGTCAGATTATGATGCAATTATCTTTTCAGACTATGAGAAGGGATTGATTCCATACTCTATTGCAAATAGTATTTGTAAAAAGTTTGAAGGATATGTCTTTGTTGATTCAAAGAAGAATGACCTGACATGTTATCCTGGTTCATTCATCAAGATTAATGAATTTGAGGAGATGGATTCTTTTGCCTTCAATGGTGAGGCAGAGATGATTGTCACTAGAGGTAAGAAAGGTGCCTTCTGGAATGAAAAGCATTTTCCTGCCCCTGCTGTTGATGTCTATGATGTATCAGGTGCTGGTGATGTATTCCTAGCAACCTTTGCTGTCTCTGTCACCAGTGGCGATCCCATTGAAACATCAATTGAAAGAGCAGTACAGATGGCATCTAAATCAGTACAGTATTTTGGAACATATAAGATAACAGAGGAGGATATAAATGAGATATGTTGTTGATATAGATGGCACAATCTGTACACCTGGTAGCACTAATGAGACCAGGTATACAGAAGCATTGCCAATTCAGGGTAGAATTGATAAAATAAATAAGTTGTATGATGAGGGACACACCATTGTGTATCTCACTGCTAGAGGTATGGGTAGGTTCAATAATATTGCTGACCTAGCTGCAAAAGAATTCTATGAATTTACAGAGATACAATTAAGTTTGTGGGGATGTAAGTATCATCAGTTATTCTTGGGTAAACCCTCTGGTGACTTTTATATTGACGACAAAGGGGTACACTCTGATGACTTCTTCAAGACCTAGAGCAGGTAATCCTGTCAAATTTGTACCTAAGGGGTGGGGATTTGAAAAGTGGATTGTCAACTGCGAAGATTACTGTGGTAAGATCTTGTTTATTACCAAGGGCAAGCAATGTTCTTGGCATCATCATAACCAAAAAGATGAAGTATTCTATGTCCAAAGTGGCAAGATTAGAATCTTATATGGATGGGAAGATGAATTAGACTTGGCATCTGTTGCTGTCTTAGAACGTGGAGACAAGTTCCATGTACCTACAGGAATGCGCCACAGAATGTATGCACTTGAAGATACTGAATTATTTGAATTCAGTACAGAACATTTTGACGAGGACAGTATTAGAATTGAAAAAGGAGACTGAATGAAAATCACAGTATTGGGTTCAAGTGGGCAGATTGGTGCCTACCTAACAGAATATCTTCGTAATAAAGGACACTATGTCTATGAATTTGACAAAAATCATAACCCACATGAAGACCTTACACTCATCCCTAATCCTTTATTGGAAGAACGTATTGCTGATTCTGATTTTGTGTTCTTTCTCGCGTTTGATGTTGGAGGTTCAAGATACCTCAAGAAGTATCAACACACCTTCAACTTCGTTGACAACAACACAAGATTGATGGCCAATGTATTTGGTATGTTAGAAAAGTATAATAAGAGATTTGTTTTTGCTTCATCTCAGATGAGTAATATGAGTCACTCACCTTATGGTACACTCAAGAGAGTTGGTGAACTCTATACTCAGACACTGAAAGGACTTACTGTAAAGTTCTGGAATGTCTATGGTATTGAGAAAGATATGGCAAAGGCACACGTCATCACTGACTTCATCAAGAAAGGATTTGAGTTTGGTGATTTTGATATGATGACTGATGGTACAGAAGAACGTCAGTTCCTGTATGCTGAGGACTGCTGTGAGGCACTAGAGACAGTGATGGAAAACTACACTGACTTCAAACCAGAAGACCCACTACACATTACTTCTTTTAATCAATCAAGTATTAAAGAAGTTGCTCACATTATTCAAGGTCAGTTCAATATGATTGGCAGACCTGTCAGTATTAATCCAGGTTCTGCTAAGGATAGTGTGCAGTTGGATAAGAGAAATGAGGCAGACACATACATCACAGGGTGGTGGTTGCCAAAGACCAATCTTCAGGATGGTATTGCAAAAGTATTCAATGAAATGAAAAAACATTATGACGATTTCGTATAATAGACTTGGTTCTAATGGACGACATGGGAACCAGATGTTTCAGTATGCTGGTTTCAGAGGCATTGCTGCCAACAGAGGATTTGATTGGGTAATTCCACCTGAGGATTGTCCATCAACCTGTAACTACAGTCTTTTTGAATGCTTCAAGATGGAAAGCGTTCAAGAAGATAACTTTGGGTATGGTAAGGGTAGAACTATTGATAAAGGTATCTTTCATTTTGATGAAGACCTTTATAACAATTGTCCTGATGAAGTAAATATCAATTACTATCTTCAGTCAGAGAAGTATTTTAAAAACATTGAAGAAGATATTAGAAAAGACTACACTTTCAAGGATGATATTGCTGAGTCCTGTAAAGAGATTATGGATGATGTTGGAGATGCTATCTTCATTCACGTCAGACGTGGGGACTATGTTGCTACACCAGACTATCATCCTTGCCAACCTGTCTCATACTATGAGAAAGCATTAGAAAAATTTGATAAGGATATTCCTGTTCTTATTTTCTCTGATGACCTTGACTGGGTAAGACAGCAGGAAATCTTTCAACCAGATAGATTTCTACTGTCTGAAAATCATATCAAGTATCCTAATAATGTAAGACTTGGTGATGGTAGTGTTCAGCAATCACTAGTTCCTTACTGGGATATGTGCTTGATGTCTATGTGTAAGGGTGCTATAATTGCGAACAGTAGTATGAGTTGGTGGGGTGCCTGGTTGCAAAACAATGCAGGCAAAGTTGTTGCACCAGATATGTGGTTTGGTCCAGCATACTCACACTATATTATGACTGATTTGTTACCTGAGCACTGGGAGAAGATTTGATGCTTACATTCAATAAACTTGGAAAGTCTGGGAGACTTGGTAACCAGATGTTTCAATATGCTGCCCTGAGAGGTATTGCTGCTAACAGGGGATTTGACTGGGCAGTACCACCTCCAGGGACTTCTGGCGTTGATGAGTATGGTTGTGAGAACAACTACTGTATGTTTGAAACATTCAAGATGACTGGTGCTACACCAGAGCATCATGGTTTCAATGACAATGGTAGGTGGGCAGTATGGAAAGAGTTTCATTTCAATCAAGAGTTGTTTAACCAGTGTCCTGATAATGTAAACCTTGATGGTTACTTCCAGACTGAGAGATACTTTGAGAACATCAGAGATGAAATCAGAAAAGACTTTCAGTTCCATGATTCAATCTATGAACCATGTAAGGATATGATGGATAGTATTGATAGTGATAGAAAAATCTTCTTACATATTCGTAGAGGCGATCCCAAACTACCATGGGCATATGTAAACCTTGAGAATGCACATCCTGTACAGACCTGGGAATACTATGAGGCAGCATTGAAGAAGTTTCCTAAGGATATACCTGTGGTTGTATTCTCTGATGTAATTGAATGGTGTGCAGAACAAGAATTCTTTAAACCAGATAGGTTTATCTTATCAGAGACCACAGCAGAACTGGCTGATGGTCAGAGAGAACCATGGACTGACCTATGTCTGATGTCTCTGTGTACTGATGCAATCATTGCTAATAGTTCTTTCTCTTGGTGGGGTGCATGGTTGATTGATGACCCAGAAAAGACTGTAGTAGCACCTAAGAAATGGTTTGGTCCACAGTTTGACCACTACCACATGGATGACTTGCTACCTAAGGGATGGAAGGCACTATGAATGACCTGACTTATATCCTCCCTACTCGTATTGAGTCAGAGGACAGACTAAAAAATGTTATCACATCAGTCACATATCTTCTTGCTAACTTTCCTACATCCAAAGTGATTGTAAAGGAGGTAAGTGAGAGAGCAACATTTAAGTTTAGGGCAATCCCTGAAATTAAAAAGTTTATTGGCATTGGAAATCTTGAATACATATTTGAAGAGAGTAGTGACCCACTCTTTCACAAGACTAGAATTCTGAATGACCTTATTCTTGAGGCAGATACTGAATTCATTTGTAGTCATGATGTAGATTGCATCTATCCTCATACCAGTCACAAGACTGCCTATGATATGTTAAAAACTAATCAGGCAGATGTTGTTTACCCTTATGGGTGTGGTGTCTATCAGTATCAGGTAGACTATCCTATGGAAGTTTTCCAACAGTTTATGGAAAGCAGATTTGATATGGATGTCATTCAACCTAGATGTAGAACAGAATCATCTACTATTGGTTGGACACAGTTCTATAACAAACAGAAATGTATCCAAGGTGGTATGTGGAATGAGAATTTCCTCTCCTGGGGTGCTGAGGATTGTGAGTTCTACTTTAGGTTTAACATCCTAGGGTTTAGAGTAGCAAGAGTGAATGATTGGATATGGCATTTTGAGCATTCAAGAAGTCACAACTCTCACTATCACAATCCAAAGTTCCAGGATAATCATAACCTGTGGCAGTGGATGAAGAATCAAAACAAGCAAACAATCATTGACTACATGAACCAACAAGAGTATGTGAAGAGGAGATATCAAGATGCTAGCATTTAATCATCTAGGAGTTCTGGGCAGACTGGGTAACCAGATGTTCCAGTATGCCTCTCTAAGGGGCATTGCAGCTGCAAGAGGGTATGACTTTGGCATTCCTCCATCAGACTTCTCTGATGAGTGGAGGAGTCACCAACTGTTTGAAGTGTTTGACCTTCCCCACCTACCTCAATCCAATATCAGATTCCTTGATAGTGGTTGTGCTCCTGTAGTACAAGAAAAACAATACACATTTGATGTTGCACTCCTACAGCAATGCCCTAATGAGGTATCACTGTGGGGATTTTTTCAGTCAGAAAAATACTTCAAGCATATTGAAGCAAGTATTAAAGAAGACTTCACTTTCAGTGATGAAATTCTTAATCCTTGTAAAGAAATGATTGGTGGTAACAAGTTCCTGTCTCTCCACATCAGGAGAACAGACTACTTGACAAACAGTGAGAACCATCATAACCTAGGTTTGGATTATTATGAGGAGGCACTAAGTCACTTCCCTGATTGGGATGTGGTTATCTTCTCTGATGACCCAGAGTGGTGTAAGAAACAAAAACTGTTTCAAGATGATAGGTTCCTCATTTCAGAATCAGGAGACAACAAAGTAGATATGTGTCTTATGACTTTATGTAAGGCACACATTATTGCAAACTCATCATTCTCCTGGTGGGGAGCCTGGTTGGCAGACAGTGAGAAAGTCATTGCTCCAACCACATGGTTTGGACCACTTAATGAACACAAAGACACATCAGACCTTATTCCTGAAAGATGGCACAGAATTTAAGAGATAAAAACAAGGCACTCCATAAACTTCAGGGCATGGGTCCTATCTACTGTATCAACCTTGACGATCAACCTGAAAGGTGGCAGTATATGCAAGAGCAGTTTGATTACTGGGGCGTTACTGACGTCACCAGAATCTCTGGTTATGATGGTAGGGATGATGACCTTAGTGATATCATTAAGGGAAGGTATCCAGATATGATGACGTCTGGTGAGATTGGTTGTACTACTTCACACTTGAAGGCAATCAAGCACTGGTACGAGACATCTGACAGTCCTTATGCTATCATCATGGAAGATGACTGTGAGTTAGACCTTGCAAGATTCTGGAACTTTACATGGAAAGACTTCTATGCTAAAATTCCTTATGATTGGGATGTCTGCCAAGTGTCTATTATTAGCACTGGTGACATTCACATCAAAATCCACAAGAGGTTTGTCAATGACTTCTCTACTGCCTGCTATCTAATCACTAGGCATCATGCTGAAAAATTGATTAGGTTGCATTGTAGGGGAGACAAGTACAAACTTGACAATGGTGTAAGACCTAGACCTGTTGCTGATGACCTCATCTACAATTCAGGCAATACTTATGCCATTCCCCTTTTGTTATACAAGATTGAACTAGGATCTAGTATTCATCCTGAACACATTGACATGTTCCACAAGAACAATTATAATGCACAGTTCAACTTCTGGACCAATCAAGGATCCCAGATGTCAGTTGATGAATTCATGGATTTTGATCCCTACTTAGGTAGGGTCAGTGCTCCCTCAGGTGGTAATAACCCACCAGAGGGTTGACACTCTAAAAAATCTATGGTATAAATACTTATCCATTTGTCTTTCAGTAATTAAAGTAACAAAAGGAAACAAACTGAACCTAAGTCGAGGTTCATTTCATCTGCGGGTATTCATTCCGCAAGTAAATAAAGGTATCTAAAATGATCAAATCTGTATTCGCAGCAGCTGCTGCTCTGTCCCTGTCCGCTGGCGCTGCTGTTGCAGGTCCCTACGTTAATGTAGAAACCAATGCTGGTTGGGTTGGCGATGACTATTCTGGTGCAACCACTGACCTCCACGTAGGTTATGAAGGTGATCTGGGTGAGTCTGCTGGTTACTATGTCCAAGCAGGTCCTGCTCTGGTTTCTGTTGATGGTGAAGAGCTTGACACCCAATTCTCTGGTAAAGCAGGTGTTGGTGTAGAAGTTGCTGAAAACCTTGGAGTATATGGTGAGGTTTCTTTCCTGACTGCTGAAGACGAAGATGACTTCGGTCTTGGTGGTAAGTTGGGTCTTAAGTACAACTTCTGATATTCAATATAGACACATAAACATCTAGATGTTATACTGGGGGTGCGACGGCATCCCCTTTTTTTTATGAAAAAATATTTTATAAGTTTCATAACGAATCCAGGAACTCTGACCTCTCTTCTGATTCTGGGAATGATAGCACTGATAGGGACACTGCATAACCATGCTCACTATGAAATGACTATGGATGCAGATTCTTACGTTAGACAATGGTGTAGAGCATCAGAAGAAAATAAAAAGACCTGTGCCAGCTATGGTAGAAACGATGACTACTGACTTGACAAAACTTTATGTTTCCTATATACTATGTAAAGAAACATTACAAAAGGCAATGACTGTAACAACTAATGATCGTGGACAACAGAACCTGTTTGCCAAAGAGCCTAGAATGTATGTCTCTCAAACTGATGCAGAACGTTATGGTTATGAGAGTTATGCAGAACGTGCAGAGAAACTGAATGGTCGTACAGCAATGCTTGGATTTGTTGCAGGCTTGCTTTCTTATGCAATTACTGGTAACCTATTCTTTGGACTGCTCTGATGGGTTTTCTCGCAGCAGCAGTGTTGATGCTTGTACCTATTTGGGCAGCATCTATAACACCTGAGAGAAGTAATGACAAATCCAAATCAACTCTATGAAGATATGGAGAGATTGAATGCCCTATACGAAGAACTTTGTTGGGGTCATGATGATGAATTGACCTTTACCCATGATGGTAAAAAAATTATTATTCTAAACAAAACACAAGATGGAAAACTCTCTAATTGAAATCCTGACTTATTATGTGATTGGTGGTGCTCTTATTATTGGACCACCTGCAATCTTCCTAATCATTGCTATGATGGGAGCAATCCAAAATACGAAAGGTCGTATGGTTGGTTACAAAGACCACAAAACTTATGGTGATATCTCATTTTATGAGAATGCACCAACAGATCAAACCAAATTTTATCTCACACTAGGAGAAAACTCATGAACGAAAACGCAGAACGCATTAATGGTTGGGCAGCAATGATTGGTATTGTTGCAGCAATGGGTGCATACGCTACCACAGGGCAAATCATTCCAGGCATCTTTTGATGTATGATTGGACACTATTCAATATATTGGTGTTCATAGTTGCTCCTTTTTTTATTATGTTGGTACTAACATCTAATGATGATGAAGATGATGGACCAGGTGGTGGTCTTATGACACCAGTATATCAAGGAACAGGGACTTAAAAAGTCCCTTTTTTAATAAATATTTTTAGTTGCTTGCATCCAATGCCAGAGGAAGTCAAGAAGGAAGTATCCAAAGACCCTAAGAAGAAAGGATTTCTCAGTAAAATAAAAGAGGCAGCAGATGATAAAGAAGAACAACTTGCTATTCTTTCTACCTTTGTGCGCCTTGGTATCCTTGTTTGGAGTGGTGGAATTCTCACTCTTGCATACATCAAACTACCTCCTGCTTTGGGAATACCAGAACAGAAACTGGATCCCACTTTCATTGCCTCAGTCTTTACAGGAGTCCTAGCTACCTTTGGTGTTCAGGCAGCAAAGAAAGCAGGAGAAGGTGGTGGTAATGGTGGCAACAGTGGAATCACTAAGGAACAGATGGAGAGATTGATTGAGAAGGCAGCACAGACAGCACCTAGTCAGACAATCAGAATTGAGCAAGCACCTATGACTATTTCTACAGGATCACCACCTGTTAAATCAGCAGTAGAACCAAAGTAAAAATCATATCAGGAACCCATAACAATCCATAGACAAAAAAACCATATATGATATAACTAGTGTAGTTGATTAAACTACAATGAAGTTTATTCGTTTAATGATTCTTGTTACTGTAACAGCAATGATTTTCTTCTTACCGAAGATGGCATATGCTGTAGATGTATCAATGGGTTCTGGTGGTAATTTAGTATTTGAACCTAATGAGATTACAATCTCTGCTGGTGAAACAGTACACTTTATTAATGAAGCACTACCTCCACACAATATTATTGTAGAAGGTCGTGCAGATCTTTCCAGAGAAGCATTGTTGTTTGCTCCTGGAGAATCACAAGATGTTGTATTTGCTGACGCAGGAGACTATAATTTCTTCTGTGGTCCTCATCAAGGCGCAGGAATGACAGGCACTATTCACGTAAATTAAATGCTTCTATTTGTTAGACATACAATGCAAAATCCTTTTGCTCTCGGTTTTATGTCTTATGTGTTAGTCTGTGTTCCAGTTGTTGGGATGTGGGCAGTGCATAAGTATAAGTGGCAACACTGGGAACCTTTTGTTAAAAAATAAATGAAACCATTAATTCTATTTGCTTGCTTTTTGCCTATTGGTATTATTTGGATAGTTATGAAATTGACTTTGTGGGTTTCAGCAGTCAATGACGAACACAAGTATGTCAAATCAGAATCCAGAAAACCACACGGACCATATGTGGAAAACCCATATGCAGACGTTGATGAGGATGAAGAAGAATTTACAGATCGCACAGACTATAGATGATTCTCTTCATCAATACTATGTTATTGAACAGGGCAAACCAGTTCCTAATTGGAGATACATGAAGGATCAAGACTGGTGGTTAGAATATTTAAAATCATTGGGAATGAACCCTAGAAATCCATGAGTACTTTATTTGTATTTTCCTTTATATTATTACTAACAATAGGAATGGAATTAACCTGGCCAGTCAAAAAATGAATTTATTATTGAGACCACATGAAAATTTTAATGATCCTGTATGGTCAGTGATTTTCATGGTATTCCTTTCTGTTTGTATGGCTCTTTATGTCATTTACTATATACTAGGAATTGATAAAAGAGAATCTCATGGGAGCAATGACACCACCAAGCAGGAAGAGTTGTTACAACTTCCGAGTGACGGAGATCAATCGTGTCCTTGATGGCGATACTATTGATGTCACCATTGATTTGGGGTTTGATCTATACAAGAAAGAAAGAGTTAGAGTTGCAGGAGTTGATACGCCAGAGAAGAGGACCAGAAACCTAGAGGAGAAAGCACTTGGAATTGAAGCAACCAATTGGCTCAAAGAAAAACTTGAGGGTGCTATATCTGGTGATGATGAGTTGTCTGTTAGGACTGAACTTGTTGGTGGGGTCGGTAAATATGGTCGCCTTCTTGGCTGGTTATACATTGGGGACGAGTCAGTGTCCCTCAACGAGCAAATGATTACTGAGGGTTATGCTCATGCCTATGACGGAGGAACAAAAAACATGGACCTTGAAGCACTCAGAGAGATTAGAAGAGCACACGGCACGATGGTGTAGGTCTGGTATTTGTGGATCTCCACCATTCATTCCAGACTCAGAGTTTGGTGGAGAGACATGTGAATTAACTTGTAGTATAGATAGGATGAATGATTTTTTATGATGTGTAATGTATGGGACTTTTAAAAGAATCTATCCATCTATATGATATATTACCTGAAGATATTTTTTTAAGATTGAACGGGGATTTAAAATATGGATGGAAAAATAATAATGCATCTAATAAAGATCAGTATACTTCTTGGGGAAAAACTGAGGAGGATATTTTAGATTCGTTAATTTACATATCAGTTGGTTCTTACATTAAATACAAAATCAAAAAACATTTAAGAACATCTGATTTAGACTTGTCTAGAATCCATATAAATGGACAGACAAATGGACAAGCATCGCTCTTTCACAAAGATGAAGAAAAGGATGGGACATATACTTTCATTCTATTCACAGAAGATTCTTGGAATAGTAATTGGGGAGGTGAATTTGTTATTCACAATCCCTTTAGTGGAAAGTATGAATACTATCCATATATACCAAACTCAGGAATACTTATTGATAGTACCTGGGAGCACAGAGGAAATAGTCCAAACAATATGACTTACAAATTAAGGACAAGCGTAGCATTTATGTATTGCGACTTAAATGTAAGAGATAAATATGATTGGAAAAAACTTCATAATAATAGATTAATTAGTTAAATAGAAATGGAACCAATGACAAGTCCCATGAGCTTTGTTAAAAATACAAGGCAAACTTATAGCAAACAACTTGAAGAAGTAATTACTGAAGTTCAAGTTCAATTCAATGAAGAGAATCCTGCTTGGATTCCCTACAACACATACCTTTCAATTTTGGATTATAAAAATGCAAAAAGTAATTAACGTCTTAGCACTCCTATCATTTGCAGGAACTGCATCTATTGTAGGTGGTGGTGCATATGTATATGCCAATAAAGATTCAATCATTGAGAATGTAAAGAGTCAGGTTGCTGCAGCAGCAGGAGAAGCAATTGCTGGAGCACTTCCTGGTATGCTTGACTCTGCTATGCCTGAACTTCCTGATGTAACTGGTGGTGCTATTGGTGCCCCTGCTGGCATTGGTGGTGGTGCTCCTGCTGTCACAGGACCAGCACTTCCTTTCTGAGAATTTGGTGAGTCCTGATATATAACTTTAGTTATTATATCAATTATGACAACATCAAGAAGGCGAATGAAACAGAAAGATGCCTCAGACACATTCTTTTTATATGTGGCACTTCATTCAGCATGGTCAGCAGTAATTAACTTCTTTAGTGACTAATGTATGAAAATTGTAAAACATAATAGATTTATTATTGAACTTCAAAATTTTGTAGATCATGATCTTTGTGAACAAATAGTAAAAAAGATTGAAGCAAACGAGTTTTACAAAAATAATGAATGTGAAAAGAATTTAATAAGGCACAATAAATGTATCAACCTTAGTGAAATTTTCACATTCAAAGAAGTTGATAATTTAGTTCATGGTATTATTTCTAATGCTCATGAACAGTACACAAAGAAATGTGTATTCTCACAATTTCTCCCATATTATTATCATAACTTAAGTTGTGATTACATATATCGTTATTATGATAGTGGAGATTATTACAGTTGGCATATAGACAAGGAAAATAATAAAGAATATGTTTATTCCTATGTTGTCTATTTGAATGATGACTTTAAGGGTGGTGATACATTGTTTCTTGCAGATCAGTTAAGAATAAAACCAAAGAAAGGAAGTGTGCTTTGCTTCCCCTGTGATTTCACTTACATACACAAATCTACAAAGATAAAAAGTGGGATGAAAAAAATTATTTGGACTTGCTTGGGTAAATCGTGTTATGACAATGAAAATTCCTGACATTAATATCAGATCTACACAAATCAATATAAGAGATATTTCTGTTCAGGAGATAAGGGATTGGGCAACTACAGTCCCACAAGCAATACCACCAACACCACCTATTGTAAATGAATTAGGCATACCCATTGTGGATATGCCTGGGTGTGTGGAGTCTCATGAGACAAATAATCCTAACAATAGTGTAGTTATTGAAGATGACCCTAAGGGTTCTCTTACATATTGTGACGCTGGTGTGCCATCATTTAATCCAATTAATTATACACCTGAGGAATTAGATTATACAGACCCATCCAATATTAAAAATCCATCATCACCTGATGAATCAGATACAAATACAGATATGGAGACAGGCACTCCTCCCCCACCTCCCCCTCCTCCTACTGATTGTCCTAATCAAAAACAAAAGACAGAGCAACCCATTGGCACAATATTTGACAATGGTAGAGAGATTGTAGTAGGATATAAACTTGAGAATGGTATCTGTATTAGAGTTACAGAAGATATACCAATACCTGCGCAAATTGTAAATGCAATACCACCAGCAGGTATTATTACAACCACAGCATCAATTGCATTAGTTGCTACCACATCTGCACTGATTGCTAAACCATTTGCTGACATCTTATTGAAAGTTGTTAAACCTACTATCAAGAAAGTAGTCAAAAAGATTGCTGCCATCAGAGGTAAGCAACCTAAGGTTCAAAGTAAAGGTGAACGCATTGCAGAACAAAGGGACAGAAATGAAGCAATTAAATCTATAAGAAGAGTCCTTAAAAAATGACAAAATTTTTGGAAATATTTGACAATAACCTTAGCCCATATTTCTGCAGACATGTAATCAAAAGATTTGAAAAGGATGATAGGTCCTCTCCTGGTCAAACTGCAATGGGTTTAAAACCACATGTAAAAGATTCTCAGGACTTACATATTTCATCTCTTCCTGATTGGGAAAAGGAGGATCGTACTTTCTTTGAAAAGTTATCTCCTGTTCTAGATGAGTATTATATGAAGCATTTTATAGATCCAATACCAACTCAATCCAGATCAAACTGGAGAGAGAAAAGTAATCTAATAGATAAAGGATATCAAATTCAAAGAACAACACCTGACCAAACAGGTTTTGTATATCATCATGATGGTGCAGCAGAGGATTCATTTCGTAGAATTATAACTTATCTTTGGTACTTAAATGATATACCTGAAGATGGAGGAGGAACTACAGAATTTTATGACGGACCAATAGTACAACCAAAGGAAGGAAGATTGATTATTTTTCCTGCTAATTGGACAGCAATGCATAGAGGTAATCCACCCAAAAAAATAAACAAATACATTGCTACTGGATGGGTTTATACTGATTAATTAATTGGACCACCTAGGTCTGATGCTTTAGTTGATGTAGGAATTTTATGAATATGTGGATGCTGGTGTCCTGGTGGATTGTTTACCACAACATCAGCACATACAGAATAGTATGGTGACTTGGGATGGAATTGGATTCCTTTCATCATCAATTCACCACAGTTCTTAAGTCTTGCAATCTCAAAATCTAATCTTTTATTGGCAGTTAACTGTTGCTGTAATGCAATTTGTGTTGCTGCTGCTTCTTTACATTGGTCCTGCAACTTTCTATCTAATGGTCTTGACCATGTCATGGAGAAACCAGCAGATACGTTGTAGTTATCTTTCTGACCAGTTCTTGTAGGAACTTCATACAAAATATCACCAGGGAAGTCAGGTATACCATCACCTTTAGGATTTCCATCATCATCAAAGCTACCTGAAATATCTACCCCATTGTATACAGGGGCATTATAGTAAGGTTCATATGGTTTCTGTGCAGATGCAGAACCAGTTACGAAAGGTGTAATATTAAGAGTGGGACCTTGGCATTGTATTCCTCCTCCGTATGTGTTAGTGATATAGGGTCCTTGTAAAACTTGGATAGCCTGGTTTGTAACAGAGCCAGAGGAATTAGCAACAGGAGCAGCAGTAGCAGATACGCCACCAACAGTTTCAGCATAAGACTGAATAGGGAAGAGAGCAGATAGTATTACTGGGAGAATATACTTGTAGTTTCTGTGACGCTTGTTATATCTGTTGTTCTTTGAATTACTGTTTGGTTTGACAGACCTGGTCCTGAATATGTTTCTGTGTAAATGAAAGACTGACCAGGATTTGTTATGGACCAACTTGGTTTGTCGTTGAGATTTAATCCATTCCATGTAGAGCTCACTCCCTCTATTAATGTTGTTTCAGATTGCGCACCAGGAGATAAAGAACTCCCACTTACCTGCACATTAGTACCTGTTACTGTGTATTCGTAACCTGTGTTGTAGTCAATTGAATTGATGACTTCAGTAACTTTACTAGTTGTCTCAGTCCTACTGGTCATTGACCCCTGAGTAAAGTTAGGGACAACAGGGACTGCCATAGCAGACAACCCCTGTAAACTAAGTAACAATCCAAGACTCAAACATTGTTGAATCTTGTTCATATCTTACCTTGAGATAGTTAACTCACTGACAAATTGTCCAGTTGCATTTGTACCAGCACCACCTGCTGTCAATGCCATACCTCCTCCAGTGTTGATAGTACCTGCAAGAGACCCTGCAGTACCACCAGTGAAGGTGGTTGAACTACCATGAAGTTTAGGAGCATCAAACTGTCCACCACTCAGAGCAGTCTGAGAAGCAGCAGTAGCATCACCTTCAATAAAGGTTTCACTGAAACTATAAGCACTACCATCTGTGGTTAATCCATAGCTAGTAGGAGTATATCCAACAGCACTACCAGCAGACAGAGAACCTAGGTTACCAGCAGTGCTTGGAGTGATATTGTTTCCAGATACTGAATACGTGCTTCCAATTCTGCTAGTGGTTACAGCAGGACTATCAACAGTCAATTGAATACTAGAAGATAATTTATGAATAATATCGGCATTTGCAGGTGCCGCCATCAAAGAAATTCCAAAAAGCAAAGCAAGCTTTTTCATTAGGAATTGAAGTACACTGCGTTATTTAGTTTGTCAAGTTTTTAAAATTTATATTAAGAGTATGTAAATTTGGTAAATAATAAAAAATTGTATACACTGGCTACTATATGGACTCATTAGATACCAAGATTTGCACTGTCTGTGGTGCCACTTGGATTGGTGGACAACATTATTGGACTGGCACTGGTAACAAAGGAGATGAAGAAACTTTAAGCAATCTTGTGTGTGGAATGAAAGATAATCCTCAGTGTATAAATCCAAGTCATAAGACAGGACATATATACGGTGATAAGGACACTTGGGAAAAGCGTTCTAAATTTATAAACTCTTGGAGTAAAGATGATGCCACACGGGAACTTGACTAGATGTGAAATTCTGACAAAAGTTTATAAGTTAAAGAATGAACTTAAAGAAAGAAAGGTTATAGGAGAACAAAAATATCTGGCTGATGAGTATCTCAATAAAGTATTAGATTATATAAACGAATTTACTTACTGATGAATCTATACGATAGAGCAAAAAAACACTTTGATATGAATAGAATTAAAGTGTTAAATCAAGATAAGGAATTAAAGATAGAGAAAGAATTTAACTATAAAGTTCCAGAACCTACCTTATCTAATTGGAGAAACGAATTAGATACGTAATATCCTTATCATCCTGGACAAACCTATTCTACAAACAATTGAACCACTTGTCAAGGTGGCACAAAGCTGTTGACAGATGCACCTGGATGGGTTATTATAAATAAGTCAGCAAGTCAAGGAACCAACACATTCCTTAACTATTTGTAACACCCCTCAAACCAAGACCTCTAGGGTGTCTAAAAACGTCTTTCATACCTGTATCTAAGGGTGATACAGGAATAGTAAAACCATCATTTCCCTGATGATCTTACTTTTAGTTCAAAACAATGGCTACAACACTTTCAAGACAACAATCACAATCCACATGGAATAATTTCTGTGACTGGGTAACATCAACTAACAATCGTTTGTATGTTGGTTGGTTTGGTGTACTGATGATCCCTACACTGCTTGCAGCAACTGTATGTTTCATTATTGCATTCGTAGGTGCTCCCCCTGTGGACATCGATGGCATTAGAGAACCAGTTGCTGGTTCACTCATGTATGGTAACAACATCATCTCTGGTGCAGTTGTTCCCTCCTCAAACGCAATTGGTCTACACTTCTACCCCATCTGGGAAGCAGCATCTTTGGATGAATGGCTTTACAATGGTGGTCCTTTCCAACTGGTAGTTTTCCACTTCCTTATTGGCATCTATGCCTACATGGGACGTGAGTGGGAACTTTCTTACAGATTGGGTATGCGCCCCTGGATCTGTGTTGCATATTCTGCACCTGTTGCAGCAGCATCAGCAGTCTTCCTGGTCTATCCTTTTGGTCAAGGTTCTTTCTCTGATGCAATGCCCCTGGGTATTTCTGGTACATTCAACTACATGTTGGTCTTCCAAGCTGAGCACAACATCCTGATGCACCCCTTCCACATGTTGGGAGTCGCTGGTGTCTTTGGTGGTTCACTGTTCTCTGCAATGCATGGTTCACTGGTTACATCTTCACTGGTTCGTGAAACCACTGAAACTGAGTCACAGAACTATGGTTACAAGTTTGGTCAAGAAGAAGAGACCTACAACATTGTTGCTGCACATGGATACTTTGGTCGCTTGATCTTCCAATATGCTTCATTCAACAACTCCCGTTCATTGCACTTCTTCCTGGCAGCATGGCCAGTAGTTGGCATCTGGTTCACTGCACTGGGCGTAAGCACCATGGCATTCAACCTGAATGGTTTCAACTTCAACCAGTCCATCCTTGATGGTCAGGGTCGTGTGTTGAACACCTGGGCAGACGTTCTTAACAGAGCAGGTCTTGGGATGGAAGTGATGCACGAAAGAAATGCACACAACTTCCCACTTGACTTGGCTGCTGCTGAGTCCACTCCTGTTGCACTGACTGCACCTGCAGTTGGTTGATAGGACACACAACTGAATAAAAAGAAAGGGACCTAAGGGTCCCTTTTTTAATGTCTGAGTATCAGAACAGTTATGAATTAATACTTAAAAAGAATTGATACATATTGGGATGTGACTATCATATGAGATGAGAGCATGGATGAAATGGAAACTAAAATGCGTTATGATTTTGCCATGAGTTCATTTGCTAGAATGTATGGTGTGCCTAGAATAATCAGTGACCAATCTTTTTCTAGGTTTTGTACAAAATGGTCTATGTCTGAAGAACAAATTCCACATGAAAAAACATTGGGACAAATTGATTTTTATTTTAAAGATTTGTGGGACATCTGGGGAGGATATCTATGACCCTTCAGAATTATTTTTTAATTTAGGAGTATTATGAAAGTAGGACTAATTGGTTTAGGAAGAATGGGCGAGGGTATGTCTCGTCGTATGATGGCACAAGAAATTGAAGTGTGGGGTTATAGAAGAAACTATGACAAAGCACAAGAAGCATATGAGAATGGTTATGTAGATGGTGTCACTACATCCATTGAACATTTGGTGCATACTGTACATCAGAATAAAACCACAGGTGAGACACCTGGCATATTCATGATGGTAGTACCAGCAGAAACAGTGGAGGACACAATTAATGAACTTCTACAATATTGTAGGGAAGGAGATATTATTATTGATCATGGCAATTCTAATTTTAAGGATACCAGGAGAAGGGCACAACGCCTTGAGAAATTGGGCATCCAATATATTGACTGTGGTACTAGTGGTGGAGTTTATGGTCTTGAGCGTGGATATTGTCTTATGGTTGGTGGTTCAACTACAGCAGTATCAGTATGCTCCCCCATTTTCAGGGCTCTTGCACCAGGCATTGGAGCAGCAGAAAGAACAGATCCATATTCTCGTTCCACAAGTGCAGAGTATGGTTGGCTCCATTGTGGTGGACCAGGGGCAGGTCACTTTGTGAAGATGGTTCATAATGGTATTGAGTATGGTATGATGCAGGCATATGCAGAAGGGTTTAATATCTTAAAAGAAGCAAATGCAGGGTCTAAATACGCCAAAGAAGGAGATGCAGAGGTTGCCCCTATGGACAACCCAGCAGATTACTGTTATGATATCGATGTTTCTGAAGTTGCTGAGTTATGGCGTAGGGGTTCTGTCGTTGGTAGTTGGTTACTTGATCTTACTGCAAACGTTCTCAGGAATGATCGTGAGTTATGCAAATTCGATGGGGGAGTTAGCGATAGTGGTGAAGGTAGGTGGACTGTCCACACTGCTGTTGACCTCGGTGTTCCTGCCCCTGTCATTAGTAGTGCTTTGTATGAGAGGTTTAACTCAAGAAGACTAGGTAACTTTGCAAACAGAGTATTGAATGGAATGAGATCTATGTTTGGAGGACACGATGTTAGGTAACATTTTACTATATGTCAGTATTCCCTTTGTCCTAGTCACTTTTTACTTTGGAACAAAAGGAGGTTATTATGATACAGATCTCTATGATGGAGATGGAACAGCACACAAGGTATTAAAATGAAGATTTTTTTAGACACAGCAGACACATCTATTATTCGTGAACACTTTGAGACAGGATTGGTTGATGGTGTTACAACCAACCCATCTTTGATTATGAAGTCAGGACGTGACCCTGAAGAAGTCTATCAAGAGATTAAAGATATTGGTGTTGCTGACATCAGTATGGAAGTCATGGGTGATGCTCAACAGATGTATGATGAAGGTATGCGTCTGGTGAATAAGTTTGGTAGTGTGTCTACTATTAAACTCCCTATGACCAGAGAAGGTCTGAGGGTCTGTAAGGAGTTGACAAAGGAGAAGGTCAGAACTAATGTGACACTCATCTTCTGTGCCTCTCAGGCAGTCCTGGCTGCCAAGGCAGGGGCAACCTATGTCAGTCCCTTTGTGGGCAGGTTGGATGACCAGTCAATAGCAGGTCTGGAAGTGGTCAGGTCCATCAGTGGACTGTATCAAGTTCATGGTATCCAGACTAAGGTTCTTGCTGCTTCAATTAGAAGTGTGCAGCGTGCAGTAAGGTCATGGTATAATGGTGCAGAGATTGTCACTATGCCACCTAAGGTTCTTAATGAAATGTATGACCACATTTTGACTGACAAAGGGTTGGAGATTTTTGAAAACGATGCAGCAAACATTGTACACAGCACATGACACAAAACATTGATCCATCAGATCCTAGGTACTTTACTCAGTCATCTGATGGAATGTATGATAGACATCACTACAAAATTGTAAGTGATGATGGACAATCAATAGTTGTTGATAACTGGGAGACAGTCAGATCTATTTGGTGGAATAGTAAGTACCTTTCTCATGTAGATGTCCTAGACATCAAAAAGAAAGGAGGCAAGGGGTTTTGAGTATAAATACTCTTCCCCTTTTTTAATATTCTGCTATAATAAATATTAAGAACTATTAAGGAGGGTCAATTGTTTTGACAACTACTTCACTTTCACCACCACGCTCAAATGGAGGATGGTTCGATGTCCTGGATGATTGGCTTAAACGAGATCGTTTCGTTTTTATTGGTTGGTCTGGATTACTTCTTCTTCCCACTGCTTACCTTGCTATTGGGGGTTGGCTTACTGGCACGACTTTCGCTACAAGCTGGTATACCCATGGACTCGCTAGTTCCTATCTTGAGGGTGCAAACTTTCTTACAGCGGCAGTTAGTACTCCAGCTGACGCTATGGGTCATTCTCTTCTTCTTCTCTGGGGTCCTGAGGCTCAGGGAGATTTCGTCCGCTGGATCCAACTTGGGGGACTCTGGAATTTTGTGGCACTCCACGGAGCATTTGCCCTCATTGGTTTCATGCTTCGTCAATTCGAGTTGGCTAGGTTAATTGGAATTCGTCCGTACAATGCTATTGCGTTCTCTGGGCCTATCGCTGTTTTTGTCAGTGTGTTTCTCATCTATCCTCTCGGACAGTCCAGTTGGTTCTTTGCACCGTCGTTTGGTGTTGCAGCGATTTTTAGATTCCTACTCTTCCTACAAGGCTTCCATAACTGGACGCTCAACCCATTCCATATGATGGGAGTTGCAGGTATCCTGGGTGGAGCATTGCTTTCTGCTATTCATGGAGTCACAGTTGAAAACACATTGTATGAAGATGGCGAACAAGCAAATACCTTTAAGGCGTTTGATTCTACGCAAGAAGAAGAAACTTATTCTATGGTCACTGCAAACCGCTTCTGGTCGCAGATCTTCGGTATTGCATTTTCTAACAAGCGTTGGCTTCATTTCTTCATGTTGTTTGTGCCTGTTATGGGTCTTTGGACATCCAGTATTGGCATTATTGGCCTTGCTCTCAATCTTCGTGCTTACGATTTCGTGAGTCAAGAGATTAGAGCAGCAGAAGATCCAGAGTTTGAGACCTTCTATACCAAGAACATCCTATTGAATGAAGGACTACGTGCATGGTTGGCACCAGTTGATCAACCACATGAGTCCTTTGTATTCCCAGAGGAAGTATTGCCAAGAGGCAACGCACTCTGATACTATGAAGCGATTAATTAATCCTAATCGCTTCACTCACTTTCCAAAAGATTAAAGACAAATGATCACTTCACTTTTCAGTTTTATGTTTGCTGCTCTAATGTGGGTTCAAGTCCCACAGTGGAGTGATGATTGGTCTAAGTGTGCAGTAGATGTACCAGACACAGCATGTCATTGGTATATCACAGCACCTGATAGCACCATGGGTGAAGGATTCAGTTGGGCTAATGCTCCATGGTTCAGCGTTGAAGGTCTCCGTGATATTGGAGAACTTCACAACACAGTTCAATCTCTACAGGAAGCATGATGAATAGTTTTGAAGTAACACTTTACTTTATATGCTTTGCTCTTATTGCTGGTGGTGCCTTTGCTATGATGTGGGCTAACATTCAATCTATTAACATAGAGATGAATAAACCCAAACCCAAACCACGTCATCCAGAGGCACCACAGGCAGGTGAAGAGTTGATGTATGTAGATCTGTCTAGGGAAAAACTTGAAGATCTTTACAAACAAACTGAGGAGTGATATACTAAGGGGGTGTTACTACCCTCTTTTTTTATGAAAGGAATTAAAATCATTAATGACTTTTTAAATGATGAGGAGTACTGGAAAATTAATTGTGATGTTGATGAGTTTGCTTGGGTTTTACAAAAAAGTAAACAAGGTTCTCTTCAATTCCTAATGAAGGATGTATCAGATAATGAATACTATTCTGAAAAATTATTTGATAGATTGAAGAAAGAACTGGATATTGACGTGTCACTTCAAAGGGTGTATTTTAATGGACAGTTTAGTGGAAGAGACGGTACTCTTCATACAGACGGTTGTGATCTAACTGCCTTAATTTACATAAGTGATTATGATCCTAATTGGGGAGGATTTACACAAATATTGCACTCAACTTATGAGCAAGATATTGTAGCACCAGTACAGGGTAGATTACTTTTATTTCCTGGTAATACACCACACAAAGGTTATTCTTATTGTTATCAAGATTGTCCTATGAGAATAAGTCTTGCATACAAATTATATCTAAAAAATGATTGAACATGTTGTCATTAGTCAGAAGAAAGAAGTCTGGTTCAAGGGAGACTACCCTACCTGTATGGGATATCAATCCATAGTAGATAAACATTATCCTGGATACAAAGTTTGTATTTGTAGTTGGGAAGACTTTTATAAATTAAAGGAGGAAACTAAATGAAAAACACAATGAACAATTTCACAGTATATACAAAGATTGGTTGTCCTTATTGTACTAAGGTGATAGGTGCTCTTAAGTTATCAGAGCAGAGGTTTGTAGAATACAAACTAGGTAGAGACTATGAGAAACCAGAATTTTATGAGCAGTTTGGTCAAGGTTCTACCTTCCCACAAGTGTCAGTAGATGGTAAAGTTGTTGGTGGATGCGCTGAAACTGTTAAATATCTCAGAGAGAATAATTTAGTCTGATGGATTTAGATCTCTACGATGCAATTGAACATACTATAGACTATGCCTTTCAGGGCAAATTTAGGATGAATATGTATGAGTATCTGAAGAGTAATAAATCTACTAGAACTACTGTAGAAGAGTTCTTAATGAGTTGTACTGCAGCAGAGATAAAAGGTATCATACTAGACCTTGAAGGATACTTGGAGGGTGGAGATGACAACTTACATAAACAGCTAAGAGAAGGGTATGGACACCTTGGTAAACCTGAGGCACGTAAAATAAAAAATTATCTTGAGAGTATCATCAATGATGCAGGTAGGTATATGAATGAAAAAAGACCAGGAAGGAGAAGAAAGTCCACTAAATAAAGATGATTTAGATTCTCCTAGAATGAATAGGGGGTTTGAATTGCTTTTAAGGAACAAAAAAAGGAGGGAACCACCTAAGACTTTTCAGTTAAAGTTTGGGAAATCACTCTCCATTTTTGGAAGGAGGGTTGAATTTTTTCTAGACACTCACATAGATGTAAGAAAAAAGGAGGGCTAACATGTTAGCAGTCACACTCACGTTCTCAGCAATCATTTCAGTATTGTTTTTACTTGTAGGAGGTGTTGTAGGATACCTTCTAAAAGAATATGCTATTGACAGAACTTCTCAATACATTCCTATGCACCCAGAGATGTTTGATGAGAATGGTCAGATCATTCCTGATGACGTACTGGCAGTGAGGTTTGAAAATACTATGGAAGACCTTACTGAAGATGGAGATTGACATCTCCTAATAAATATCCTATATTAAATTGAAATCTTGTAAACCAATGGCTAAATCAACGACAAAACTTCCACCTAATCCTTTTGTGCATGAAATCTTTGAGGAAATCTCAAAGCAAAGAAGCGCTGCTAAAAAGGTGGAAGTATTGAAAGAACATAGGTGTGATGCTGTTGTGTCACTCCTAATTTGGAACTTTGATGAAACTGTTATCTCAATGCTTCCTGAGGGTACAGTTCCTTATGAAAGAAATGATGTCCCTGTGGGAACAGATCATACTTCATTGCGTAAAGAATGGAGAAATCTTTATCACTTTGTGAGAGGTGGTAATGACAGTCTTTCTAAGACACGTAGAGAGAGTATGTTTATTCAAATGCTTGAAGGTCTGCATCCCAATGAGGCAGACATTGTGTGTCTTGTGAAGGACAAAACACTTGCATCTAAGTATAAAATTACCAAAGCAAATGTTGAAGCAGCATATCCTGACATCAATTGGGGAGGTAGGTCTTGAAAATTTTGAGTGAGGCATGTGATCCTGAATCTGCAAAAGATAAATCACTGCCTAACAATGCTTTCCTTGTCACTTACAATGTAGGTGAAGAGAAAAAGTATGACCTTGTTGTATCTAGTAAGAAGGTAGACATCTTTGACCATTATTATGACAAGTATAAGAAAGATCTAGTTGATATCCAACAGTCAGATGGTACTGCCAATCCTAAACTATGGAGATCACAGGAAGAAATTAAAGCATCATCTAAAAAGAAATGAATATTGATAAAGATAAAGGATTTGATGTTGAGTTTGAAGTACCAAAAGATCAAGTCCAAGAACTTCTTAAGAAGTATAAGAAAGTAAAGAAGTATCAGAGGTCAAGTCTTTTTGCTGTAAAGACTATGGATGGTACAGAGAATGTAGTCTCTAAAATGATTGAGGAGGCAGAGGAGGAAGGGTTTTGATTCCTAATGAACACTATCAACCAGGAGGAAGACCTAGAAGTCCTGAGTATATTCTGATGCTCATCTCAGAACTGGAAGGTTCTTATCAGCAATTAAAATATATGGGTTTTAAAGAGGATGCTGAGACTATTAATGAGATGAAGAAGCCATACTACAAACTTTACTTCAAGACAAAAAAAGAAAGGGCTTGACATAAATAGTTTCAATGGTCTATACTAGACCTGTCGTTCATCCCACTCTATGGTGGGACGCAAGTAAGTCGCGGAACGGAGCGTTCATCCCATGGTTGAATTACTTTTATACACATCTCTTACCTGTCAACAGACTGATGCTATCATGTTGCGTATGCAACAAAATGAGAACATCGATAATGTTTTGAGGATTGAGTTGGTTGAAGTTATGAAGGAGTCAAATCCTGAATGCTATTGGGACGCAAACGACTAAAGGAACGGACTTAAAAATCCAACTACTTTAGGAGTAACCTCATGAACACCCTTAACATCATCAAAAAGCAAATTGAAAAGGCATCTGCCCTGCATGACGCACAAATTAATCACACCTCATATCGTGGTGTTGAGTATAAGACACGTTGTGTAGAGTCTAAAGAGACTCATGGCACCTTTTGCTACCGTGGTCGTGCTTATTCAAAGTGATTGACAATCACAATTGAATAGTTTAGAATGGGAGGACTCTATATCCTCCCTTTTTTTATGGAGAAAGATAATCTTAAAGCAATCCTAAGGCAATTGAAAGTGATTGTTAGTGCCCTAGAAACAGAAGTATATTCTGATGTTGAATCATATACCCAAACAACAGAGTATCTTCCACCACTTCCTGACTATGATGAGGTATTTGAAGATGATGAATGAAGATTGGAGATATACAGATGATCGTCTTAAACTTAGAGGTCAATGTCTCAAAGTATTGTTGAATAAATATGGGAGTGATAGAATAGAGGAACAAGACTATTCTACCAAGAACATATATGAATGTGCAGACACTTGGATTTCACAGGGAAATAAAACAACCAATGGTATAATTGCATACTTCAATGCTTATTTTAAAAAGGAGTAGTAGAAATGTATGAAGAACTAGATTCCTTTGAAAGAGCTTTACAGCATTTTGGAACAAGAGTAGAATTTACAATTGCCATGGAAATGGGTAAGAAAATTACATCTGAAGATGCATATCAGATTATCAAGTCTGAACTCAAAGAACTTAAAAAGATTCGCAAACAGGAAAAAGAAGTACAATGAACACAGCAAAACTAGTTTCAGTCACTCCTGATGCTGAGAAACACATTGCATACTGTGCACGTGTAAGTAATCCAAACAATCAGGACAGTGAAAAGTTTGCAGGACTTCTGAAGTATTGTATCAAGCATCAACATTGGTCTATCTTTGAGCAGGCATTCATGTCTCTTGAAGTTGAGACCACAAGAGGACTGGCAGCTCAAGTACTTCGTCATAGGTCATTTACTTTTCAAGAATTCTCACAGAGATATGCAAGCACTAGTTTATTGAGTAGTGAGATTGAACTTCCTGAACTCAGACGTCAGGATGATAAGAATAGACAGAATAGTATTGATGATCTTGAACCAGAGGTTGTTGATAAGATTAATCGTCAGATGGTAACCTTATTCAGTTCTGCATACTCCTTGTATAATCAAATGCTGGATGCTGGAGTGGCAAAAGAGTGTGCTCGTTTTGTGCTTCCATTAGCAGTACCGACAAAAATGTACATGACAGGATCAATTCGATCTTGGATTCATTACATTGAACTGAGGTCTGCACATGGCACACAGAAAGAACACATGGACCTTGCTAACTCCTGTAAGGAGATTTTCAAAGAGCAGTTCCCTGTAATTGCAGAAGCTCTTGACTGGTCTTAATAAATATAAACACAAATGAGGTGACGTATGGCAACATACCCTGTGAAAAATAAGGAGACTGGTGAAGAGAAGGAAATCCAGATGAGTATTCATGACTGGGATAAGTGGTGTGAAGATAATCCAGATTGGGAAAGATTCTACACACCAGAAAATGCTCCTTGTCTTGGGATTGAATCAGTTGGAGATCCTTTGAGTAAGATCTACACCAAACATCCAGGTTGGAAAGACGTTATAGGTAAAGCTAAACAACAACCAGGTAGTACACTCAAACATTACGATTAATATTATGCCAGCAAAGAAGAAATCAGGAATTGGAAGCACCAATCCAGTGCCCTTTGGTATGAGCAACAAAGTTATGAAAAGAAAGAAGCCAATCAATCTTGATTATATTAAAAAGATTGAACCTCTTACTCAAAATCAAACTACTTTCTTTGAGATGTATAAGCAGCAACAAAATCTTGTTGCTTATGGGTGTGCAGGTACAGGCAAGACCTTTATTACCCTCTACAATGCTTTACTAGATGTCTTGGACCCCAAGACACCCTATGAGAAGATTTACATTGTCAGGTCTCTTGTACCCACCAGAGAGATTGGTTTCCTTCCAGGTGACCATGAAGACAAGTCATCTTTATACCAGATACCATACAAAAATATGGTGAAGTATATGTTTGAGATGCCTGATGACCCTTCTTTTGATATGCTCTATGCAAATCTCAAAGCACAGGGTACTATCTCTTTCTGGTCTACATCATTCATCAGGGGCACAACTCTTGACAATGTGATTGTGATTGTTGATGAGTTCCAGAACTTGAACTTCCATGAACTTGATTCAATGATTACCAGGGTAGGTGAGAATTCTAAGATTCATTTCTGTGGTGATGCAACTCAGTCTGACTTGACCAAACAGAATGAGAGGAATGGTATTGCAGACTTCATGAGAATCTTGCAAAATATGCCATCCTTTGATACAATTGAGTTCTGTGCTGAGGACATTTGTAGAAGTGGACTTGTTAAAGAGTACATTGTGGCTAAACTTGAACTGGGTATGTAATGTTTAAACATCAAGATGTTCCTTTCGTTCCTATTGAACGAGAGACTATTGAAGGAGTTCGTTACTATAAAGTATTTGGAACTGATGAACTTGTTAAGATGCCATCTATCACATCAGTGATTAGTTGGAGGAATAGAAACAAGTTCAAGGAATGGAGAAAGAAGGTTGGTGAACAAGAAGCCAACAACATTACTCGTAAGGCTACCCATCGTGGTACTGATGCACACACATTGATTGAGGAGTATCTGAACAACTCAGATACTTTCTCTGATGTTCTTCCTTTGTCCCAGTTCCTATTCAAACAGGCTAAACCTGACTTGAATAGGATTGATAATATTCTGTGTCAAGAGACTGCATTGTATAGTACTGAACTAGGTATTGCTGGTTCTGTTGACTGTATTGCTGAGTTTGATGATGAGTTGGCTGTCATTGACTTCAAGACATCAGCTAAACCCAAGAAAAGAGAATGGATTGAAGACTACTTTGTTCAGTGTGCAGCATATGCTTGTATGTTGTATGAGATGAAGGGTCTCATAGTTAAAAAATTTGTAATTATTATGACTTGTGAAAATGGAGAGGTGGAAATCTATGAAGAATATGACAAGAAAAAGTACATCAACTTACTCTCAAAATATATTAGAGAATTTGTTGAATTCAAATTACAGGAATATGAAAAAGCCTGAAGAACTAAGTGTAGATAAGATTATAGAAAACAAATTCTACTGCACACGTAGATTTTCTGAGGAGATTGAAAAGATCGCCAAAGAGAATAAAGGTATGAAGTATATGGATTCTATTGTCTTGTTCTGTGAAAGGAACAACATTGATGTTGAATCAATTCCTAAGTTGATATCAAAACCATTGAAAGATAAGTTGAGAGCAGAAGCAACTGAACTGAATCTGTTGAAGAAGACATCTCATGCTAAACTTCCTATATGATTCCTAAAGTGAAACCCTTTGATGTGTACAAGAACTATCTTGGATTGAAAAATCACTTTACCAAAGACACATATGACTACCATCGTTATGGTGGAAAGTCTAGGGCATCCCTAGACTCTTTTTATAAAAGGCGTGATAGGTTTTTCTTTGAGAAACTTAGCAGGCAAAAGAATGACACAGAAGTTGTTGAATTTTTTGTGTCAAATTTTGTCACCTGTGATGACCCACAGTCCTTATGGATTGGTGAGATTGTCAGGAATGGTGAGCAAAATTATACTGACTGGAAAAAGAGATTACAGTCTCTGTCATACACTTTCAAGTCAGAGATTGAAAATGTCTTTACAGATAAAGACTTTGATGCTATGTTTAAAATTGAGGGAACTAAACACCCCCAAATTATCAAAGAGCATCTGGGAAAGAACATTTCTCTAGAAACTTTTGTTATTTTGAACAAGATCATTGGGTTTAAAGAAAACTTTGATAAGAAGTTGACTGACCCTGTGTGGAAGTTCTTATCTATGAGAATCAATAAGTATGATTCCTTTATACATATTGATGTATTTAAATTTCGCAAAATACTGAAGGAGATTATTATCCATGGCACTTGAAAACAGCACTGTACTTGAAAATCTGATTAATCAGAAAGGTGAACTTGAAAAGTCACTAGAAGGAAGCAGAGAAATGTACCTGAAAGTTTGTGGAGCGATTGAAGTTCTTCAACAGATTGAAGAGACAAATAATCCTACAACTGAACCAGAAGTTTCACCTACTGAAGTTGTAGAAGAAGGATGAGTTTTTTCAAATCAGAAATAGTTCAGTCTGAGATGAAGGAGATTGCTGAACTTCAAGAACAAATCTATATGAAAGTATTTGAATTTGCTACTATGTCCAATCAGGACAAGATAGAGCATGTTGAAATGCTTGAAGAACTACTTAAGAAGCAGCAAGTTCTTTACACTAGACTGAGCTTGTCTGATGACCCTGAAGCAAAGACAATGAAGGATAGTATCCTTGAGTCTGCAAAGCAACTTGGATTCCCTGCTGATGTTGACTTAGCATATGTGTTCAATAACATGACACACATTGTGGACAACATGAAAAAGTCCTTGGGTGAGGGTTGACACCCCACCCCATCCATCCTATATTAGAGGCTGCCTGATCCTCCACCAAGCAAAGGGCACAAACCAAATACATCTAATACGAGGTAATACAAATGGGTTTTTCAGACCTAAAAAAACAGTCTTCTCTTGGTTCCCTGACAGCAAAGCTTGTTAAGGAAGTAGAAAAATCAAACAAAGGAGGAGGTGGTGCAGATGACCGCCTTTGGAAACCAGAGATGGACAAAAGTGGTAATGGATATGCAGTTATTCGTTTCCTTCCAGCACCTGATGGAGAAGATCTCCCTTGGGTAAAACTGTTCTCCCACGCCTTCCAGGGACCTGGTGGTTGGTACATTGAGAATTCTTTGACCACTGTTGGTGGCAAAGATCCTATTGGTGAACTCAATCGTGAGTTGTGGAACAGTGGCAGTGAAGCAAACAAAGAGATTGTGCGTAAGCAAAAGCGCAAACTGTCCTTCTATGCCAACATCTATGTTGTCCAGGACAAGGCAAACCCACAGAATGAGGGTAAAGTCTTCCTGTATAAGTTTGGCAAGAAGATCTTTGATAAGATTATGGAAGCAATGCAACCTGAGTTTGAGGATGAGACCGCAATCAATCCTTTTGACTTCTGGCAGGGTGCAAACTTCAAACTGAAGTTGAAAAAAGTTGCAGGTTACTGGAACTATGATGCATCTGAATTTGCATCAACTAGTCCACTGCTAGATGATGATGATGCAATGGAAGCCATCTGGAAGCAACAGCATTCATTGACTGCTTTTGTTGCTGATGATCAGTTCAAGTCTTATGATGAACTGAAGAAGCGTCTTGATTATGTTTTGGGAAATAAAGCACAAGCACGTCAAGAAGCACAGGAGACTCAGTATGATAATTATGCTGCCACTGAACGTAAGTCAGTTAGTGAAGAGGAAGTCATGCAAAAACTTGAAGACTCTTACAAGGCAGCAAAGGAACCATCTGTCACAGAAACATCCCCTGTTGATGACGATGATGATCCTATGTCGTACTTTGCAAAACTCGCTGACAGCTGAGTGAAATTCAATAATTGATTACAAAATCCTGGGAAAAAAATTCCTGGGATTTTTTTTGCCCTATTACTTTTTTATGGATACAATCTAATGTTCTCGCCTTGTACTAAATCAGGTGAGACATACTGGGAAGAACCTTTCTTGTATGGCATTGATGTTTCCATCTCATCAATGATGATGCCAACATAGTAGTCTTTAAGTAAGAATATATTTCTTTTACTTTCTTCTTTCTGAGTCTCATATTGTAAGTTTGTTATTGCACTCAACCTTTTTATAGTCTGTTGCTGTTGAATGCCATCATCAAAGAAAGTGACAGAGAAATTGCTATCAACTTCTAATCCACCAGGTGTGATTAGATCACCCTGACTATCAAGAATTCTTACTGTCTCATAGTGATGTACTTGTTCAAACTCTGACTCAGTTCCATACTTATCAATCATATAATTATAGAAACCTTCCTGTGAGAGAGGCCACTCAGTTTCTATGTTGAGGATATTATTAGTTAAAAGTATGCACCAATCTAAATTTGAATCACCATAATATTTTTCTGCTACATTGTCAGGTCTTTCATCACCTACAATTTTGTACTGAACAAAGTTTGTGATATTTCTAAGCAGGTCAGGATTTATAACACCCCTCTTGAAAAGATTTTTTACCTTAGTGTACTCATCAATAATCCTGGAGCCAGGAGTTCTGCTAACATAATTAAAGTCAGGAATATAACTGAAATAGTTTTGTGCCATTTTTAGAATCCCATGTCTGTTTCAGAATCATCATAATCATTAGCATATACTGGTATAATTTCAGTGAATGATAGTTGAATATCATATGCTGTGAGAGAACCTGTGTCATTGAACACCATATATGAACCATCTGGTGTGTAGTTCACAGCAAAATTAGTAAGGGCACAAGGTTTAAATTTATTTAGGTAGGGGTGTTGACCACCATCCTTATAGATGTATTCTAGTTGAAAAATTCTAGGAGATTTGAGAAAGAGTGCTGAAGTTGCTGTTTGAACAGCACTATTTCTTTTGAATGCTCTAATAATTTTTCTTATGACCTCTGACTCTTCTATATTCCTTGGAGTAAGTCTGAATGTAAAATTAAATGATCTAAGACCAGGACCACTAAAGAGTAATTCAAGATTGGGATTAATGATTGCACCTGTTGATCTTCCTATGAGGTTGGCATTAACTGCTTGACCAGCAAAGAATGCAACAAGAGCTTGTTCTGTAGTTGGATCAGAGAATAAATTTTTTATATCTGCTGATCCTTGTGATAGGGCATTGGTTAGTCTATCTTTACTACCTTTACCTAAAAAATCAATAACTCCTGATGATACATTACCAAATGCTCTTTGAATATCATTAATGGTGTCATTGGTCCAACTTACAGCATTTGATTCTGTTATAGTTGGTTGCATTGGCAATTGAATAGTTTCATATTGTTTACCACTAATTGCTTGTGTTGCTCTATTGGCTGATGGGGTTAGACCAGAAGGTGTATATTGAAAGGCAGTAATTTGAATATAGTCATATTGCATTCCAGGTGGAGGTGCAATTAGAGGATATTTAAGTAACTCATTAGTTCCACCTGCAGTAATTTTAGTTGCAAGAGTTGATTGGTTTATATTCTCAATTGTTGAGGTAGTTGTACCATCACCATCTGTAGGGGCAGTTGTTGTTCCAGAACCATCTGCTGTTGCTTCAGAACTATCTGTGGATGTTCCAGCATCTGAGTCAGTGTTTTGATTAGAGTTATCAGAACTTTCATCCCCATCAGCACCAGTACTCTGTGGTATTACTTCTAGTTCAACTGTGCCATCACTATCACCAGTTTTCTGTTCCTCAGGTTTAGCAGTAGGATCTACAACTGTTTGATCAGTTATACTTTGATCAAAGTTAACTCTTTCTTTATTTCCTGTTGGATTGGATGTAAATGGTACTCTATTGTCAAAGAAACCTTGTCTTTCAGATTGACTTGATGTACCTGGTTTGTTTAG
>WLWE01000137.1_pt1 | contig 61541 bp, 51 predicted proteins | sample 6718301 | NCBI WGS metagenome assembly WLWE01 (sample SAMN12718691, study PRJNA515312) | sponge metagenome | isolation source: marine sponge | host: Mycale hentscheli | place: New Zealand: South Island, Marlborough, Capsize Point | collected 2003-05-01
CGTGACACGTTGGTGTGCATGGCTGCCACTCGCTGAATCATGACAACAAAAAATTATTCTTTCAGCACCATATCGATACACATGACGGCAGAAAAAATAATCTGCCGAAGCGGATTATCCTTCGGCACTGAATCATCAATCTCCAGCACATAGTTGTCAGCACTCGTAAAGAGTTCTTTGCCGACACCAGACCATTTTTTTGTTACGTGGGCAAACTCTGTTCCATCATCGGCTACAAACCGAAAGTTCCATCCTGTCCACGAACCTTTTAAGTGACAGAGTTCTTTTCCAGTAGCACTCAATACTGTGAATGCACCGCCGATAGAAAAAAGGTGCTGCTTAAACAATCCAATTATTTCTTTCTGTATATCTCGGACTTCAACCGTTGAAAGAAGAAATGAAAAGCCACGGTGTACTGAACAGACGGGCTCACCTGATGGTGTGGTGATCTCAATCTCAAATGGTGTGAATCTTTTGTACTCAGTAAAGCGAAATAATTTTGTTAGCATTCCAAGTTGTGGCTCACGACAATGCAGAATGACTTCACCAGTCTGCGGATCATAAATATCAAAATTATTTGCTGCTTTAAATAAGCCGACATGCTCTTTCACAAGAAAAAAATTGTTGTTCAGTGCAGAATGCATTGGCTGCTCCTCATTGACCTTTGAGTTCATGCCATCTGCATGGATTCAGTCGTTATTTAGTCAGACCCACTGTGCGTCTCACTATTTTGTAACACGGGTGCTATTCGCCGACCAAAACTGCCCGTCATCATTTTTCAGAAAAAGGCGTAGTCTGGCATTGTCTAAAGACGTGGCACTTTTCAATGTGAACTCATTTTTCCCCTCTTTTACGTTTTGGATACGTTCTGAATGTTCCCAGCGGTCTGTAAATGTCAGTCCATCTTGCGTTCCCCAGTACACCTCGAGTTCTGGAGCCTGACCGAGATGATTGATCCGGTACTCTATTTTCACTCCTCCTGGCGTACCTTCCACTGATTGAACAATCACTTCAGAGGGAATGCCTAAAAGTGACTCTTTGTTCTCAGGTGCAAGATACGCAGGAAGGTCTTTGAGTTGGTTGTCTTTTGTAAGATCAACGCCGTCCGCAGAGCGTGGCTTATGAAAGCTGAGCCCACCTGTTCGAAGAAAAAACCAACCATCGTCAGTTACTCCCCGATGCGTGTATGTCAGCCCTGTCTGCTTATCAACATCGCCACCTGACATGTGATCAAGCTGAAGCAACTGACCATCTTCCTGTACCACCCACCCCCGATACCGCATTTCACGAGGGTATAAACCTGTCCGCTGAACATGTGGCGGCCCTGGTACTTCAACAAAGCTACCGACCCAGAGGGACTTCAGCGGCTTGCCTTTGTTGTATTTATTCCCCACGCCAAACAATCGCCACTCATTTGTATCTGCGAGATAAAAGTAGCTGTAGTAGGTGTCATAGGTCTCTGACGGAACCACACGAAGAGCTAATACTTGTCGTTGACCTTGATGACCAGTGAGTGGATCCCAGTCACGAATCTTGACACCCGTTCCTTCATGCCCAAACCCGCCAAACGTTGCCTCACGATTACCTATCGCAAGGAGGTGTGAAAGCTGTTCAATCGGTGGCTCTTTCTGGCCACGCCCGTAGGACCAGAGTGAAAAATTAAACCCAGCATTGACCGTTCCATCGGCCAGCCACGTCGGACCGTAATACCCAAATGGTGTTGTGATCGGTGCATAAAAACCAAGGTCTCCAGGAACAGCATCCATCTCCATCACCCAAAGACGAATTGGCTTTTGGGCTTGAGAACTTGAAAACTTGGTATGTGCTGCAGAAGGTCGCCATCGTTTTCTCAGTACAGCAGCACCTTTCACACAAGAACCGCTGAGAGCCATCCAATGAAACTGAGTGCCCGCTACTGCTTTTTCACAGACAAGTCGTAGACGATGCAGGCCAGGTTCAGCTACTTGAAACGGACATGTAAATGTCACCCCTGGTTCTTTCCCGGAATTCACGGAGAAAGAAACGGTCTTGTTATCCATCGACATGGAAAAAGTACCACCGCTACTCTTTGCTGACATCCAAAGAGTAATAGTTCCTTCGCCAGCTTGTGGAGCAAACCATACCCACTCTGTAGTATCCCCTGCATCCCACTTTTCAATCCAAGCGAATGACTTTCCACTATTCAGATTTTCAAGATCAGGAACCTGACCCAGACCAGCCGCAACCAACCCACGCTCAGGAAAAAAAGATTCGTTCGGCGTTAGGTACAACACACTGTCACGTGTCTTCTGAAGCATGCACAGACTGTTGGGATCATCACCACACGCCTGCCAAGAGATGGGGACTCCGAGCTGACCCTCACCAACAGTCGGTGGTTTTTCGGCGCGTACCGTACCAAGCACGCCACACAGAATCAGGCACGCACCCCATCGAGTCCTAATGATTGTGAAAGCTGTGCTCATAACGACCCCTTCCAAGCAGGACATGATCTTGCAATGCGGAGACACCCAGACACCAAAGTAGTTCTGAGTCTATGATCTTTATGTAATCAAGAGAAGCAGGTACTCAGAAGTGCTTGCTCAATAATTACGAATTGGTGAAACCGGCACACTATGTCGTGCGGAAGGATGTATCTTCTGCAGCGAGTATCTTCTGTTGATACGAAGCTTCAAGAAGAGCATTCGATCTACTGCAAGGAGGATGACGTCTGCTTGGTGACGGCATGGAGATTCCCACGCAGTGCCAACGTGAGAAGGTGGCTTCATGGTTTCAACAGTGGCTTACTTTTCCCAAGCGGATCGCTTGGTCACTCTTCCAAAGCAGTGCGTCTATTTTCTCAGCCTGACTCATTGGAAGAATCGTATTGCTGTGAACAACTCTACTCTGATCATTGGCATGAAAATCTCCCCCGCAATGCTGGCAGACAACAGGTGAGAATCTCAAACTTTTTTCTATCCGAACGGTTCGGCCACATATCGGGCAGGCTTGCTGAAAGAATGTTTTTATCATGCTGCTCCTCGAATTTCATCAACAGGTTCATGACATCCTGCAGGTACAAGTTCCTGACATGATGAATTTTCTACGGCTTTAATCAGACTCTTTTTACGTCGTCGGTAATCTTTTCTTTTCTCCGGAAAAGGAACCTGACCGTAAAACGTTTGTATCTCTGCAATAGCTGCTTTAGCTTCAATTTCATGCGGATCCATTGTGTCACCTCCCTGTAATCGTTTCCGTCTTAAAGAAACCGAGAACACGCCGTTTTCTTAACAGGCACGGCCTCTCTTTTTCCAAAAGCCACTCCGCCCCGGGGCAAAACATAAAACAACACGATCTGCAGCTCGTATGTGTTTCCTATATTCTCCAAATGCTCTAGAAGAGAACCGGCTCCCGAGGCTGATCAGATGAGCCTATCGACACCACTCTGGCGTGCACTGATCTCCATGCTGCGTGGTCACGGAGGCTCACCACTCTCATTTTCGAATGAGCACCAGGCCTTCCTTTCTAGACACTATGAGGCTGCCGCCTAATATAAGGTTATGGAAGAAGACACTTTCCATCTCCAAAATTCGATACAGCGACGCTTCGTTCGTCGTGGCACGCCCAAGGCACACGATCAACGAACAGAATTACAGCCAAAGCGGATTAAAAAAGAGACCAAAACAGTTTTGGTATTTGAACCAGATGGCATCTCTCAAAAAAAACTTCGTACCTTTCTTAGAAGAAATGGATTCCAAGCGGTCTCAACTCAACGACCTGAGGGTGTTGAAGTTCGTTTTAAAACATGGCCGAAACCTAATCTCCTGATCATCAGTGCACACCAGCACCTTCCTGTTGCCTTGAGAACATTCAATGCATTCTCATGGAATCCCAATCTTGCCACATGCCCGGTGATTCTCATTGGTTCGAGTCGGCAAGAAGAAATTCTGACAAGCCATGCAAAAGTTGATCATCTCCGAAAGGTGATTCTTTCACCTTTCAAAACAGAACTACTCGTACGTGTGATGAACTCTTTGATTCATCGCTAACCACAGGTAGCCCTCCGAGAGAGTTTGGCTCGGCAAATTCTGTGAAAATATAGCGTTTACAGAGAGATTTCTTATCCCGGGCTTTTTGTACGTTCTGACCAGCCCGATTGTCGAATCAAAAGGTAAAAGTATGCCTGACTTTGCCAAGGGCTTACAGAGTCATGCGTGAAAAACACTCCTGCTACCTTTTGGTCAGGCACGTTGGAACCAGAACATGATGACGTTCACAAGAAATACCCTCACGACATGTATCATCACGAGCGTTGTAAGCACCACACTTCTCGCTGGTGAATCTGCAGTTGTCATCGACAGTACATTCTATGAATCATATGTACAGAATGATGTACCAGCTCCGGTCACGCTCATGCCACGCGCAGGTGTTCCTGATGAAGATGTGTACCAATATCGAGCTGCCGCTCCCCAAGAAGCCGCTATTGAAGAAGGTGCTACTCGGTATCTTGAAACAGACTTTTTACTGAACCGAGGGATTGAAACCTACGGTTTCATTGACGTTGGTATTGGCGCCAACGCGTGGGGAGCAGATTGGAATGGTCCGATTACCTTTAATGATCGTGCCTGGCAGGGACAGATGAACCAGCTCTACCTCATCAATGAGCGGATTCTTAAGGAAGATCAGTTGAGCCTGGGTGGTCGAGTCGACCTGCTCTACGGCACTGATTACATTTATACAACTGCTACTGGATTTGATGGTGGTTGGAATGACACCAATGGTGGCAATCGCTACTATGGCTTGGCTATGCCACAGCTCTATGGTGAAGTTGGAACCCAGGCACTGAATGTCAAATTTGGACATTTCTATACCCTGATCGGTTATGAAGTTGTGCCAGCGATCGGGAACTTCTTCTACACCCATGCATACACCATGCAGTATGGTGAACCATTTACTCACACCGGCGTACTCGCAACGTGGAATCCAAACGATCAGCTGTCGATCATTGGTGGTATCACCAACGGGTGGGATAACTGGGACAATGGTTTACCAACGTTGCAGGCGAACCCTTTCCCTGGAAGTACAAGTAATGCATCGTTCTTGGGAGCTGTGACATTTTCAAGTTCAGATGGTTCACAAGCCCTCACACTAGCCAACTCAAGTGGGAATGAGCTTGCTGCAGAAAGCATTGTTACTCCCAACACAGCTTTTGTTGGAAATCGAACAGTCACGAGTATCGTGTACTCCAATGAATTCACCGACAAGCTGACCTACGTCTACCAGAGTGATTTTGGCTACCAGGCCTATGCCGGCGGAGATTCTCCATTCTATTACGAAACACAAGGGCAGCAGCCGGGATCAGCTTATTGGTATGGGGCGAACCAATATCTGTTCTACAACTTCACTGACTATCTGATTGGTGGCCTTCGGCTTGAATGGTTTCGAGATAACAACGGCACCCGAGTACAGTACGGCCTTCGTGATGGCTCGCCCCAAATCGGAAGTTTTGCTGGAAACTTTTGGGCCATGACATGGGGACTTAACTACCTTGTTGGTAGCAATCTCGTCATCCGACCAGAACTCCGATACGACTGGTTTAGTCAGGATCTGGGCAATGCTGCACAAGGCGTAGGATTACCGTTCGGTAAAACCGCTGGTGGCTTGGGAACTCAAAGTGACCAGTTCTACGGTGGCTGCGATATCATCTGGCAGTTTTAACTTGAGTTTAAATAAGCCTGTCCAAGATATATCTCATTCTGCATTATTCAAAATTGTGAAGTTGCCTGAACCACGACACAACAACTTCAATGTCTTGAGACACTGGCCCGAGATACGAATCAGGCCGGACAACAACGATCGTTCCATCAGCTGCTGCTAATGCTTGAGCAAAGGCCTTGGCCTCTTCGGCAACCGCACCATCCGGCATTGCTGCATCAACACTTACCACATCTGGGCCTGCTGCACGGATGACTCGCTCCCATAGTGCGTCAGTTATTGAACCACGACCGAGTCGAACAATAGTAAAACCAGTCCCCGTAAAAAGATCGTAGATCGATGACCTATCGTCACCCCATGAAACATCCGGGCAACGTCGACCGATCCACCGGCCTGCTCCCGTGGGAGCAAGTGGCCCTCCACAATATTCCACATCAACCTCAGAAAGCCGATTCACTGCCTCCTTTCGCATGGGAGGCAGGCCAACGATATACGGCAACACCCAACGACGAAAAAACCCAATAAGTGGATTCTGATTCATCATGACACGAAGCATCCGTCCAGAACCTTCAACAACCGCCGCCCCAACTGGATGACGCTCGTCTTGATATGTGTTGAGCAATGAACTCGTTGCTTGTTTCTTAATTACCATGGCAAGTTTCCAGGAGAGATTGACTGCGTCCTGAATACTTGTGTTCATTCCTTGCCCACCTGCCGGACTATGAATGTGTGCTGCATCACCAGCAAGAATGACCCGACCGTGACAATACTGATCGACCTGTCGCTCATTGATACGGAATTCTGAAAGCCACAGAGCTTTTTCTACCGTCCAATCAAGATTTGATCGTGTACGAAGTATGTCAAGCATGTCCTCACATGTTGGGTCAAGACGAGGGCTTTGGATACCAATTGGACCAGCATCAGCGATAACTCGCCAAACATTATTTCCATATGGGAAAAGTCCGAGCAACCCGGCTGAAGAAAGAAACATTCGAATGCGGTCCTCTGGCCCCGATTCTGGCAACTCCAGATCAGCCAGAAGCCATCGTCGATCAATCGCAATACCCGGAAATTTCACGCCAAGGCATTTGCGTACAGTCGAGTGTGCTCCATCGGCACCGACAAGCCAGGCAAATCGTGAAGACTCACCATCAGAAAAGTCCACATCAACATAATCTTTACATGATGCAATATCCTTGACTGCTACTCCCCATTCCACTTGTACACCAAGACTCTCAAGTGCTTCATTGAGGACAGCCTCTGTTTTATTTTGAGGAATCAAAAGGCCGTGTGGAAATCGTCCCGCATCCGTACCAAAATCAATCTCTTGAAGAACACAACCATCAGCTTCGAACTGAATTCCCGACACCGGCCTCCCTTGGGCGGTAAATCGTTCGACTGGGACAGATGCGTTGAGAACCTCGATTGATCGACGCCAGAGAACGGCTGCTTTTGATAGCTGCGAAGGCTTTCCCTCTGCATCAACAATGCGAACATCGATGCCACGACGGGCAAGTTCCAGAGCAGCTACAAGACCAGTCGGCCCGGCTCCGCATACAAGCACGCTCATGGATATCTCCATACAACTCTCTGAAATCAAACATCGTCACCACGACCATCAGCACAGACTCTGCATCAGGCCGACTATTTATTAGGTGCTATTCTATCCGAAGACCACCAACAACATGTACGAAGCCTACAGATCGAATATCCTTTCTGAGAAATGATAGAGTTGACGGAGTAGGCTTTGAAGCGTGAAATAGAGAATCAGAGAACAAATGGTTGTTCTTTGACAAGAATGCATCTGAAAATTGGGGATCGCACCATGAAGGCGAGTAGACGTTTATTTTTTCAGGCCGGTGTCGCTCTTGCTGCTGCTGGAATAACCCGAGATCGTGCGAGAGCAGAAGACAAACTGCATGAGTGGCAAAACGGTCGCAGCCCGTGGCCGATATGCCTTGATACCGCGACACTTGCAAAGGATCTGCCACTCGAAAAAAAAGTTGAGGTCGTTGCACGCTCTTCTTTTGATGCCCTTGAACCATGGGACCGAGAGTTGACGGCATACGAAGAAGCAGGTGGTTCCCTGAAGGATCTCGGCAAAAGCATTCGTGACAAGGGCCTATTTGTTCCGAGTGTCATTGGTTTATGGGGAAGTCTCGGGAATACAAAAGAAGGCTTTGAATCTCGGCTTGAAGAACATCACACCAGACTCCGTATGATTCGTGACATTGGTTCTGAGCATGTCCAAATCATTCCTGATTTAAAACAACGAGAAACTTTTACCAAAGACATCGGTGCCTGGTGCTACCGGCGAATTAGTGAAATCGCACTGAATGATTATGGACTCAAAACAGGCATCATCTTTCTCAATGCGGTACCGCAACTCAAGACAATGTCTGATGCCGTTGATGTTGGCATGATGTCAGGCTGGCCCGACGCGAAGGTGATTCCTGACACCTATCATAATTTTCACGGTGGCACTGAACCGAATGCTTTGCGGATGCTGAACCCAGATGCCATCGCTATTTTCCAGTTCGCGGACTCACCAAAGGGGCTTGAGCGTCAAGACACATGGTGTGATGAAAAGCGAGTGCTGCCAGGCGATGGCGTTCTTCCACTGGCTAAACAACTGAAGATTCTTTTTGAGATTGGGTATACCGGATGTGTTTCTCTCGAGCTGTACAATCCTGCGTATCGCAAACGTGACCCCGATGAATTCCTACGGGAAGCTCACCAAAAGACTCTGGCTGTTATTGAACAAGCAGTGCCTCAGGTCTGAGAGTCATCGGCCTCACGGTTTCACATAGAGATGATGCAACGTGCTTCGCAACGGAAACGTCGTACGGCCTGTATTATTTAGCCTGGAAACCGATGCTCTCCTTTCTTTGCGGCCTCGTAGACTTCGCGAGTATCCATCGCTGCACCGGGATCTCCCTGTGACTGCATCCACGCCTGCAAGGCTGATTGGAAATGCTTTAAGGTTTCTTCATGCTCTGGCTGCCCAGCAAGATTTTCCATTTCATATGGATCTCCTGCTGAGTTATACAAAGCAACAGACGGACGCGTTGTGAAGCGATTGATCAGATGATACGTCCGATCATCCTGCCAACAATCTCTCATCCATGTTGACCAATATTTCCTTTCGATTTGATCGCGGTCTGTCATCCCCATGAGATGCTTCTCAACATACACATTTTGAGCCATCAGGTTCAGTACGAGTCGATACGTACCATCACTGATTGATCGAATCGGATACGGAGGACCCTCTGGATAGTTATTATGCAATCCATATACATACTTTCGCTTTGACGGCGCACGGTCTATCAGGCTCGGAAGAAAACTGATGCCGTCACACTTGCCCTGAATGCTTGCGTCACTTTCGCCATTCAGATCGAGCAACGTCGGAACGACATCAGTGTACTGCACAAGGGCATCTGTCCGTCCAGGCTCGATCATGTCCGGCCAGGAGGCAATCAACGCTGTATGAACACCGGTACTCCAATTTGTCCATTTGTTTCCAGGAAACTGTGAACCCTGCTCCGACGTAAAAAGTACGAGTGTCTCTTCACGTTGCCCAGAAGTATCGAGAACACCAAGAATGTCACCAACCTGACTATCCATATACGTTATCTCAGCTAAATACTTTGAGAAACAGGTACGAGTCTCAGGTGTATCAGCAATATTTTCAGGAAGCGTAATTTCTTTCGGTGGATACGCAGAGGCATCTCCCATGACCCAGGGCACATGCGGATCAACAAGAGCAACCACCAGACAGAACGGACTTTCAGAATCCCTACTCATGAACTCTTTTATTCCGTCAAGACTGTGCGGCTTTGTTGGATTTTTTACACAACTTTTTTCAAAACCATCGACCATTTCAAAAGGAAAGACAGACTTTGGTTTGACATGTATCTTGCCGCTTATTCCAACCCGATATCCATGGGGCTTTAAATAGTGCGGGAGGCTGCGTACGCCGGCACGACTCGAAGAGTGGTTGTACGCACTTCCATTTGCAACTGGATATTTCCCCGTAAATAATTCTGACCGACATGGCTGGCACATCGCCTCACAGAGATATGCCTGATTGAATACAAGCCCAGCCGAAGCCAATCGTTCAATATGTGGCGTCTTTGCATTAAGCCCGCCATAAAGAGACAGATCGTTATATGTGCAGTCATCGGCCATGATGATCAACACATTTGGACTCTTCTGTTGATCGGCCAAAAGCCCGAAACCACTCAGAGAAATAACGGTGATAAGAAGTGTTTTAAGAATTGATTGCATCAGAAGCCCTCCAGTAGTGCATCATCTTACGCCAGAGTGATTCAGATGCCACAATGGAAATTGGTAGAAAATCTGCCAAACCATCTGGACCTTTCATTATGAGCACAAACACTACAAATTTCTTCTGTGGACTCCTACTTTTTATATGTGCGATCAGTAACGAGTGCGCTGCAGACCAACCTACACCCATGAAGCCTGAAAACACCTACGAAGAACACACGGTATCTGTCGAGGAAGATGGTAAAGATGTTTCTTTTCGCTATCGCCTCTTAAGACCCGAGGCTTCTGACACACAAAAGAAATTTCCACTTGTCATATTTTTTCATGGCGCCGGGGAGCGTGGATCAAACAATACTGATCAGCTCAAATATTTTCCGACCTGGATGACAAGTGAGGCCCTCCGTAAGAAATATCCTTGCTTTATTCTGGCTCCACAATGCCGAGAAGGATATCGATGGTCAGCAGTGGATATGACAACTGACATGCAAGCGGCTTTGAAAGCATTGGATCAGGTGATTGAAACCGAAGCGATCGATACTGATCAAATCCTTGTCACTGGTCTTTCAATGGGAGGCGCCGCTGCGTGGGAAGTTGCCATGCGACTCCCTGAAAGAATTGCTGCAGCAATTCCAGTCTGCGGGAAAAGTGAAGAGCAGTATGCAGAACTCGCAAAGGATGTACCTCTTTGGGTAGTCCATGGAGATGCTGATAAAGTGATCCCTGTGGACTGTTCACGTTCAATGGTTGCTGCTGTAAAGGAAGCCGGAGGAAATCCAAAATACACAGAACTCCCCGGCGTTGGCCACGATTCCTGGACTGCCGCATATCATGACGAGGAATTACTTGACTGGTTTTTCAAGCAACACCGCCAGGGCATCCGGTAACACTCAAAAGAGCACGTGGTGCCCTACGTCTGGTTCTGTTCAACAGACTGAATCAGACCATCCCGAAGAGTAATCACCGTCTTCGCTCGTTCTGCAATATCAGGTTCATGGGTCACCATGACAATCGTTCGGCCAGTATGATTCAACACATCAAGAAGATCCATGATTTCATTCGATGTCGCTGTATCGAGATTTCCAGTTGGTTCATCAGCAAGAATGACATGAGGGTTGTTCACTAAAGCTCGAGCAATCGCCACTCGCTGCTGCTGACCACCAGAAAGCTGACTGGGCCTGTGGTCAAGACGGCCGGCAAGTCCAACAAGCGTTGCCAACTTAGTACTGAGTTCACGGCCATCCGGACGAATAGGCGTCTGGTACGATAACGGGACCATGATGTTTTCGACTACGCTGAGTTGCTGAATCAGATTGTATGACTGAAACACAAAACCAAGATAGCGACCACGGACTCGTGACAGGTCTTCATCACTCAAGGTCGCAACGTCGTGACCGCCAAGCAGATAGTGACCAGTAGTTGGCCGATCAAGGCAGCCGAGCAGGTTTAAGAGTGTACTTTTGCCTGATCCTGAGCTCCCCATGATGGCGACAAAATCGCCCTGCTTAAATTCAAGGGAAACACCTGCCAACGCTTTGACATCCTGCCCACCAAGTCGATAGACCTTGGTCACATTTCGAACCGTGGCAACTCGCACTGGTTCCTGTGGCACTTCATGAGTGTTGTTATTCATGACGAAGGGCCTCGATTGGATCCATATTGGCTGCACGCTGCGCTGGGTAGATACCAAAAACAATTCCGACCCCGACTGAAATTCCAAACGCTGCAACAATCGACCATGGTGCAAGCCGTGGTTCAAGTTGATGAATTGTTGACGGGAGTGTCGACCAGACATCGGGCATGAAACTTTCAATGACAAGCCGAACACCTTCAACGGTTGGGCCACAAAGAAAGCCCACTGCTACACCAAGGAGGCCACCGGTACCTGAAAGCACAACAGTCTCCCAAAGAAATTGCTGCACGATTTCACCTTTGGTCGCACCGAGCGCTCGTCTGATACCAATCTCTCTTGTTCGCTCCGTAACTGTGGCAAGCATGATATTCATGATGCCGATACCCCCAACAACAAGTGATATTCCAGCAATCAAGAGCAAGAGGACGTTGAACATCATCCGCAGCGTTTCGGCTTGTTCAAGCAACTCTTTAGGAACAACAACAGCGTAATCGAGTGTTTTGTGATACCGACTCAGCAATGCACGAATAATATCAGCTGAGGTATCAACTGATGCAACATCATCCACAACAGCAGTAATTTGATTTAGTTCGATGGTCTCGTTCTGAAAAGTGCCTCCACGAACGGTGATCACACGATCGCCTATACGTTTCCGAAAGGTACTCAGTGGAATGTACACATCACGGTTGTATTGTCGGGCTGAAAAACTTCCTCCAATAGCAGCCGCGGCTGTTCGATCTTGTGCAATGCCAACAACAACATAAAACTCTGTGCCAATCTGAATAGCACGGCCAAGTGGATCCTGAATTGGAAACAGACGTTCAGCAACGTCATGTGCCAACACCACTACATTCTCCAGACCTCGAAGATCTGATGCAGCAAGCGGCCTACCACGAACAACAGGCAGTCTATTAATTGGAAAATATTCAGGAGTACACCCGATCACCTGCGCTGAAACAGCAAATTCATCACGACGAACATCTCGGCTAATTTCCCGCATTGGCACCGCTGACAAGATCGTCGGAACATTGGTAATAATCCGGTCATAATCTGATCGCAACAAACCATATGCAATTCCAGAGCGGCTTCCACTGTCACTATTGGCTTCCTCTGATGGCTTGATAGTCCGTATGATGATACTCGTTGCACCAAGTTCTTTGATCTGTTGCTGTGCTTGATAGCTCACGCCCTCTCCCATAGCGACAAGCCATATCACAGCGGTCACACCGATGAGAATGCCAAGGACAGCGAGTGCTGAACGAAGTTTGTGGAGCATCAGGCTTCGGAAGCCAAGTTTGAGCTGCTGAATGACGTTCATGCGCCGATTTCACTCTCCACAGCCTGTGCTATCAAAAGGCATATGCACGTATACGGGGCGTGCACTTTTGAGCTATTCATTCGTGTCCGGACGACCGGACCATTCCAAAGCCTGTTCTTGATCACGCGAGAGAGAGTCACCAAGCACTGTTTCTGGATTCAAGAACACCAGCTCTCCTTCCTCAAGACCCTGCACTATTTCTACAAATCGATCATCACTTTTCCCGAGCGTAACAACTCGTTGTTCAAATCCTTCTCCCTGCTTGACAGCACACACGAACTCTTCGCTATCTTCGATCACAGCTGCAACTGGCACTGCAATGACATCCTGCAAATCTGCAACGATGATAGTAGCCTCGGCAGTAAAGCCGGGCCTGAGGGCTTCGGACTTTCCATCAATACGCACACCAACAACATATTTTTTTGCTGTTGAAAACCAGTTTGACTCTGGCCGATTGGCAACAGACGTAACAACACCAGAAAATTTAAGGTCTTGTACTCGCACAATCGCAGGCATTCCAGGTGAGATCTCATCAACTTTCGACTCATGAACCTCGACGTCTGCTCGCATTTTTGTGAGATCAGGGAGCTGCAGAATGACCTGCCGCTCTTTGACTGATGTGCCTTCTTTAATTTCAGTCTCACGATCCCTCGATCGCGAATTAGCATAGATTACCAGACCATCTTGCGGCGCTTTGATAGTGCACTTGAGAAGTTCGCTTTCCAGTCTCTCCAGCTTGATTTTCTCCAATTCAAGTGCAGCTCTTTCACTTTCAAGCCGGGCTTCTGCTGAATCACGAACGCTTTCAAGTTCCGTGGTCATCTTTGGCTTTGTGAACTTGGTAAGTACATCCAGGGATATTTCCGCTGTTCCAAGATCCAATTTTGCACGCGCAACTGCTGATTTTTGCGCCTCAAGTTGCTGCGGCGTAATGTAGCCCTTGCGAAACATACGCTCACCGTATGCCAATGTGTTTTCTGTGGCCTGAAGTCGTTCTGTTGTTGCGGTAACATTTGACTCTGCAGTCCGAAGGTCTTTTTTAAAGAGACCCTCTCGATACTCTTCAACTGCAATTTTGGCAGCAGCGTAATCTTTGTCCGCCTGAATCATCAGCGCCCTGGCTTTTTCATAAGCAATCTTCTGAGCAGTTGCATTTTCAGATAAGACTGATGCATCGAGTTTGACGATGTCCATCCCCTCGGCCACTCTGTCACCATCATCTACAAGCCAGATAATGGTGGCCCCACCTGCAACATCACAGGTAATATCGACGTTCTCGTCACTTACCAAACTTCCTTCTTCGGTAACTGTAATCTGAAGATCTCTCCGCTGAACCGTATAGAGCGGCATATCTGTCAGGTCTGCCGCCTGTTTCGTATCTGGCAAAAACTCAAGAAGACGTGGAGAAAGAAATACTCCTGCTAGAAGAACTGGAAGAAGTAAAAGTAACCATATTCGTCTACGACGAGGTCTCTCACTCCCATGCTCGCGCTGAGCTGTCGGATTCCCAAGTAAGTCAGCAATAGCAGCCGCATTGGTTGAGGCTGTTGGCTGCTCTGGTATTGGCTGCTCTGGTGTTGGTGATGCTGAAGTATCCACGAATTCGTTACTTTATTTCAGAGAATGAGGTTGTACGACTATTCAACTATGTCACGTGTTACTGATTTCTCACACATCATTTTATTACCCACGTTCCTTCCAGAACCGCTTCCACCCAAGGCACGCACCGACATTACCTCAAAAAAGAAGGTATCAGATCTGTCCACGACTGGTCCTCCTTGACTTCCGCGGATGCAGGAAGCACGACCTTCCTATTTGTTTCATCAGTTGGCTCCGATTCTGCATCTTCTGTCACAGATGGCATTGCTCGAGCCATGATACTCGGCAGAATCCCTGGTGCATCCAGCGGTTCAATTCCTGCATCTTCAGGCAACGGTGGTGGTGGATCAATTTCCTCAAGATAATCAAGCCACTCTTGAGGCACTGGCGGTGGGAGAACAGTCTCTTCAGCACTCATGCGATTGCAATCTGTAAAAGGCATATCAACCCATACCCCATTCTCATCAAGATTCATAACACCGAGTTGGTACGCAAGAGATGCCCGAGTTGCATAGTAATTAATCCATATGCTTGTGAGAGCATCCTGAGAGCTCCGCAGATCATTAAATGCATAGATCAGATTGAGTGTTGCAGTTGGCGCAAGCTGACCAGCTGCCGCGTCAACAAGTGGGATAGATCCATCCGGACTTGGTGGTGGAGGTGGAGGAGCCGGCTGACTTAAGCTTAATCGTGTCTGATCGACTCTACGAATCGCAATAATCACAGCTCGACGTTGGGTCTCAAGATTTCGTTCATCGAGTTCAAGCTGTCGTAAAAGTTGTCGAATGGAGAGCTTTATTCCATCCTCATAGCGAATCTGCTGGCGTCGAACCTGCTGATAATCAAGAATCGCCTGCCTGAAATTATTACGCTCTCGTAATCGTGTAAGTGGTGCATCGAAGCGAAGCCGACCTCCCATATTACCTGTCGGAGCACGGAAGCGGGCCGGATTCGTACCGGTCGTCGAGAGATCACCATCAATTTCAAGGTCAAGACCAGCCAACAGGGCCATTGCATTGAATTGAATGAGCCGCCACTGATCGACCAAAGCGGCGCGATTGTTCATCCAATCGAGTCGATTTGCTCGAGCGACTTCAAATGCAATATCAGGATCGATTCGTTCGGGCTCTATTGTAATTGCTTCAACACGTGCACGGGCTTGAATCAGTGACATTTCGTCAACAGCTGCGGCAATCTCTGACACAAGTCCGACAACCGCATCAGCAGTTTCACGAAGGTTTTCTGGTACAAGAGCATCACCGAGTCGCTGTATTTCTATTTCATTTTCATCAATCTGCTTAAGGAGACGATTGAGATCATCATTCAAGAGCCGCATCTCACGGGTAAATGTTTCTTTTTCTGTAGGTCGCATACGACTGATTCGATACGCCGCATCTGTATCAACACGCTGAAGATCTGACATCACATCAGTTGCCTGCAACTCGACCTGATCTCGTAAAAGATCAAGCTTTTCGAGAGATGCTTTGATGAGTGCTTGATCAGCATCAGCAAGTACTTGCTCAGTTTCCTTGAGTTCTTCTTTTGAATCTGGCTGAGCCTGGAGAACTGACTTTACTTTCGTGGGTGATTCTTCCTCTGCCTCTTTCATAGAATTTTTTCGACTTTTCTGATCCACAGGAGCCGGCAGGAGAAGTGGCTCTTCTGGTGATTTTTCAATTGCTGGGGGTACTAATTCCAGAGAATTCGGATCATCTTCGATAGAATCCTGACGAGGATCATCAACTTCTTTCAGGGGCTCTTCAGCACCAAAAGAGTACGTCGCTAGAAAATCACCAATGCCGTTTTGCAGAGCCTGCATCTCAGGGCTGATGAATTGAAAGGGTTTAATAAATGTTTCATCAAGAGCCATTGCTGTATCTGATGGAATATTCAAAACATTGACTTTGAAGGTTTCAATCTGGTTGGCGAGACCCGTCTTTGACTGAAGGAGAGTCGCACGGCTTGTCTCGACGCTTTGTCGCAATTGATCAACCTGCTCGACCCCTACAAGACCTGCCTCAAGATTGGCATCAAGCTGAGCGAGGGCCCTAAGTTGTGCTGCTAAATTTTGCTCAGCATTTCGAACTTGTTGTCGGGATTGCAAAAGTCCCACGAAACCACCAAGTCTTCCTGCACCGCCGCCGGCAAAGCCAGCTCCCCCGGTTCCACCTCCTGCAGTTTGAAGTCCATTTCCTTGACCCCCGAAAAATACGCCACCGATATTTCCAAAGCCACCAACTCCTGTACCGCTAAAACCAGCGAACCCTGTACCTCCGAAAAAGCCACCTCGTCGTTGCAATCGCCTCGGTTGATTACTCCCAAAGGCAACCTGTAGAAAAAACCCTTGTCGGTAGAATTGAAGTAGCCGCAGATTTCCTAAGAGTGTGCGTTCAACAATTGTCAACGGTTCAAGTGCAATTGAGCGACCTGAATTTTGTAGCAATGGTTGAAGAAATGTGAAATCAAAAAATGACACGTTCGTGTACTGATTCGGCCCCGCAAATTGCCAAACGACTGAATTGACTAAGCCGACGGCAAGTTCACCAGCTGTAGCGAGATTTCGACGGGCAATGAGATCTGTTTCGGTACCCCATCGCGTAACCTGTCCATTTGGGTTGAGAGGACCACGGTTTCGATATTCAGTGGTATTGCCACCGAAGAATTGAACATCGAATCGAAAACGTTCAGTGCTCACATCCAGTGCTGAGAGATAGAGCGTCTGGAGCTGATCCCACCAATTGATTGAATTCAGATACGCCAGTTTCATTGCTGACTCGGTACTGAGCTCGATCGCTCCTGATTCGGTTAGATCGACTACCTCATGCAGTCGTGAACGCCACGCAGGATTGTCGAGCGTTGTCCGATCACCATTTATATGCCAGCGATAAAAACCGTGCTTCCCATCGACGCAATGCATATAACGATGGCTCGTCGGATCATCAGGGGGCATCGGTGGAAAAATTTGATTATATGGATCAAAAAAACGACTTCGTTTATCTGACCGAACGTTGTAATCAAACGGCACTTCCCACCGCGGATCACACGATTTCTCTTTGAGTAGAGCGTTGACTTCACGATCAGCCTGCAGGTAATACTTCCCGCGCGAACACCCCACGAGAAGAACAGTGCACAGCACTGCAATACTCAATGGTTTCAACCAACTCTCTGATCGCGACGGTTTCATGGAAGACGCCTCGCGGGGGAACGGGCGCTCTCGTGACAGGTATCCACGACCCCGTGCACAGGGATTTAACGTGTTACCTCTACCGGTTTCAATCGACTGAATTGCCGGGAAACCTTTAACGAAAAAATGGGCTGGGGAATCTACGTTGTTTTTATGCTTTGGGAAAAATAAACCCATTCAGGCCGCAAGGTCTCTCGAACCGATACATCTTAACTGTGTGGGTGCGTCAACAGATAAGGCCAAGCATGTTTAAAAACCGGATGAACTATCCAATGAGCTGGATCATGGTTCTCTGGTGCGCTGGTGTTCTGCTCAACATGCAAACACTTCCTGCTGAGATCGGGCTGACGAGTCAACCAGAGCCACTCGGATATCCAGGCTCTGTTGATGACCCGGCTGATGCCCTCGCTGAAGAAAAAGCAGGGAGTATCTGGGCGCCACCCAAACGAGCTGATGATCTTCAGGTACCCGCCGGCTTTGACCCTGTCCGAAGCAACGGTTTTTCTGAAAACCCAAGAGATCTCCTTACATGTTTTAAGGAACCAGCCCCGGCTTCACATTGCGACCGAAATATTGTTGACCGCCACTGGATGGGCCCTGGTGAACTTGCCTACCACAAGGCACCGAATCACAAGCCATGCACAAGAGACCACACACGTGTTTTTCGTACTGAGTTTCCTGGACGTCTCTGGTTTTCAACTGAGTATCTTGTCTGGGCAACAACCGGACAGGCCGTTCCTCCGCTTGTCACAACAAGTCTCGCAGGCACGCCAGGACCAGAGATCGGTGTCATTGGTTTGCCAACAACACGTGTTCTTTTTGGGGGAACCAACTTTGAAGGACCGATGCGATCTGGTGCTCGACTCACAGCCGGATTCTGGTTCACACCCCGACAGGAACGCGGCATTGAAGCATCCTGGTTTGGTCTCGCTATTGCGAAAGAGTCTTTTAATAGTTCAACAAATGGTGGAACTTCTTATCTAGCACGACCTTATACCGATGCAACAAATCTGCCACAACAAGCCGCTGTTGTCATCCCTTTAACCGCACCGCCTGCGTTTCCTGGTGACCCAACACTTCTTGATCAGACCGTTGATGCGTCGCTCGAGAGTCAATTTGGAAGTGTTGCTGTTCTCTTCAAAACCAACAGAACACAGGGCGAAGACTTTCACAGGCGGTACCTGGTTGGTGGATTTCGATATCTGATGCTTGAAGATCGACTTGCAGTGAACATGACTTCAAGTGTTTCGACAACAACACCGGGTGGGCTTCCAATCAACAGCTCAACTGTCTCTGACTCCTTTCGAACACTGAATCAGTTCTACGGAGGGGAATTTGGCATGGTTGAAAAGTGGTGGCGCGACCGATGGTCACTCCAGGTTCTTGGCAAAGTTGCTCTCGGAGCCACAACGGTGACGACTCGAATCAACGGTTCGACAACGACACCAACAGGCACCTATCCAGGCGGTGTCCTCGCGCAACCGACGAACCCAGGGAATGAACAGTCTTTATTCGCGGCTGCAGGTGAATTCGGTGTTACGGCTGACTATGCCATCTGGTCACAGTTTCGACTCTCGGTCGGTTATTCACTGATCTGCTGGTCGACGGTCGGTCGGGTCACTGATCAGATCAATCCTTCCGTCAACCCGACACAATTTGGTGGTGGAACACTTGTGGGAACACCTGAGCCGAGCTTCAATTTATCGACAACTGGTTTCTGGGCCCAGGGCGTCAATGCCGGACTTGAGTACCAGTTTTAATCTGGAAGTTATTGCTGATTATCTTCATACCGTGCCCACATCGACTTCTCATCGTAGTCACTCTGGGTGCGAAGTTTACCAACAACATCGCGTCCAAGTATGCCACGGATCTTAAAAGCAAGTGTTGGTCGCTTATCAAGCAATTCATTGAGTCGTTCTTGAGACCAAACCAACACACGACTCGGTTCAGAGGCACGGACATCTGCTGTCGCCGTGTCACCCGTCAGAAAGCTCATCTCACCAATAAATTGGCCCGGTCGTAATTGTGCAATGACTCGGTCTTCAACAAGCACCTCCATTGCCCCTTGCTTCAAGACCATCATGTCACCAACCACAGTATCTTTTTGAACAAGAACAGTCCCTGCTTCGATATCTTTCCAATCACCGTGACGCAACAATCTGCGAAATTCACCAGGGGCAAGATCGGCAAAAACCTTGTCATAGAGTTCTTGCTCTGATCCGCCGAGTGGCTTTGGTCGACGCTCACGTAACAGGATGGCAATCTGCACAGAATTGACTGCCATAAACAAAAGATTCCAGGTGATCGGCGCCCAAAGAATATGGTCACTGCAATTGCAATAAAATGGAAGGAGTGACAAGCCAGCAAAAATCGTGAGCACACGCAACCAGAGAATGTCACGAACAAGATACGACGTGAGATACAAAACATTTGCAACGTGCACCATGTCCTCTACGCATGGACAGTACATCATGACCGCGAATAAAACAGTTGGATCCATCGACACCACCCCCCCCAGAAACACTTCAAACACTACACATGCATCATTTCAACTACAACGTTTTCTATTTACAGCGTCCGTCTCGTTTGACTCAGTAATCTCTTCTTCGTCAGTTGCAATCTTAAATCTCCAGCCATCAATAACCGTTCCTTCTGTTTTGAGATGTGACATCAAGAAGAACAGACGACGACGCGCATCCCCTTCCGGACCTTCAGGGATATCGCTGAAGCGATCTCGAAGATAGTACGGGGCCCATGCCTGCGAGTAGAGCGTGGCTTTCAAACGTAACTTTCGGCAATCAAAACATTCTGGAACCGTTACGCGATAACTGACAATATCTGTACCCTGGCCATCAGCATATTGCGGATCTTCTCCCACACCATGTGGGTGTGTCGCTTCAACAAATGCTGCTGGCATCTCACTACTCGGCCCCTTTGCTGACCACCCACGAGGCAGAAGCCTATTATCTTTTGCGTCATGTGTCCGATGCAGAAAACTTGTTGTAAATTTTCCAGAAGCATCGCGTGTTAACTCCTCATAAATCTGAACCTGATTTGGATTACTGATAACACGATGGTGCGGTTGGTACGCTTGCTGTTGACGTTGCCCGTTCCCGACATCATCAAAGAATTCTGAGGGCAACACTCGGCCATTCTCGCCAACAATAACACCAGCGCCATTTGTTAATCCCGAAGACCAGATAATCCGATCACGTCCATAGGTGCTATCCACCAGCAGAAACTCGATCCACACGCGACGAAATCCAACGCCACTTGGCAGACGATGACCTGTCAGATTCGTCACTTTCACATCGGCTGCTATGGTCTGCCCAGCCGTTTCTACATTAAGTATTTCAACGGTGGCCGTATTTTTCTGTGCGTTTTGTACGTAGTTGTCGATGGCGAAGTGAATCCCTTCCACGCCGGTTTCATAATCGGGCAAGCGAACTCCGAGCACATCATTAAATTGCCTGAAAATTTCAAGCAGAAAGACATTCATGCCCTGAAACGTATGTCGCCGAAAACCTTCTTCACGAAATCGAACATGATGATCCTCCCGTGCGAGTGCATGATCGGATTCCGGATATTCGTGGTCTTGAAGAACAGCTATCTTGGTTGCAATTTGATCGATTGAGATATCGCCCTCAGGACTTTCATATCCTTTGGGCATATGACACTCCTGACAGCTTCGTGATTCAGATGTCCGACCAAATTCATCCTGAAAACTACTATTGAGCCACTCTAAATACGTCGCCTGCTCAATCTTGTGTGTAAAACCTTGGAATTGTGGTGTCTTCTCAGATGCTAGTAATTGTTCCAACTGATCTTGCGGTGGTTGTTCAACCCCGGCAGGAGGATGACCCAACGGCCAGTCGAGGACTGGCAGGTTGATCACATGACACGTCGCACACATTCGTGATGATTGAATAAATGGACTGTGTTTTGGAGCGGCTCCGAGTACCTTGAGCATGGGCTTCGTAACAACATCCTTAAAAGGTCCATAAATTTCATTTGCAGGGCCAGTTTTAAATTGACCCGTTATTGAATTAGCGAGAAATCCTTGAAGATCTGCATATTCCTCAACCATTCCGTGACAGACGGTGCAACTGATGCCATCCCGAGCGAGACCACCGTATTTATGGTGCGGGTGATTCGGATCGGCAACGTGAAACCAATCGAGACTTTCCTTGCCCTTTGTTTCCCAAGGTTGTAGCCCTGTGTCATGTTCATGCTGTCGTTTTCCAAGAGCACCATGACACCGCAAGCAGGTATTCACTACTTGATCTCCGTATGCATCGGCCTGCTCACTTGGTAATTCTCGTGTGAGTTGTGACAACTCACTTTCAAGCTGTGCATGAAAAACAGGATCTCGTCCCGCAAGGCCCATTGGTGACCATCTCCACTCACCATACGGTGAAACGTTGAGACCTCCTCGCTTGGTTTCAAGAAACATGACGGGGCTTGCACTATGTCGACCAGTTGCAGCGCTATGACACATCAGACACTGATCAGATGTCAGAAATCGCTCAGGAATCGAGGCATGTGGCGTGACATGATCATTCGATTCCGCTGGAAACTTCTTCACCTCTGGATACGTAACGTATTCTGCAGATTTGTAGGTATTAAGAAATTCAAAACGTGGTCGTGTTGGACCCGGCCCCTGTGGGGCACGCAACTTGGGAGGGTCTGGATCATGGCGGAAGTCATAGGGCTGCAGTGCAGTTGGAATTTCTCGCCATGTGTTATCGACGAAATATTGTATCGGCTCACCCGGGAAACCTGTGATATTCCGAAGTGACGAAAAGGTCCCGCCCTCTTCAGCAACAGAATGACACCGTACACAGGCAAGAACAAACCCAGCCTGTGGATACTCAAAAGAGTCCGAGCTATCGTATTCCTGACCCTCATACACACTTGCCCAGAACCAACCATCTGGTGATCCAGAATTATCTTTGATCATTACATCACAGCCAGCTGAGGCTGGAAGCTGCAACACGGCAAGAATCTCGTCTTCTGTCATCCCTTCGTACCGAGCGGCTGGTGGCGGGAGCATCTCTTTAATGATCATCCCACCATCCGGAATAGTACCTTCACGAGGTGCTTTTTTTGGAGCCTGCCCTGCATCCCGACCCTCGGGCCAAAAATCTGGATTGCCGGTTAACCAGTACATCACCTTCGGTGAATAAAAGCACCGGACTGCGGGATGCGTTCCGTAGTATTTCCCTTTCACATACGCACCGGTATCGCGCACGTACTTGTCGTGACTCCATCCCAGCTGCGACGCATATGCTCGGCTCTTGATAAATGGGAAGAGTATCTTCTCGTACTCGATATGGCTCATCGTTGTAGGCAACGGCAGCGAATGTTCCCCGGCATGCAGGCCTGGCACCTTTTTTGAAACTGTCATGTGGCGGGTGTACTCAGCTACCTGAGGTGATTCAGCTGCCTGTGTCAGACCAGCCAGCAGGAATACACCACACACAAATACCAACACTACACGAATTGATCTCATAGTCTCTCTTTCACAAAAGCTCATTCCGACAGATTCTCATTAAAAAATATCGTCATATCTACAAATGCATCTTGCGACTCGTCTGCGGCCAGATTACTGAATTACTGATAATGTGCGATTCCCTCGATAAGGTGCAACGACACTGACACCCCGAAACGGTGAAGTTTGCGGGGTGCGAGGACAGTAAGGCTTAAAAACAGATACCTTGTGCCCGAAAGTAGCATTGTTGGCGGCGACCATTCAAGACGTCCCCAAAGTGGGGAGAGATAGAAATTCGTACGATCACAACTGTGCGAGTAGAGGTTTGCTAGCCGCACTGGCAAAGCACAGTAGCTGAGCAAAACATCATCAAGCCACTTTGTTCGTCGTGAAACTGATGTCACAAATATTGACATCAACGCAGTGAGTTCAATTAATGAAAGGCCGCTCTTTTCTATGCTACTGCGAAGATATCGCTTTTGATAGCCTTAGGTTCTTGTTGATGTTGTGTGTGTTGGCACGAAATAAACGTGCACCGCACTGGCTCTCGAGAATGAATCTCATTATCACTATCTGGTAAAAATATTTTTTACGAAAGTTAAGAGATTCCTCTGCCCGAACTCTTCTTACACTGCTAGAATTGTTGAGCATCCTGTTAATGATCTTTCACTTACCTGTTTTGAAAGCTGGAGAATTTGATGAGTTTTCGACTATCACTGAATGAAGAAGTTGCCGCCGCTCTGAACGAACAAATTCGTATCGAGTCCTCCGCAGCATTCCTTTATTTTTCAATGGCTTCGTGGGCCAGTGTTCGTGGATTAACCGGAATGGCAAAATGGTTTCGTACTGAAGCAGCTGGTGAACTGACTCACATGGGTCTCTTCGTCGACTACCTGAATGATCGAGACTGTCAGGCAAAATTTGCAACTATTGAAGCGCCTGCATGGGAATGGGACAATCCTGTTGAAGCTTTTGATCAAGTTCGAAGCCAAGAGCATAAATTGATGCAGCGGATGAATGACTTGATCGACTTGGCAGACAAACACAATGACCATCTCACACACAGTTTCATAACGCAGTTTGTTCCACAACAAATTGCTGATACGGCTGAAGCTGATGATGTCCACGACCGTCTCTCTCTCGTTGGAGGAGACGGCCACGGACTTATTCTGATTGATCAGGAACTCGGTAAAGACGCTGAGGAACATTAAGAATCACTTCATAGCACTGTGAAGTGATTTTCCATGGTTTTCGGCTGACCACGACCAAACGAGAATGACTCCAAACCAGTACAGCATGTGTCATCAATATTCTGATAATATTGGTTGTCCTGCCCGCTTTCCTGCAACTGGTAATGGGCCTCTTGGGGTCTATGTTGTCGCCTCTTCTGACAGAACCTATGATTAAAAGTGTCAGGAGAGAGTCGAAAGACCGCCGAAGGCCGAACGCTCAGGCAAAAGTACTGACATTTTATAATTCTGTTGGAGAGTGACGTCACAAAAGTGGCGTCCACCGAAGGGGCAAACCCTGAGCCGATGCTCACGGGTGAATCTCTCAGGTTCAAGGACAACAGGGTTCCCAGCATGGTCTTGGCCATGCTGTTTCCTCTGGCGGATAGAACACAACGTCAGTTGCCATGGCACGTACAACACGCGTCGGCACAGTCAGGAAAGGAACCTTCTATGTCTTCTGGCACAGTTTCTCCACACGCTCTTTCATCTGAATCTCTCACTCCCACGTGCAACAAAACAACTGCAACTCCAGATAATCTGGAATTTGCAGGCCGTCACATTGGCCTTTCACCCACCGATGAGCAGTTCATGCTTAAAGCCATCGGAGCAAAAAGTCGAGACGCGTTGATTGAAGAAATTGTGCCAGCAAGCATCCTGAGGCGAACGGCAATGGATTTACCGTCGGCCGTCTCAGAGCGAGAAGCACTTGCTGAACTGAAGGCAGTCGCCCAGCAAAACAACGTCTACAAAAGTTTCTTGGGACAGGGATACTACGGCACTCATACTCCAGCGGTTATCCAAAGAAATGTTTTAGAGAATCCAGCCTGGTACACCGCCTACACACCGTATCAAGCAGAAATTTCTCAGGGCCGTATGGAAGCAGTGCTTGCATTTCAAACAATGATTTGTGACCTCTCTGGGATGCCGATCGCGAATGCTTCTCTCCTTGATGAAGCAACGGCCGCTGCCGAAGCGATGACGTTAGCTCACAGAATGCATAAAGGTCAGGAGTCTACATTCATAGCCGACCGAAGGTGCCACCCACAGACACTGGAAGTTCTGGCCACACGAGCGGAGCCTCTCGGTATTGATCTCATCATTGGTGATGTTGCAGACATGGTTGATAACGAAACGTATTTTGGAGTGCTTGTACAGTACCCGACCACGGACGGTGACATTCCAGACTGGCACGGCCTTGCAGACAGAGTCCACGAACACAAGGCACTGCTATGTGTTGCTGCAGATCCTCTATCATTAACGCTTCTCACACCGCCTGGAGAATGGGGTGCCGATATCGTTGTTGGCTCAACGCAACGCTTCGGCATGCCTATGGGCTGCGGGGGCCCGCATGCGGCCTACTTTGCCTGTCGCGACGCCTTTAAACGGTCACTGCCTGGACGACTTGTTGGTGTCAGCGTCGATCATTCTGGACGGCCAGCATATCGCCTGGCTTTGCAGACTCGAGAGCAGCACATCCGGCGAGAAAAAGCGACGTCAAACATTTGTACCGCTCAGGTTCTGCCTGCTGTCGTTGCCGCAATGTACGCTGTCTATCATGGCCCCGTAGGCCTCAAGAAAATTGCGGAGGATATTTCAAAGAAGACTGCTCTCCTCGCGGCGGGCCTGCAGAAGCTGGGTATCAAAATCACCAATCAACACGCCTTCGATACGCTGTGTCTTCGAACTGGCGAGGCAACGGATTCGTTCATAAAACGTGCACAGGACACTGGAATAAATCTCCGAAAGATTGATGCAAATCATATCGGAATCAGTCTTGATGAAACGACATGTGATGCTGACGTACGCTCTCTGTGGGACGTGTTCGCAGCAGAAAATTCTATCGAAGACGTGGAGCCATCGGAACTACCTACTCATTCACTTCTTCCGGATACCTGCATTCGTAAAAGTGACTTCCTCACGCATTCTGTCTTTCACTCACATCGCAGTGAGACCCAATTACTCCGCTATCTTCGTGAATTAGCTGATCGTGACCTTGCACTCGATCGAACAATGATTCCATTGGGAAGCTGCACGATGAAGCTGAATGCAACCAGTGAAATGATTCCGATCAGCTGGCCTGAGTTTGCTGACATCCATCCCTTTGCACCCTCCCACCAGCGTCAGGGATATCAGATTCTCCAAGAGCAACTCTGTGAATGGCTGAGTGAAGCCACTGGATATGCTGGCATCAGTCTTCAACCGAATGCTGGCAGCCAAGGAGAGTATGCCGGACTCCTTGTCATTCGAGCCTGGCAACGTGCTCGAGGAGAAGGTCACAGAAATATCTGCCTGATTCCAGCATCAGCTCATGGAACAAATCCTGCAAGTGCACAAATGGCCGGCATGAAGGTTGTTGTTACTGGTTGTGATGATCAAGGAAACGTAGACCTTGTCGAACTTCGGGAAAAGTGTGAGCAGTTCACTGATCAGTTGGCTGCTGTGATGATTACCTACCCAAGTACACATGGCGTCTTCGAATCTGAAATCAAGAATCTTTGTGATATTGTTCACAATCATGGTGGGCGGGTGTACATCGATGGTGCCAACATGAATGCATTAGTTGGAACCGCCGAACCGGGGCACTTTGGTGGTGATGTGAGTCATCTCAATCTTCACAAAACATTTTGTATTCCACACGGTGGTGGAGGACCTGGCGTTGGCCCAGTCTGTGTTGTTGAAGACCTCGTGCCTTTTTTGCCTGGCCATGAAACCACTGGCATCCAAACGAGTGGTGGAGTCGGTGCGGTTTCTGCCGCACCTTTGGGAAATGCCGGAGTTCTCCCGATTAGTTGGATGTACTGTCGCATGATGGGTAGCTCAGGTTTACAACACGCGACAGAAGCTGCAATTTTGGCGGCCAATTACGTCAGCGTACGGCTTCGAGATCATTACCCCACGCTCTATACAGGGACACATGGACGCATTGCCCACGAATGCATTCTGGATCTTCGGCCGCTGAAGGAAACAAGTGGCATCTCTGCAGAAGATGTTGCCAAACGTCTTATTGACTACGGCTTCCATGCACCGACGCTCAGTTTCCCAGTACCTGGCACTCTGATGGTTGAACCAACAGAGAGCGAAGATCTCAATGAGCTTGATCGATTCATTGAAGCAATGATTGCTATTCGTGAAGAGATTCGACACATCGAGGAAGGCACGTGGCCACAAGATAATAACCCTGTCATCAACGCACCACATACCGCAATGTGCATTGCAGAGCATGACTGGACAAGGCCTTATACTCGAGAGGAAGCAGTCTTTCCTATCGCTGACTTAAAGCGAAGAAAATACTGGCCTCCAGTGGGTCGAGTCGATAATGTGCACGGGGACCGGAATCTGTTTTGTAGCTGTGTTCCCGTCTCGGCATGGCAGGATTCTGAGTCATAACGTGTGGACTAAAAATGCTTGATTCATCTTTTTTTGTCGGCTGGGGCACACTTTCCCTGATCAATGCCGGCTTAGCCCAAGGAAGAGGTCGGAGTGGATTGGCATGGTGTCTTATCTCATTGCTTGTGGGGCCAATCGCCACGTTTTTAATTGTAATACTTAGTCGCGTTGAGAATGACTAGCATGTGAGAGTGCTGACGACCTCACGCACGGCCAGAGCACCACCGCAACTACAACAATGGCAAGAATTCCACCACATTGCCATGGATCATGCCATCCATACAGCACGGCGAAGAGAAGTGTCGCGCTGCAGTAAATCACCGCAGCAGCCAACACGAACCGTGATGGCCGTGATGAATCATCGGGTACATCTTGGGGCTGTGTCTTCGAAAAGAAGAGCGTTCCTACCGTCATGGCTGAACACAACGAAAGCGTCACGCCAAGAGAGCCCAGTAAATCTCGCAACGTTGTTAAATAAACAAGAATCAAGGCGAGGCTCGTCTGAAGTACAACTGCCCTGCTTCGACCAGTCTGCCCTCGTAGCCATCCGGGCAAAAATCCATCGTCTGCCATTGCCGTTGCGACACGTGAACCGGCCATCGTCATTCCTGCTGCAGCAGACAGGGTCGAAAGGACAATCACAACTCGCATCCACCACTCAGCAGTTTGACCACCAAGAGCTGCAGCTGCGACCGCTGCAACCTGTGGCTGACCAGTCAAATCGGCAACTGGTGCTGAACGAAGAAAAACATCATTCAGTGCAATATAAAGAAGCGTCGTAATCAGTGTGCCCACAAGCAGAGCCAGCGGTACAGTTCTTCGTCCAACACGAGCTTCTGAGGCAACATAGATCGCTTCATTAAACCCTGTGTAACTAAACATGACCCACACGACTGTCATTGCAAATTCACCGATGGTTGCACGTGTGAGTGGTTCATCGATCGGCTTTCCTGTGGCTTCCAGTGGCCAGCCGACAACTGAATACCCAAACACAATGAGACAAAGAATTGTCAGAACCTTCAGAAAAACAATACTGGTATTGAGTCGTGCTGCAACCCGCCCCGCCTCGACATGGATCAGGCAACAGAGAATGAGTGCCGCAGTTGCAATCGTTTGGCTTGGCATCCATGCCGGGAACGCCAGGACACCTTTGGCATACTCCTGACATGTCATTACAGCAAAGGCTATCCCTCCACTAAATCCAGCTGTTAACGAAACAATACCAGCAAGAAATCCACAAAACGGGTGGAGTGAACGGGAAAGATAGAGATACTCTCCACCAGACTTTGGTAATCGACGTGCAAGGCCACCATAGGCGACCGCACCACACAGAGCGATAAGGCCACCAACGAACCAAGCCGCCAGTACAAACGCCCGTGATCCCAGTGATTCAAGCGCGAAGCCTGATGTCACAAAAACACCTGAGCCTATCATGCCTGTGATAACTAACGCTGTTAATGTCGTCAGGCCAAAACCATCTGTTGGCGAACTCTTGTTCGAGAAAGATCTCATATTTTTGTTAACCGGGCACGAACTTTTCATCAAGTTTCTAGACAATAAGCCTACGCAAAGTGTTCTACAAAAAAGCCGGCATGAGAAAGTGCGTAAAACGTAACACAATTCAATCAAATTCGAGGATTCTGGATCTCCCAGAAGCCTTCGTGCTAGAATTCAAAGATGCGACGTATATGTTTTTTAGGTTTTCTTTTTTTACTTTGGGGCTGCTCGGAACACGCTCGTTTCGATCAAGACAAGATAATGCGTGAGCAGGAGCATTCTCATTATCACGTTCATAGCTCAGATATTGAACATGGGCATAAACACACCGACTTTCAATTAGGAGGACATAAACATGGGCACCATGGACATCAATAAAAAGGTTCGCCTAAGACTGGGATTTACGCTTATCGAGCTTTTAGTTGTCATTGCGATCATCGGAGTCCTCGTTGGCCTTTTGTTGCCAGCTATTCAACAGGTTCGTGAATCAGCGAGACTCCTGCATTGCAAAAACAATCTCAAACAGTTCGGTGTCGCAATGCATAACTACGAAACGGCACGAAAACACCTGCCCACTGGATATGAATATGAGTACTCCACAAACGGTAATACTCGTGGGTACTCGTGGGGAACACTCCTGCTTCCTCTCCTTGAGGAGACGGCGACTTTTGATCGCATTGATTTCTCAAAGCCTCTTCATGACGTCGCCAATACCGTTATCCGCGAAAGACACCTTGCAGGTTTTCTTTGCCCGACTGACATAACATCCTTCGACGGATACGTTGAAATGGGTCCAGAGCGATATGCTATGGCCAGTTATGCTGCGAATTTTGGTCCACCAGATCTCGATGTGACACAAGAACAACGAAAAGGTGTCTTCAGTCGTAACAGCAGGACACGGCTTGCTGATATTACTGATGGGCTTTCAGCAACGCTTATGCTGGGAGAGAGACAGAATGGTCCTTTCCGGGCAGCAGCAAACAACGGGAATCATTTCGAATATGAAACCGCTTGGAGTGGGGCCATTCGTGATCAAATCGACCCACGTGACGACCATGGGCACATGGTTCTGTTTCAGACTGGGCATACGCCAAATCATCCAGCAAGTGACGACCGCGATATTTCAGCATCACATTCTGGCTTAGCGGTATTTCTGATGTGCGACGGATCAGTCACACCACTTTCAGATTCGATTGATCAGACGGTCTATGATGCCTATGGGACACGTGGTGGGAAAGAAATTATTAATCATTAGGTGACATGCTATGCGTTTTTGACACACTACTTGGAGTAATGAACTGTGGCGAATAACTCACTGCGGCGACACATAATTTTTTTTGAGTTTTTGATGGTACTTATGACAGCAGCACTTGTAAGTGAAGCGGCAGATAATGGAATTCCATTCGTCGGGCGCGTCGAGCGATTGCATTCAGGCATTGACGCACTTGTTCCCATTGATGCCACAATTGACGTGCTTGCAATGGGCTTTAAGTGGTCAGAAGGGCCAGTCTGGATTCCAAATGGAGATGGGGGCCTTCCTCCTCAATCTTTGTTATTTAGTGACATTCCAAATAATCGCATTCATTGCTGGAACACACAAAGTGGGCTTTCTGTTTTTCTTGAACCCGCTGGGTTTACTGGCCCGGCGAGTTATGGAAAAGAACGAGGAAGCAACGGTCTTGCACTCGATACAGAAGGCAGACTGCTCTGTTGCGAGCATGGCGACCGAAGAATCAGTGTGCTTGAAAAAAATGGTGGTAAACGAACGCTTGCTGACTCATGGGATGGCAAGCGTTTTAACAGCCCCAACGACTTGGCTATTCATGCCTCTGGAGCAATTTATTTCACAGATCCTCCATACGGACTTCCTGATGGATTCGATGATGCACGACGGGAAATAGATTTTTGTGGAGTCTTTCGGATTCAGCCAAATGGCAGCGTCGATCTCCTTTGTAAGACCATGACACGACCGAATGGAATTGCATTTTCACCCGATCAGAAAAAACTTTATGTCGCACAGTCTGATCCTGACTCGCCTGTCTTGAAAGTGTTCAGTGTTGGAGACAACGGAACACTTGATGCTGGAAAAACGTTTTTTGATGCTACGACGCTTTCAGCAACACGAAAAGGGAGCCTCGATGGGTTGGCGGTTGATACGCAAGGGAATTTGTTTGCAACAGGACCAGGTGGAGTCTTGGTCATAGCAGCAGATGGAACTCACCTCGGAACGATTCTCACTGGACAGAGAACAGCGAATTGCTGCTTTGGTGAAGATGGGCGATCGTTATTTATGACAGCCGATATGCATCTATGCCGCATCCGACTCACAACCAGTGGATGGTAAACTATTCTTCTTCATTGTGAGATGATTTTCTGAGGACACGATCTTAGACTGTTGGCCACGCAAAAATCCGAAGTAGATTTCCATCGGGGTCATTGGTCACAAGTTCTCGAAATCCCTCAGGATGTGTTTTTGGTTCGGCAATATTTTCATTTGCTTCTCGAAGACGAATATATGCAGCCTCTAAATCCGTTACCTCGAAGCCAAGACTCCAACGCCCACTAGCCTCACCGGCATTCTCTCGACTGAGGATTGCGACCCGCGTATCACCCGCCTCAAATAATGCATATCCATCATCGATAACTCGGACCAAAACCCTGAGGCCGAGAATATTTCGGTACCAATACACCATACCTTCCCACTGGGACGTCCGTAATTCGACACTAAATAATGCCGGTCTATGGTGGGCTCGAAGATCCATTATTACTAGTTACTCTGAGGTCTCAGGCTCGTCTCGTGATTATTTCATTATAGGTCCGGGTTGTACCTTGAATGCCCCGTATTCGACTAGACACCGGCTATGGCTTCTCTCTGGGATGGCTGCCCTTTCGAAATTTGTGAGAAAAGCAGACAATGATTTATTCCGTTGTTGGAAGTCCTCCGTATCCTCAGGAAACCTAGAACCGACTGATGTCTTCTCCGTCACCAATTGATACTGATCAGCCTTCGTCCACTGTTACTGCTCTTCTTCAGGCACGTCGAGATAAACTGGCAAAACTTCAGGAACTAGGGATCGATCCATGGGGGAGTCGATTCGATAGCTCCCAAGCTGTTGCATCGGTCCGAAAAGAGGGAGAATCCATCGCTCAGGATGCTGATGATGGGCCCACCGTTCGTGTTGCGGGTCGAATCATGCTGCTCCGCAATGCTGGCCGATTGGTATTTCTTGATCTTGTCGACCGCACTGGCCGCCTCCAGGTCATGATCGGTAAAAAGCAGGTCGGCCCAGATACCTGGCCGGTCGTAGGCTGCCTTGATCTTGGAGATATTATCGGAGTCGAAGGCAGACTTGGTTATTCAAACTCTGGTGAAATGACAATCTTCGCCAGCAGTCTGACATTCCTTACGAAGTCACTTGAAACACCTCCCGATAAATACCACGGCCTCGTTGATCCAGAATTGCGTCAACGGATGCGTTATCTTGATCTGATTCACGGCGAGGGTGTGCGCGACAGATTTGTTGCTCGAAGCCGAATTATTGAGGCAATACGTCGCGTCCTTACCGACCGTGGGTATCTTGAAGTTGAAGGACCGACACTTCAAGAAACCGCAGGTGGGGCGGCGGCTCGTCCTTTCACAACCCATCACAATGCACTCGACATGCCTCTGGTGATGCGAATCGCTTTAGAGCTCCATCTCAAGCGATTACTGGTTGGTGGCATGGAACGAGTTTTTGAGCTGGGTCGTGTCTATCGTAATGAAGGCATTAGCCCCCGTCACAATCCTGAGTTCACCATGATGGAGGCATACGAGGCCTATGGTGATTACGCCTCCATGATGGATCTCACAGAAGCTGTACTCGTTGCAGCCGCTGAGGCTGCAGGCACACCGGAGACATTCACCTGGATGGGGCATGACGTCAGCCTGAAGCCACCCTTTCCTCGCAAGCGGTACGATGACTTGCTTGCCGAGGTGACGGGCTGTGACCCAGAGGATCCAGCGAGCGTGGCAACTGAGGCGTCAAAGCACGACATTGAAACAGCGGGCCGGCACCCAGATGTCATCAAGAGTGAACTTTTCGAGGAAACGGTTGAAAAGACCCTCTCCGGCCCAATCTTTGTCATTGATTATCCGGCTGCGGTCTGCCCACTGACCAAGAGAAAAAGTGATGCTCCTGACATTGCCGAACGATTTGAGCTGTACGTTGCCGGTATGGAACTAGCGAATGCCTATACAGAACTCAATGATCCTGATCTCCAGGAAGAGCTTTTTCGGACACAATTAGCTGGTCTTTCCGACGATGAATCCATGGCCCGAATGGACCATGATTTCATCAAATCGCTTCGACACGGCATGCCACCAGCCGGTGGCCTCGGCATTGGAATTGATCGCCTTGTGATGTTCTTGACACAGGCCAGTTCAATCCGTGATGTCATCCTATTCCCGATTCATCGTCCCCACACTAGCGGCTGATGCTGCAATTGGCGCTATGTACAAACTCCTTCTCTGTTGGCGATATCTTCGTACGCGATGGATTGCACTGGCAAGCGTCATTAGCGTGACGCTCGGTGTGGCAACAATGATCGTAGTCAACGCCGTCATGGCTGGTTTTTCCAATGAGATGCAGACTCGTATCCATGGAATTCTCTCCGACATTGTTTTTGAAAGTCACTCTCTCTCTGGTTTTCAGGATCCACAATGGCACATCGATGAAATCAAACGAGCTGCAGGCGATCAGATAGCCGGTATGACTCCAACCGTTGCTGTACCGGCCATGCTCAGTTTTCAGGTCCGTGGCCAGTGGGTTACACGGCAAGTGATGTTCATTGGAATCGATCCGAAAACCCACGCACAAGTAAGTGACTTTGGGAGATATCTTCAGCACCCTGCAAACCGGGAACAGCTTTCTTTTGATCTACGAGAAGGTGGTTACGACACGATTGACAGTCAGAATCCAACCGAGACTCCAACCCGACCTGCTCTTGAGCATGCCGGCTGGCCACACCGTCGAATGCGAGTGAATCGGGAACGTCTCTGGAAAGAGCGGCTTGATTCAAAAAAATCTGCAGAGAACGCTCCGGCACGCTCTGTCGACCACCAGGTTGATGCCGTGCTTGCCGCAACCAGTCCTCGTGGAGACTCTTCTGAGACACCTCCTGAAGCAGCAGCCACGAATGAAAAGCGAACAAATCCATTCCAGACAGCTCGGCCAAACCAAGGGCATGTCATGGACCTCGCTGAAGAACAGTTCACAGGTATTGTGCCCGGTATTGGATTGGCAAGCTTTCGAAACCGTCAGGGCGTTGATCAATTCCTCTCACTACCGGGTGATGATGTCAAAATAACTTTCCCGACAGCCGGCACGCCACCTAAAGCTGTCAGTGACAATTTTACAATTGTTGATTTCTACGAAAGCAAAATGAGTGAATATGACTCGAACTTTGTTTTTGTTCCCATTGATGCACTCCAGCGAATGCGAGGAATGATTGATCCGCAAACTGGCATCCCTAGTGTGAATTCCATCCAGATTCGCCTGAAACCAGATGCAAAACTCAATGAGGTGCGAGATCGTTTACGAGAAGTCTTTCCGGCAGATCTTTATGCAATTGCAACGTGGAGAGATAAACAGGGGCCGCTTCTGTCAGCGGTTGACATGGAGATGGCTGTTCTCAATATTCTGCTCTTCCTTATTATCGCCGTTGCAGGATTCGGCATTCTCGCAATCTTTTTTATGATTGTCGTTGAAAAGACGCGTGATATTGGAATTCTGAAAGCTCTTGGGGCAACGTCTTCCGGTATTGCTGGAATTTTTCTGGGATACGGGCTTTTCCTTGGGCTCGTCGGTGCGGGTGCTGGTCTTGTTCTTGGTCTGAGTATCACTCAGAACATCAATCAAATTCGACAAGCTGTCGAATGGTGCACTGGGTCGAGAGTATTTGACCCATCTATTTACTACTTCTTTCAGATACCAACGATCATTGACCCAGTGACAATTAGTTGGATCATCGCCGGTGCAGTAGCCATTGCTATTGGTTCAAGCGTCTTACCTGCTGTGCGAGCAGCCCGCCTCCATGCAGTCGAGGCTTTGCGACATGACTGATTTGGAAGTGCCATCAAATGAGACACCGATACTGGAAACTCGGCAGATATATAAGCGGTATCAGTCTGGGACAACTACTCTGGAGGTTCTTCGGGGCGTTGACTTCAGCCTGGAACAGGGTGGTTTTCTTGCCGTGGTCGGTCAAAGCGGATCCGGAAAAAGTACGCTGCTTCATGTCATGGGACTCCTTGATGCCCCTGACAGTGGCGAGGTCTGGATCAATGGACAACGAATTGACAATCTTCCTGCTCGGGACAAAGACCGGCTCCGAAATAACTCGATTGGCATGGTCTTTCAGGCATACCACCTACTTCCTGAATTCACCGCTTTGGAAAATGTACTCGCACCCCTACTGATTCGGCATGGCATAGTCAATTGGTTCTCACAAAAGCGAGCGGCGCAAGAACAGGCAGAAGCGCTCCTTGAGCGATTTGGCCTGAGCGACAGGCTTCATCATCGGCCAAGGCAGTTGTCCGGTGGCGAGATGCAGCGAGTGGCCATTGCCCGTGCTTTAATTACCAAGCCACAAGTCTTGCTTGCTGATGAACCAACAGGCAACCTCGATGAAGAAAGTGGTGCTGGTATCATCGAAGCGCTGGCCGAGTTGAACCGCGACAACGGTCTATCTATAGTGCTCGTCACACATGATGCTGATATTGCCAGCCAGGCTCGTGGTATTGTTCGGCTTGCTGCCGGTACCGTCGATATGATGAATCCGGGGGCAACCGGATCAGCAGCCTGATTGACGTCGAAAAAATCTGCCAAAAGGATACTGAAAACAATGTCTCGAACCATCTTCATGAATGACCGCCTCGTCCCTGAAGAGGACGCTCGCGTCAGTGTTTTTGATCATGGACTTCTTTACGGAGATGGTGTTTTTGAAGGACTCCGCAGCTACTCAGGCCGGGTCTTTCGACTGGATGCCCACCTCGATCGACTGTGGGCGAGTGCCCGAGCAATCTGTCTCGAGATTCCGATGAGTAAAGACCGCATGGCGCAAGCAGTACTTGATACGCTCTCTGCAAACAACCTGGAAGACGGCTACATACGACTGATCATCACGCGTGGTGCTGGGACGCTTGGGCTCGACCCAAACAAGTGCAGTCATCCGCAGGTTATTGTTATTGCCGATACTATTAGTCTGTATCCAAAGGAATTCTATGATGACGGGCTTCGGATCGTCACTGCTGCAACGCAAAGGATTCAAACAGCAGCGCTCTCTCCTCGAATCAAGTCGCTGAATTACCTGAATAACATCATGGCAAAGCTTGAAGGCCTTCAGGCTGGCTGTGTCGAGGCACTTATGCTCAATCACAAGGGAGAAGTCGCTGAATGCACAGGAGATAATATATTTGTTGTTCGGGGAGAGCGTTTACTTACACCACCTCCCGATGCGGGCATTCTTGAAGGTATAACCCGGGCAGCTGTCATCGAGTTAGCAGGTAAAGAAGGCATCGATTGCCGAGAGGCCACCCTGACACGACACGATCTGTACACTGCTAAAGAATGTTTTTTGACTGGAACAGCAGCTGAAGTCATACCGGTCGTAGAAATTGATGGACGCACAGTTGGCGAGGGTACTCCTGGTCCAATCACCCGAAAACTCAAGGATTGTTTCCATACCCTTGTCAGACAGGATGGTTGAACGAGAGCGTCTTTCCAGGCTACTCGTCACCAAAATCTTCATACCGTGACGCATATCCAGGCTCCTGTGCTCTGACCAATTCGGCTTCGTACTCAGCCAGCACTCGATCCTGAATCAGTTCACGGCAGTCTGTATTGATTGGATGAGCAATATCCGCGTACAGACGCACACGGCCATCTTCATCGCGAGGAAGATATTGGCTCTGTATTTTATTTCCACAGGCATTACAAAATCCAGCTTTCAGTGGATTTTTAGAACTACATTTCCTGCAATGGATACATAACTTCCGACTCGGCATTGCCACAAAGAGACCGTGGGGGCCACCGATCAATTTCAAATCTCGAATGACAAATGCGCCATCAATAGTAATTGAGCAGAAGGCCATAAGCCTCTCAGTTGTCTTCTCAACAAGCTTGATTCTGACCTCAGTGATTTCCATGGCATTCCCCCATCGGCCATCTCACCGCTATCCCCAAGACGATAGTACATCATGTTATTCCCAAATTACCAAGGGCGATGTTATCCTTGCCGTGGTGCGAGTCGAGTAGAGACCACATAAGGCCATCCAGCGGCTTCGAGACTCGCCGCCAACTGCCTTGCTTCATGTGTTGTTCGGCACAGACTAAAACAGGCACTCCCACTCCCCGTCAGGACCGGATGCAATGCATTGTGCTTTGCCATATCCGTAAGTAATCGATCCACAGATGGTGCAAGATTTCTGGCTGGTTGTTGAAGACTGTTGTGCATGAGCGGAAGAGCCTGTCGGAGTGAGTCCCCCTGCAAGGCTATAGCCAGCGCTGACGCTTGACCACGACGATGAGCATCTGGTTCGCACGCCGCGTATACACGTGCGGTCGAGAGGCCCACTGATGGGCAGGCAATCACGACATCATATGCGGGAATACCCTCTACCGGTGTAACCTGTTCACCTCGCCCACCAACAACACCAGCCATTCCTGCAAAAAACCAAGGAATGTCACTTCCAAGCTCTGCAGACAACGTTGCAAGCTGATCCAAGGACCAATCAAGATTCCACAGTTTCACTGCCGCAAGAAAGGTAGCTGCCGCGTCACTCGAGCCGCCACCAAGACCAGCACCGGACGGAATGTGCTTCTCGAGACGAATTGTCAGGCCAGCATCACTACGTGCCCGCTCAGCCAGCAGACGCGCTGCACGGAGCACAAGATTGCTCTCATCGTCGGGAACATCATGAGCAAGAGACTGACCCGTTTTACATCGAATTTTTCCAGCAAAAGTGACTTCGAGTGAAAACACTCCAGCCGGTGCTCGCCGCACATGTAGCCGATCAGAAACAGAGACAGGGACCATGAGACTCTCAATCTCATGAAAACCATCCTGACGACGGTCGAGAACCGCCAGTGAGAGATTCAGCTTGGCAGGTGCATCAAGTACCAGTTCATCCACTCCGCCCGCCTGTAATGACTTGTGATGCTCCATAGTATTCACTGACCAACACCAGTAAAAATTGTGGCAACTTCTCTGGTCTTCAGTTCATGCGCCCACGTGGTTTTATCAAAGAGTTTCACTTGTCATGTAGGATAAAAATTGATGCATCCCGAATCCAGAACGATCACATGGTAGGGTACGTAGTGCCGAAGGAAGAACAAAAGAGCACTTCCTACAAACTCTGAGCCACGACTATTGCCAGTTCGTTACAAAGTTAATGGTAAGGCCAGCCAGAACCAGACCGATTGCGACCAGAGAGGCCAGCAAAATTGCAATACTACGACCCGCATAAAGATCTTCTCGAATCATCTCGGTACGGTCATCTTTGTCAAACGACTCATTCCAGACCGGAAAAGCCTGTTCGTCATAAACCCACTTCGTTCGTTCTTCAAATTGCTGCTGGCTCATTGGCGACGATTAGTATTCTCAGAAGGATAGAAAACGACGGAGAACGTTCTCCCTTTCATTAGCACTTTACATGCTTCTCCGACCTCACGCCAGTCGGTCTTTCACCGGAAATGACTCATGCCACCCAATACGACTCCACTCACGATGGTACCTGCCCCGGCAAATAACCAACCACATGTGCTTGATCCGGAGTTTGATCTTCCGGCATGGCTTTCCAATGCAGGCCAACCAGCATGGCGGGCAAAGGCGATCTATCGATGGCTTCATGCACGACGAGCAGAATCGTTCTCTGACATGACCGATCTGCCGAATGATCTCAGGTTGCGATTAGAGGCTGAAATGCAGATTTGGACGACTGATGTTGCTCGCCATCAAGTCGCTGAAGATGGGACAGAAAAGTTGTTACTGCAACTCCATGACAAGCAACAGATCGAATGTGTTCTCTTGCGCGATGGAATTCGACGTACGGTTTGTATTTCATCACAGGTTGGTTGCGCCATGGGTTGTGTATTTTGTGCAAGTGGTCTCGATGGAGTAATCCGAAACCTGACAACTGGTGAGATCATCGAACAATTATTACGGCTCACACGGTTACTGCCACAGGATGAACGTTTAAGCCATATTGTTGTCATGGGAATGGGTGAACCTCTTGCAAATCTTGATCGCTTATTGCCTGCTCTTGCAGTGGCACAAAATCCCGAAGGACTTGGGATTTCACAAAGACGAATCACTATTTCAACTGTTGGATTGCCATCAGCAATTGACAGACTCTGCCACGAGAATCCTGGTTATCATCTTGCGGTTTCCCTCCATGCTGCTGACGATCTGCTACGAACGAAACTTGTTCCCGTAAATAAATCGATCGGTATTGATGCGATTCTTGCGGCGGCGGATCGGTATTGGGAAACATCAGGCCGACGTCTCACCTTTGAATATGTTTTACTGGGGAATCTCAATGATTCTCCTGACAATGCTCGAGCATTGGCTCGCTTTCTGGGCAAACGAGCAGCCTTGGTGAATGTCATTCCGTACAATGCAGTTGCTGGCCTTCCATGGGAAGAACCCACCAATGCATCTCGTGAGCGATTTCTTGATGTCCTTCGCAATGCCGGCGTCAATGTCCAGACTCGCAGGAGGAAAGGCTCCAGAATTGATGCTGCCTGCGGCCAGTTACGTCGCCTGGCAATCCAGGAGAATTCCGTACCCGCAGAGTCTGATGCGTGACATTACGCTAATTGACTGAGAATAAAGACAACCAGAAGGACGCCGCCGAGAATACCAGCCAACCACATTGCCCATTCAGCAGTTGCCCTCCAGATAACTGGTGGCGACTCGTGGTGCGTTGCCGCAAATACCACGCTGGCTGCTGCAATCAAGGGCAGGCTAAAAAAGAGCATTGGTATATTTTCAAGAAAAAGCGCAAACATGATGATGTTGTTAAATTCCATTATTCATCTCCCTTGAAAATCATCATCGTGACACGGCATCTGCATCAACCACTTCATTACTCATCCTGCTGTACCGTCATTGCTCTCTTCATCAGGATTCACTGGTGATTTTTCTTCCTTCACGAATGGGTGCATCGGCCCCGCCCAGGCATCATAGATAACAAGCATATTAAGCATGCCGGCAAGCACTGTGTACAGTGTTCCGAGTTCAAAAAATCGTCCCAACTTATGATGCCACATAGAAATCTGATCAGCTCGAAACTGCTTGTAAGGCGGACGATCCCAAAAGTCTTGTTCAAAGATGTACGGATCATATGTCACAAGTCGATCAGCAAATTCACGTGAAACAAGCTGTCCTTCTGTAAGTGGCGGCGTCATCCATCCTGTGAGCCAAAACGGCTCATGAGTTGTACCCGTCATAGAGACCGACTGAACAACTGCGGGCGCTGCAACAACTCCAATACCTGCCTGGCAGACAAACCACCATCGAGTATCGTTTGGGCGCCATGATGCATACACCACTCGACCATCACCCAGCCACAGGCCAACGACAAAAAGTGTCAGGATAACGGACATATAGACCGCGCCTTTTTTGGTACGTCCCTGATAAAAATGCCCCAGACCAGGAACCAACCACGCAAGGAGTGCCGCAAATTCGGGCTGCTTTAGATCGATTGCTGAACCATCATCAGGGGATACCGCAACAATTCGGCGGCGTGATGGTGGCTGCATGGAAGGTGAGACACGTTTTGCCACAAATAAATTCCGTAAAAACAGGATGAAGTTATTAATTGTTGTGCATCTTAGCCAAATGACAACAGACTTCAGTAGCTCCCGCGAATATCCCTATTTATTCAAATAATTTGCGAACAGCCCGGACACGTCCCCCCGTCCGCTCCAAACCGGCATCATGGGCACCGTCAGTTCTGGTGATTGAATCATGTGGTGCACTTACCGGGTACAGTTCTCGCCAGACTCGTTCAACCGTCGAAGAATCAACATGCGCAAGCCCATCTCCAGCTGCAGCAGCTAAGGAAAGATGCGCCAAGCGGCTTACAAGCCGAGGAAGTCCTCCTACAAAACGAGCAACGGTATCAGCTGTGGCAGATGGAATAATGGCTGGATCACCACCAACTCGTGTTATTGCTGCCGATAAAAACGCATACACATCATCTGTGTCCCATGGATCAAGATGGACACGCATAGCAGCCTGATTTCGAAGTGAATGAGGAATATTTTCTACTGAGGATGCTGTTGCAGTCCCTACGACGGTTGTCCAACTAAACCGTGGTTCGGCGCTGTTTACGAGACGCTCTATCCCTGCGACAGCATCGGCTGGAGCGTGGTCAATATCATCTACAAGGATGACCGTTGGCCTTTCCATGAGTCTATTCTCACGAAGCCTGTTTTCTAATTTTTGCCAATTCGTTATCGACTCACAACGACTCGCGTAATCCAGTGGAAACCTCTCGAGGAGAAGCGGGAGCCATTCTCCTTCAGGTATGCCACGCAATGAGAGCAAGACTGTCTCAGCACCCAATCCACTCACGCGGCGGAGTGCCGTCGTAGACAGATGGCTCTTCCCAACCCCCTCAACACCAACCACGATCGCTAAACGTTGCCGTTCCTGGCAGATCCATTCCAGACGAGCAAGAGCCTCTTCCTGAGGCTTCCCACAATAAAAAGAAGCCGGAGTAAGGGTTGCCTCGAACGGATTCGCAGTAAAGTTCCAGTTGTCGCGTACCATAAGAGAAGGTTGTACGAACTTGACGCACCTGCGTCATGACGAATCGACGCCTATTTTTGATTATTTATTCGCAGAGATTGTGTTTTATGAGCCACCGTTTCTTTCTTTCCCAAACTCCCAAAGAGAATGTTGCTCGTCTTGAGGGCGATGAAGCTCGTCATCTCACCCGGGTTATGCGAGCAAAAACTGGTGATACGGTTGAATTGTTTGACGGACAGGGTACGTCATGGCCTGCTACTGTGGAGAGTATTGAACGTAATCTCGTCAGGCTGAGTCTTGGGCACAAGCACTCAGAAAGGTCTCCCAACAAGCCAGCACTCACACTCGCAGTAGCCCTACCAAAGGGTGATCGGCAGAAATGGCTGATTGAAAAAATCACAGAACTTGGCACGGACTCTCTTGTGCCTCTCACGACAACACGCTCAGTTGCCGAACCAACTGCTGCGGCAACGAGCCGTCTCCAACGTGGAGTCATCGAATCGTGCAAGCAATCTGGACGCAATCGACTTCTCGAAATTACCCCACCGCAATCCTTACACAATCTTCTCACAACTTCATCTGCCAGCTTGCGGATCCTAGCATGTCCTGATGGAAACCCAATGCAGTCGATACTTTCAAAACCGATTGACAATCTCCTCATTGTTATCGGACCTGAGGGAGGATTTACTGATGAAGAGATCAGCACCGCGCAGGCTCATGGTTTTCAACAAATGTCACTTTGTCAAAATATTCTCCGCATCGAAACCGCTGCTGTGGCAGCAGCCGTAATCGCTGGGCAATGCCAAAACACTCAGTAGGAGGTGGTGTCGTTTCCTCGGAGACCCCTCATAGGCTTGCGACTTCTCCTCCAGCTCTGGTTCCGAGTGCTTTAAATAATGGATAGTCGATATCATCACGAATAAAGTGAGTCGATCCATCGCATAGAAGAAACACAACGCCACCAAAGTGACTACTGCTAAAGTGCACGATATGGTTTGTATGGTTTGGTGTCTTCCCTGACATCATTCCACTTTGTCCGACATGCCCAAGTACCAGTGAGCCAGGTCCTTCTTTCATCATGGGCATCATTGCCATGCCGGCATCCCGAAGAACTCCAGGAACGGCTGCATACCACGTGCTATTAGCAGCATATGGTCCCTGATCAAAAAAATCATGGATATGCTTACGCTCACCTACACAGATTGTTGTTGAGAGTCCATCACGAATGTCTCGAAATCGAATATCACTATTACGAAAAAACACTCCATTCCCCTGCCCAACTTCAGTCGTCACGTTATTCCAGCCGAGAATGGCTACGTAATTCGACGTGGGGAGATCAACTGTTCCGCTCCCATTATTTACTGAGAAAGACACCGGCGCTGAATCTGTCGGACAACGATAGCCCCCAAGGTTTGCCTCTGCTGCTTTAGCTTCATTTGATGTGCCGACAGCCTCACGTGTCTGATCGATCGAATCAAAGAGTGATGGTTGCTCCATATATGGCAAAAGTACGAAGCCCCACGCATACCCTTTGGCTGTCTCACTTGCCGATGGAGCTGTGGACGCAACACCAGGAGAGACGTAGCCCGATGGCAACTGACGGTTTGAATCATAATAACCGTGCATGGCGATCCCGGTCTGCTTGAGGTTGTTTACGCAGGTCATTCTGCGAGCAGCCTCACGGGCCTGCTGAACTGCCGGCAGAAGAAGTCCCACCAACACACCAATAATTGCGATCACCACAAGCAGTTCAATGAGTGTAAATCCTCTATATCGATAACGTACGAACATAATGGTCCTCCAGGCATAAAAGAGAGTGAAGCAGCTCGTATGAACACATACCTGCTTCAACGGGTGAAAGGAATTGAATCAACCTTCAACCGAGACAAGGAGGTGGTGTCGGAGGAGCAGAGCGGATACCGCAGAGAACGAGAGGGCGTTGCCCAGGCGACTCAAGAAAGAGTTGGCCACAGCACACCATCTCAACAGGGCTTGGCAATAGTGCCAGGCCAGATGCAAACCACTCACTTACGAGGCCTCCGCAGGCAAGAAGTGACTTGAGAATAATTGAGTGTTCGGACATGACTTCGATGTGCACAGCATCGTGTTTATCATCCTGCAATACATCTTGTGATGAATGTCCCGAAGATGATTCCTTGTCTCCTGCAGACGATAGATACTCATACTCAAAACAAATGTCTTCGCCACACATATCATTGCCGGTAACTTCTTCAACAGAAGTCGTAGCTGATACGACCGGTTTCAGGTCACCTGTATGGCAGCATGTTTCTTGAACCTTCTGGCCAGATTTATTCTGGTTCTGTTTTGCATGGGTGAGTTGGTCCACGCGTCGCTGTAATACACGCAGAACTTCCGGAGAGAGATCATGTTGCTCTGCCCATGCGAGGGTCTCAGCCGGTGTATGGCAGCAACATTTCTGAAAACACTGCTTCGCAGACAGACAGCCACATGGCTTATTCATACATGGAAATGGCTTTGTTCGATCTTTTGAGGCAATTCTTTCTGAAGCCACGCCAAGAGGTGCCATCGAAGAAGAAAACGCATCAACCGGAAGCGGTAAGCCAGATATCACCAGTGCGTGCCAACAAACGATGGACCACACCGCCACCTGCCACAAGGTATTCCGTTTCCACATCATTTTTTCAGTGTACTAAGGACGGCCTGAAGCTCTATGCCCTGGTCGGAAAAACTAGCCACGAAGATGGTTCAGAGCTGATGCGATCTCACGAGCAGCCTCTTCTCGCTGAGGTGTGGTGGCCTCCACGCCTACCCACCCTCGATACCCTCGCTCTTCAAGGATCGCCAGAACAGGTGGCAGATCGACCTGCCCGGTCCCCAACGGAACAGCTCGTCCATGGCCAGCATATGCTCCGGCGACAGCATCTGTTGCATGGACATAACCGATATCCGCAGCCAATGTTGTGGCAGCTTCAGCTGGATCATGCCCATGTACCAAAAGCGCACCGGTAACCAGATGAACTTGAAGGCTACCATCTGGTAAAGCCTCGATAACCCGTCGTAGGTCTTCTGGGCCTGCCCGACCAGCTTCGGCGCAGAAAAATGCACCGGTTTGCTGTCCAGTTCGCCCAAGATCGGTACACACATCAATGAGAATCTGCCAATTTACAACGTCTTCTACGGAAGGAATATCGCCTAAGCGACCAAGCAAGGCTGCAGCACCGAGTCGATGCGCCTGAAGCATTGCCTGCTTTGTTGCCACAACTCGGGCTTCAAGTCGGTCTTGCTCTGCGTACCCTCCTCGAGTTGGAAATGACACAGCCGCTACGTGCAGACCTGCATCATCGAGCCACTTTCGGATCTGACGAATTCCCGTATCGGAGAGCGTGACAAGATCGATGCCGTGGCGACCATCAATTTCAATTCCACCAGCACCAAACTCACGTGCGATTGAAAGTGACCGCCGAAAGTCAGAGGCAAGAGGTAATACTGGAACAGCGAGGCGTGAAGAATTCATAAGACGTCCATAGATTGTTCAGGGGGTCTGGCGAGGCCAGCCAACAGTGAAAGAGTTGCTTCTCATCGACTGTATCTCTCTCCTCTCACTGTATGGTACTTTTTCGCTGCATACTTCACGAGTAGGACCACACAGGACAAACGTACGACTGATTTCGTGCTGGCCTATAGCCTACTGCTGAACAACCGATTCTTGTGAGAATGCCATACGAGGGTAGCAGAACAAGACCTCTGTTCCCTGATCCTGTTTCTCACAATCGGTATGTGTATCATAGAAGATATGTTGAATCTTGCTGATGTCATTGCCTCGCTCGAACACCTTGCCCCTCTCAGACTTGCTGCTGACTGGGATAATGTTGGTCTGCTTGTTGCCACAAAAAAACCTGTCATACACCGCGTGATGACCTGCCTGACGCTTACCATTGATGTCGCTCGCGAAGCTGTGTCTCAAAAAGCCGATTTGGTTGTGACCCATCACCCCCTTCCTTTTCGTCCGGTCAATCGCATCACTGAAGAAACTCCTACAGGTGCAACGCTCCTGGAGTTAGTCACCGCTGGCATTGGTGTCTGGAGTGGCCATACTGCCTGGGACTCAGCTCCGCATGGAATCAATGCAATGCTTGCTGAAATCCTGTCGCTCCAAGACGTAGTGCCTCTTGAGCCTGATGACAGAGATCCCAGTGTTGGGTTTGGACGCATGGGCACAGCGTCTTCGCACGATACGATTGACGCCGTCACCCAACAACTCACATCCGCCTTAGGATGTCCAGGGTGCACAGTTGCCGGGGACCCAAACCTCTTCGCTGGCCGTATTGGTATTGTCTGTGGCAGTGGTGGTGAATCCGTACCGATGGCTGCTGCTGCCGGATGCCAGACACTCGTCACCGGGGAGATCAAATTGCACGATGCTCTTGAAGCGTTGGCACACAATATGACAGTCATCGCTGTTGGCCATCACCTCAGTGAACGGTTCGCCATGGAACGAATGGCTGAAAAATTAAGTACGGCTCTTCCCGGCCTTCATTGCTGGGCGAGTACCGTTGAACAAGACCCTCTTTGCTGGCTCCCGAATAAATAGCCACCCGTATCCTCTTCGACCTGCTGAATCTGTATTGAAACAAAGAAAACATATGAGCCAATTTCTCACAGCACTGCCGGTATTCAACGAAGACAAGCATGTTCAAGAAGTCCTTGATCAGGTACGAAGGCATACTGACAACATCTTGGTTGTCGATGATGGTTCAACTGATAACACAGCATGCATTCTCAAAGAAAGAGCCACACAACGAGGTGACGTCACAGTCATTCACCACGAGACAAATCTCGGTTATGGTGCCGCTCTCGCCACTGCCTTTGCATATGCACTGCAACCTCGTGAAGACGGTTCGTGCTGGGACGGTCTGGTGACAATTGACTGTGACGGTCAACATCAGCCGCAACTCATTCCTTCTTTCATCGCTGCAATTGGCGATCCAAAAGACCCTGCTGCTGATATTGTCAGTGGAAGTCGCTACCTGAAAGATCTTCCAGACAATAGTCAAGCGCCCGAGGGTCGTAGACGTATCAACATGGAAATCACAGCGGAAATCAACGAGCAACTTGGCCTGTCGCTGACTGATGCCTTTTGTGGCTTTAAGGCCTATTCTCGAAAAGCCCTCCAGACACTTCCAGTCACCGAGCCCGGCTACGCGATGCCGCTTGAAGTCTGGGTACTGGCGGCAGTAGAGAAACTGAGAATTGTCGAACTACCTGTTCCTCTGGTCTATCTCGATTTGACCAGAAGTTTTGGTGGTGCACTTGATGATGGAACGACTCGTATTGCCCATTATCGTGATATTCTTGAACGAACAATCCGTTCGATACAGGCTAGGAGTGGCGTCAATCGCAGTGTCGGGTATGGTGTGGGTTCCCCTGCCCAGAGAGTCGACGCTTGAGTAATCACCCTCGCTTTGATCGCCGCAAACATCACCCACCGCCGGATTCCGGCGGTCGGCTGTTTGACCCTCCAATCAATCCGGATCCGACTAATCCAGCAATTGCGATTGATCACCTCGTTGACAACAACAAGTTGCTTCGAACAGCCTTTGATACCCAAGTCGGTGATCTCAAACTCTGGGAACTCGTTGCAGCAACTCGACGAGAAGTATTAACCGTGGCCACTGAGTACACGTCAAGCTATAGAGATGTCATCCGGCCTTCAAATACAGCCGAATGGATAGCAGCACCGATCATTATGGGTGGGCATCAGCCAGATCTCTTTCACCCCGGTGTCTGGCTTAAGAATTTTGCGATTGATGCATATGCTCGACGTCTTGGTGGCACAGCCATCAATTTGATTGTTGATACGGACTACTGTCGTTCAACAAGCGTTGGCGTTCCTGTCGGAACACCTGACTCTGCTCGACTGGAACATGTTCCCTTTGATCTCGCTGGGCCTCCGGTTGCATGGGAAGAACGAGGTGCTAAGGATATAGAATGTTTTCGATCGTTCGGTCGCCGAGCTTCTGATCTTCTTACACCACTTGTTCCTGATTCGATCCTGCGACGATGGTGGCCGCTTGCTGTTGAAAGATTGGGTGAGAGTCATCGAATTGGTCTTGCGATTGCGCAAGCACGGCACCAACTCGAAGAACGCTATGGGCTTGAAACAATTGAAATACCAGTCAGTGAATTGATGCGACTTCCAACTGTCATGGTCTTCATGTCGTGGCTTCTTGCGAGAAGTCGAGAGCTCCATGGTGCATATAACGCAGCTCTTGGTCGGTATCGAAGACGGCATCACCAGCGAGGACAAGCTCGCCCAATGCCTGATCTCGTTGAAAAAACAGTCGATCCATCAGAAGGCCCATGGTTTGAAGTACCGTGGTGGATCTGGTCAGAAGATGACCTGCAGCGACGACGGGTTTTTGCAAATACGAATACGCCAGGTGTCCTCATATTGTCTGACATGGAAACCTTACGAGTAGAGCTTCCTATTTCACTCGATACGCCACCCTCAAAATGGGTTGATGCTCTCTCACGAATGGAAGAACACGCCTTACGTCTACGACCACGGGCCATCATGACCACACTTATTGCCCGCCTTCTTGTCGCCGATGTCTTCGTCCACGGGATCGGTGGTGCGGCGTACGACGAAATCACTGACGATATTGTCCACACACTCACTGGTTGTGAGCCACCTCGACATGCGGTGGTTTCAGGAACACTCCGTCTGCCTCTGGAAGCCCGATTCCCGGACCTTTCCAAGCAGCAACCGCTTGCAGAACTTGCCGGTGTCCATCGAACACTCCGAGACCTTGAATTTCATCCAGAATGTCATCTTGAGCCGTTCTCAGACCAACCAGAGGCCGTCAGAGACCTGATCACAGAGAAACGGCGGTGGATTGATACTCGGCCCACAGCGACTCTTGCACGCCGACGCTGTCATGAAATTCGATCGATGAACGCCCGTCTTGCCTATCACACGCAACCTGTGCGACAGCAATTATTGGACCGTGTTGGACCACTCGCAACCGCCATTCGGGCACAAAAAATCTTACAAACTCGGGACTTTCCATGGTGTTTTTTCCCGGAAAATCAACTTCGTGAGTTCCTCCTACTGGAAATCGATTGAGTTTCGACATATCGTGTCGGGTAACGGAATGAATTTTTACCTCCTAGGGACAGGAGACAATATGCTGCCGGCACGATCTTCCCGCACATCTTCATCATCGCGGACACGTTCTTTTCGCAAACCATCTCATCGCAGTCAGCCAACACGAAGCAGTCGGCCAACCACCGTCAAAAAAACTTCTCGTGTTCGAAAACGTTCGACAGCACAAACGGACTGTGACATCCGTCCAACCGCTGTTGTGGCTCCAAAGAAAAAAACGGCGGCGGCATCATCTCGTCGTCGGAGTCAATCCGCTGCAATAAGCACCGTTGAAATCCGACCATCGGGTACCATCTTCAGCCGCCGTTCAAATGCAAATCGAGAAGCGATCCATCATCTTCCTGAACACCCGCCAGTCGACCTCACTCCTCCAGCCTGGATGCAAGAAGAGTGTCAGGTAGGACCAGCACAAGCTGGTGATCAAACTGAAATTCTCCAGCTCCTTTCAGGCTTGCCATCACCACCAAGTCGGGCCGAGTTCCATGCGTCTGTTGATCATCCAGACCATGATTCGGCAAACCGATTGGTTGCTCGACTAGCTGGAAGAATTGTTGGCCACATTGAAATTGCACCACGCACAATCATGGTTGGTGCTGCTCCGGTAAAAGCCGCTGCTCTTGATCGAGTCGCTATTCTTCCCGAGTGCCGTGGTGCCGGGCATGGGCAACGACTTGTACAAGCAGCCGAACGAAGGATGCGCGAACTTGGTGTTGTAGCCGCATTCTCAAGAACACGAATTGCGTCATCGTTCCATGATTTGGGCTGGAGTGTTCTAGGTCGTGACTGTGCATCGCCTGGTCGTCCAACTGACATCCTCTCTCGTCTCCTCGCCGCACCAGAACGCCAAGGGCCTGAAGTGACGATGCGGCAGTGGAGGCATGTTGAACTTCCAGCCATCTTGAGAATCTATGAGCAGAATGCTGCTCGATTTGTTGGAACAACAGCCCGCACTGAAGCGTATGCTCGATGGCTGGTGAGCCGCAAAGCATTCGATTCTATTATCGTTGCTCTCCAAGGAAACGATCGATACGACCTCCATGAAACGACTGCAAAAATTGTTGGATACTGCATTCAAACAGGCGGTCGTGTTCTCGAAGTGATGGCTGACCCGGAATACCAAGGCCTTGAACGTGAAATTCTTGCACGAGTCTGTGCAGAAGCCATTGAAAATGATCGACAAGAACTGATTTATGAATCGAGCCCGACCGATCCTCTCCATGAGGACGTTCGTGGACCGGCATGTGATGACCAATCACCAGCAATCGTATCCCGTGTCGCACCGCAGGACCGAATGATTGTCGCCCGTATCTTTGACCCACAAAGCCTCCTGACGGCAATGGCGCCAACACTTGCCAGCAGAGTTGTCCAAGCAGGAATTCGTGATACGGTTGAGCTCGGTTTTGACAGTGACACCTTCCGAGGGTCAGTGACCATTCCTGCTGCCAAGGACGACGGACCACGTGAAGCCACCGTTCAACCGGGCCGAGTCGGCCGGAGCTACCTCAAACTGACTGACGATGAATTTACGCGCCTTCTTTTGGGGCAATGTGACCCTCTTGAGGCAACAACAGCAGGGCGTCTTGAGCCATCAACACAGCTCTCACAGAAGCTTGCGGAACAACTCTTCCCGAGACTGCCGCTTTGGTGTCCGATGTGGGATGACGTGCCGGCGTAGGAGTCAGCAAGTCGCACTCCGAGTCATTCACCCTTAGGCAAGGGATTCATCTGCAAGCCATTGGTCAGCCCAACCACGAACGCCATCAAGCCCTTTTCGATGGCAGAAGTCACCGAGTGTTTCACTCTGCTCGCGCTCAGCCTTGTAACACGCTAAGACCGCTGTGATCTCTCGGGGAAGATCATCAAAAGGAATTACGTCTTTATACTTTTCATTCAACCGGTCACCGAGCAATCGACCGCCAAGGAATATTGTGTACTTTCCGAGCGTCCGGCCAACGATACCAATATCTGAGTTATAAGGTCGTGCACAGGCATTTGGACAGCCGGTCATTCTCAATGTGAACGCATCTTTGTCTAAACCAAGTTTGGCGACTTCTGGCTCAAGGAGATCAATCAATCCCGGCAGCACCCGTTCACTTTCTGCCACTGCAAGGCCACACGTTGGCAAAGCCACACACGCCATACTCCACCGTCTGAGCGTTGAAATCTCTTCTGATGTTTTCACTCCATGATCATGAAGTATTGTCGCAATGCGTTCTCGGTCACTCTCTTCAAGATCTGTAAACAAAATGCTCTGATGAGCAGTAATCCGCACTCCGGGTGTCATCTCAGTAAGAATTTTCCGCAAGGCTGTTTTGAGCTGAAAACCTTCGTGGTCGATGATCCGGCCGTTTTCAATATTCAAACCATAAAAGAACTTACCGTCACCCTGCTCAAACCAACCAATATGATCGTCAAACCCATGGACATCGACCTCTCGGGCTGCCGTGAGTGGCTTTCCAAAATATTCCTCGACCTTTGCTCTGAAGGTTTCAAAGCCCATGTTGTGAATGGTGTACTTTAACCGGGCGACTTTCCGATCCGATCGATTTCCGTAGTCTCGCTGTACTTCAACAATGGCGACGGCAATATCGATAACATCCTCGGCCGGAACAAAACAAAGACGCTTTGCGAGTGCAGGAAAGGTCTTTGCCGCACTTGGGGTGACTCCCATACCACCGCCAGCAAGCACGTTATAGCCCACAATTTTTCCATCTTCATGAATCGTCAGAAAACCCAAGTCATTTGCGTAGACGTCAACACAATTGTCTTCGGGTAGTGCGAAAGCTGTCTTAAACTTTCGGGGTAAATATGTCGGGCCATAGATCGGTTCGACTTCGTGTCCATTTGCCCCACCAGAAGCAAGTGTCTTTTCCCCTGTTTCATCATCGGTAAGCCAAATCTCATGGTATGCGGTTGTTCGGGGAGCAAGTGCTTCAGCAAGCTCCTCTGCTTTCGTCATCATTTCATCGCGTACTGAATTGTTTCGTATGGGAGCAGGGCAGCACATTACATTGCGTTCAACATCACCGCAGGCAGCGAGTGTTGTTAATTGAATATCATTAATTTTTTGAATGTATGCCTTGAGATCTCCTTTGATAACACCGTGGTGTTGAATCCCTTGACGCGTTGTCAGTCGAACACTTCCATTTGCAAGATCATCTCCAAGATCAATTTGTGCCAGCATCTGCGAAGCCGTAAGTTTCCCACCAGGAATTCTTGTACGAATCATGAAGGAGATTTTCTTCACCCGCTTCTCGCCAGGCTCCAACTTTTTCTTATCACGATCTGCTTGCTGGTATGTCCCATGATTCTTCAGCAGTTGAATGCTGCCTTTTCCAAAGCCAGCCTCCCCATCAGTGAGTTCCTCCGGAATATCACCCTTCAGGTAATCACTGTCGGTTTTGAAGACCTCAACAGCACTCGGCTTCACAGGTGCGGATTCGTCTGGCATCGCTTCTTTTCCATCCTTCTCAGTAATAACACGTGCCTGGCAGTGGCACGACAAAACGGCGAATGCTCTAATAATAGGCAATTTTATGTGGAGTGGCGATAACAGTTCACTGAAATAGACAAAAACACGGGCTTCAAAACCCCTTGTTTACAGGACTTAGAAGTTTCGAGGGTTTTCGTGCAGCCAACACTTATTACACAGCTAGTTGCCGGTGACCACGAGGCCTTTGCAGCACTGTACGACCGGCTTGGAGCGAAACTGTATGCAACCGCAGTTCAATTGAACTGTACTCACCAAGAAGCAGAAGACATTGCCCATGATCTTTTTGTAGAACTTGCTCGCCACAGACAACAACTCAGTGACGTAAAAAATCTTGATGCCTATATTTTTACCATGCTACGAAACGCTGTCAGCCGCCTGCAGCGACGAAAAAAAATTGGCCTCAAAGCGTTCCTGCAATGGGCCTCTGATCAAGTTGCACGCAACCGAACGCACGACGTTCCAGCAACTCTTCCAGATGACAACCTATCCAAAGCACTCAATCTCTTACCAGAGGGACAACGCACTGTCCTTATTTTGAAAGTCATATCCGGACTGAGCTTTAAGCAGATTTCTTCTGTTGTTGGAATTAAGATGAATACTGCGGCGAGTCGATATCGCTACGCAATCCAAAAACTCAAAAGCACACTTGGGCCAGAGGATGAATAGAAATGAAAAATCAAAACCCATCACACAATTTAGAAGTATTCAACAATGAAGAAGAAATTGGTTTTCTGAAGGAACTTTGCACAACAAAATGTGCACCACCGCACACACTGCGAAAACGTATTTTGGCAGACGTCAACAAAGTCTTGACACACTCCCTAAAAGATCGGCTCGATTTATTTACGCACTACCTTCTAATCATCAGTTTCATTGGCCTGATTTTATTTTTTAACGCGATAAGCTACTCACCCGTACAGCCGCGATATCTAATCCACCATCAACAAGGTCAAAATGGTTTACCTCAAGCTTTTTCATTACCGAGAAGAACAGCTGATCTCGAAAAACTCTAATTGAAATCTTTTCACTCGAATTAAATGAGCAACTCCATCATGTCTATCTTTTCATTTTTTCTTATTGTGCTGCTAACCTGCCTGCTGTGGACAGCTGCCTGCACCGCTGCTGCTGTTCGATTAAAAAAACCTTTGCTGCGACGACTACTGCTCACTTTGGGTTTTCTTGCACCACTGTTATCCCTCTTGCCATTTGTTGCATTCACAACCATTCTCGCATTTGTTGCACATCTTCAGGTCAACTGGTTTCCATTGGCCATTTCTATTTTCATTTCGACAACCATAGGCAGTGGCCTGATTCTCCTCCGAGGCACACAGCCTGACGGTGGTGGATGGAAGACAGTCCCCGCTGCGAACTGGTCTCCGCTTGCCTTGTTCACACTCTTTTTGCTGACAAAGAGCGTCACAGCAGGAACGATTCTTTACCTTAATCAAACCGTTGCAGCAAAAGCGCAGGCACTCCAGAACGAAGCTGCTATTTTGATGACCACGCATCTTCCGCTGAATCTTCCTGATCAAGAAAATGCAGAGGGTCTTTATCGAGGAGCTTCCGTAATTTTTGAAGATGATGATGATGCGTTTCAAGAAATTGTGCAAAAATCCTCTAAAATGCGTACTGATTCCGTCGATCCTGAAGCAATCGCGTTTCTCACAAGATACAAAGACACGCTCGATCTTCTCCGTCAAGCGGCCACACGCCCGGTTTGTCGATTTACACGGGACTATTCGCGCCCATCGGTTGACATGCATCTTCCAGAGATGCAGTTTTTTCGGAATGCCGCCAGAATCCTTGCCGTATCAGCACACTATCAAGCATCGGTTGGTAATATGCCGGCGGCTCTCCGTGATGTGAGCTCAATTATGAAAATGAGCCTGCATGCTTCGTCTGAGCCTATTCTCATTTCTGGGCTCATAGGCCTGTCCATTGATGGCATTGCCGTCGATGTCCTCATTGATATTCTTCCGTTCATCGATACTGATGCTCTTTCACTTCTGAAGCGTGATGACATTCATAACTTTCTTTTCACTCCACCATCCTTAGCAAAAAATATTTACGGCGAAGAGTCTTTTGGCTTAAACGTATTTTCGATATTTGGAACAGGTGAATTTGATCAATGGCAACTTGCATCATTGTTCCTGGATACTTTAAATGTGCCTGACTCGATCTATCAGCAAAATGTTTTTCTTAATCCAGCTCTGGCTGCGTATCGCATTTTCCTCTTTCCTCAAGATCTTGCTGCTTATCGACAGACGATGCACAGCTACCAAAGAGTTACCGAGAGTTCCGATTCATATGCTGCAAAACAGACTATTCTCAAAAAGATAGAAGATGATTTATCGTCTGGCAGGCCGAAGGGATTTATTACGGCACTTGTGACACCAGCGATCGGCAAAGCAATCGAGAATGTTGAAAAGGCGAGAATGCGACATACAACCGCTCTGGTCGCTATTGCTGCCACAGAGTTTCGGATAGCACATGGAAGCCTTCCAGAGAAAGCAGACTCGCTCGTACCTGATTTTCTTCCATGCCTTCCAAAAGATACTTTTCACGCTACATCGCGTGTACGTTATTCAAGCAAGGACGATGGTGTGGCCATCTACTCCGTTGGGCCAAATGGCAAAGATGATGGCGGGCCAGGTCCTGAAATGGATAACGGTCAACCAAAGACCGATGATGTCGGTATTTTTCTTCGACAAGCACCTCCCGTATAAGCTGCCCAGAAAAAAGGAGCCTCTGCGATATGTATGTTCTCAGTGAATTATTACCGAGTTCTTTTGGCGTTGTGTGCACTCGCCGTGGCTGGCAACTTGTCTGCCTCAGCAAAGACCGTAACTGATATACCAACACACCCTCTTGGTGATTGGGACATCGTTGTGGCAAATCAGTGGGGCAAGGAAGAGCGTGGATTGATAGCGCTTCGAAAAGTCCCGGTTCAAGCCTGGGTTGAAATAACTCGTGAGAAGATACGAGTACTTGGTCGTGAGCCAACCTCAGAAACTAACTTCGTTGATTCCGAATATGCAGTTACTTTTCCTGGAAACAGCACGCCTCACAAAATCGATCTTCGACAGGTAAAAACTTACCCCGCATACGAACTGAAGAGTATATTTCAATCTGATTATGAGCCTGCGTCAGTAACATTCGCTTGGGCCGGGCAGCCACGTCCCAAAGGATCGATTGATCCAACACCTGAGAATAAATATTCTTCTTTCAAACTCCGTCGCCGACAAAAGAGCGAATAAATAACAATCTCGTTGATTCAACGTGCGAATTACTCTGTTTCAACGACTGCAACAGGCAGGGCATTCCCAAAAAGCTCAAAGTCACGATAGGTCCAAACGACTTCTTTGTCGGGTGTCACCTCAATAATCTGAGGATTCTTTGGCCCTGCGTGACAGTTTACAAACAACGTATTTCCGTTCTCGAGTCGCCGCACCTGAGTAACCCAAGCTAGCGTAATACCCGGGAGATCATGCTGATCAAGTTTCCAGATAATTTCTTTTGCTGGCGTCACCTCAAGCACGCTGTGCCCGTTACCCGTTCCAATGAGCGTATTTCCGTCCTTAAGTCGTACGACAGAATAGACCTGATCTCCAAAAGCCTCTGGGCCATGCCCTGACTTTGGTTGCTTCCCAAAAAGAGGGACGTCGAATTCCCAGATAACTTTTCCAGCTGAATCGTATTCGCGGACCACACCATCTTTTTCATGGGCAACGAGATAGGTTCCAACTTCAGTTTTTCTCACGTTGCGAGTGTCTGAATGATGCGAAGGCGTATCGACAGTAAGTGCTATCTCTTTTTGAATGACCCCATCGTTATTTACTTCAAGGATGCGGGCTGACCCAGATTCAACAATCATTGTGTCACCATTTATAAGTCGTTGAAACGCATGGACTTCAACTTTTTTATTTGAATTTCCATTCCTTGTGGCATCGTATTCCCATACTTTTTGTCGACTTTCATCAAGCTCAATGATATGAGTCCACCCGTCCTGGTAGAGAAGATGACCATTCGGTAAAATATGAAGATCGTGTATCGCCCCGCACGGGACTTTCCATGCGACGCTTCCATCAGAGTTGACTCCTGCCAGCGTTTTCTTGGATCCATCGGCAGCTATCAGTGAATATCCTGTGACGTTTGCAGGGCCCACTCGTGCTTTCTGCATTTCTTGCACGCCAAGGGATTGACCATTATCTAGTGGAAGGTCCTCGTGCCAGCTCACGAGCTGCTGACAAAGACGAGCCCGAACCTTATCAAAATCTTCTGCAATATTATTTTTTTCACCCGGATCTTTGTGTAGATCGAAGAGCTGTATATTTTGTCCATCATAATCACACAGAAGCTTCCAATTGCCGTCTCGAACCGCTAGATCAGGAAGCACTGTATCACCGAGTGCCTTATACATCTTTCTATCGGGTGGCCGCCGCCAATATATTGGACCATGGTTCACTGATTGCTTACCGCGAAGTGCGGGTGAGACATCCATCCCATCAAATGGAATTTCTTCACTATGCTGGATTCCCGCAATCTCAAGAAGTGACGGCACAAGATCAAAGGCTGCGAAACATGATTCTGTATCAGTACTTCCACTCGCTTCTGGAGCAACTATTCCTGGCCCCCAAACAATCAGTGGTGATCGAATACCACCTTCGTAAAGCGTTGTCTTTGCTCCACGTAGCGGTCCCGCAGAACCAGCCCCTGGTTCTGGTCCATTGTCGGAGCAGATAAGAATGAGCGTGTTTTGTGCGAGCTCTTTATTGTTTTGAATGTGTTCAAAGAGCACTGCAAGTTGCGCGTCCATTGCCTCAAGAACAGCCCGGTATTTTTCTTGCTTCCCTTCCTGCCACTGATCAACCGGCGGCCAGAATGGGCTGTGTACGTCGTCGGGCCACAGATTGAGATAGAACGGCTTCTTGGCTGCGTCTGCCTCCTTGATGAAATCAAGAGCGGCAGCCGTGAATCCGCCTGTGATTGCTGACCGCTGCATCCAGGTTACCGGACTTCCCAACCGTTCCGCATCCTGCCAGATGCGTCCTTCCTTCCCATCTGGTGTCATGGTCAGTGGCAGTAGCTTTGCACCCATACCTTCAAAATTTGTGAGCGATCGATCGAATCCATAGTCCGAAATTGGTGGCGCATCATCAACATCACGCTGCCCACCCATGTGCCACTTTCCAAAATGCCCCGTAGTGTAGCCAGCGTCGTGAAGCATTCGAGCAAGTGTTGGTGCAGCCGGATCAAGCCATTCGGCAATACCACGGTTCTGATTTGCAGATCGACTTGCAAGATAGGAACCAATTCGCCATCGCTGAGGATACTGTCCTGTTGTGAGAGCAACCCGTGATGGTGAACAGATAGGCGAGTTCACATAGAACTGAGTGAATCGCACGCCCTCAGCAGCCAGCTGATCAATGGCTGGTGTCGAGGCAGCAGTGTTACCGAAACATGAAAAATCACCCCATCCCATATCATCAATGAAAACCATAATGATATTTGGAGGTTTCTCCGCCGCGTGCGTTCTGCTTCCTGGAAGAAACAGAACGCCGACGAGTGCCAAAAGGATGGAAAAGGGTTTTTTACTCACTTCAACGCGCATGTCAGCTCCTTCTCGTGTAGCTTGCCTTGAGTTGTTACTTCTGTGAAGTGGGTTCTGTCCAATGCTCGCCCACTTGCGAAGCCCACTCCTCCCATTCAGAGGCCCTGCGTTGTACGCGGGTGGGTTGCTTTGCAGCAAGGTTGGTCATTTCACACCGATCGGTCGCGAGGTGAATGCACGACAACAAATTTCCATCATGATTTGAATTTTCATCATCCCAATAATTCTTTGATTGGTTGCACGTGTTCGACACCAACCAATTTCTGGTCAAGACCTCCAAAGAAATAACTCAGCCGATTCGGATCAAGACCAAGTAAGTGAAGGACTGTGGCGTGAAGGCTTTTCACGTGATATCCGGCTTTCTCTCCGTTGCCATGTCCTGGCCCTGGTGCAATCGCGGCTGCTCCGAGTTCATCGGTCTCACCAACGCTAATCCCACCTTTCACACCGCCACCTGCCATCCACATCGTAAAGCCGAAGGAATTGTGATCTCGCCCTGTTCCTTTTGCATATTCAGCTGTTGGCTGCCGACCAAATTCACCGCCCCAGATGACAAGTGTTTCATCAAGGAGGCCCGACCGCTTCAGGTCAGCAAGAAGGCCGGCAATCGGTCGGTCAGTATTTCCTGCATGAAATGCATGGTTCTTTTCAAGATCACCGTGGGCATCCCAATTGTCATCGTTATGAGCACCACCGGAATACACCTGCACAAAGCGAACCCCACGTTCAACCATACGGCGAGCCAAAAGACACTGTCGACCAAAGTGAGCGGTCCGATCCTGATCAAGCCCGTAGAGCTTCTTCGTCTCTACAGTTTCCTGCGAAAGATCAACGGCTTCTGGCGCATGCTCCTGCATTCGCCATGCCAACTCATAGGAAGCAATTCGGGCGGCAAGCTCAGAGTTATCTCCCCGCGAGAGAAAGTGTTGTGAATTTGATTGTTGTAATGAGTCCAGTAAGGCACGCTGAGCGGCTAAAGGCATATCATCTGGTGGAGCCAAGTTTAAAATCGGATCACCCTGACTTCGAAGCAGTGTTGCCTGATAGGTCGCTGGCATATAGCCACTCGCCCAGTTTTTTGCCCCAGAGATGGGGCCACCTTTTTTGTCAAGCATGACCATAAAACCAGGAAGGTTTTCGTTGACGCTTCCGAGACCATAGTTCACCCAGGACCCCAGGCACGGCGCACCTGACTGAATTTTTCCTGAATTCATCTGGAGCATTGCCGACCCATGAATTGGTGAGTCTGCGGTCATGGAATGAATAAACGCAATGTCATCAACGTGCTGACCGATATGAGGGAAGAGATCACTCACCCATTTTCCACATTGGCCGTACTGCTTGAACTTCCACTTTGGTCCAACGGCTCGGCTTTCACTCCGCTCACCACCGCGACCCTTTGTCTTCACCTTGATGATTTTTCCATCGAGTGGATACAGGGCAGGTTTATAGTCAAATGTGTCTACATGACTTGGGCCACCGTACATAAATAGAAAGATGACACTTTTCGCTTTGGGTGCAAACATCGGGGGCTTCGCTGCCAGCGGATTCTGGTACCCAGTAACCCCGTCAGCTGCACGCGTTTGACGGGCAAAAAAGTTGCCATCTAACAGGCCAGAAAGTGCAAGACCAGTAAACGAGCCGCCGGCCTCCCAGAAAAACTCACGCCGGGTCTGACCGCAGAATGTCCCACGGGGCTTGGGGTCTGGTGTACTCATTGTTGATTCCAAAGTTCTTTCTGTTTTTTCACGAACCGAATTTCGTTTCAATCAATCGAGATAGGAAAACTCATTGAGGTTTAAAAGAAATAGACAGTAGAGTTCCAGTGATCGACCTGGACTAATACCTTCAGTCGTTTCCAGTTCATCAATAAGCGCCAGGCCATGTGCCACCTCATCGTCTTGAGCATCCCGAACAAGAGCAACTTCAATTGCACGCTTCACACAGGCTTTCATGTCTGCACGATCCGGGCCACCAGCTTCTTGTGCGATGCGTTCCGCAAATACTTTTGATTGGTGTTGCATGAATTCACTATTCATCATGCCAAGAGCCTGTGTTGGCTGCGTTGTGACAAACCGAACGGGACATGTTGTATCGGTATCAGCCAGATCAAAATCAGCAAGAATCGGAGTGAGTAACGATCGCTTGACATGGATGTACACGCTACGACGCGACTGTTCCTCTGGTGATGAATTTCCCCACCCCTTACCTGGTTTCGACTGCGTTGCCAGCACTTCCGGAGGAATCGCAGGATAGATGCCGGGACCAAACATCTTCGGATTAAAAGCACCACTGACTACATGAACAGTATCTCGTATCTCTTCAGCCGAAAGGCGTCGCATATCAAATCGCCAAAATGATTCATTTCTCGAATCCGCTGCATATGCTTTTTCATTTGGTGTCGACGCTGCTTGATACGCCGCTGACATCAGTATTGTTTTCTGCAGGCCTTTGAGTTGCCAGTCGTGCCGAAGCAATTCTGTCGCCAACCAGTCGAGTAATTCTGGGTGTGTAGGAGGATCACCAGCAAACCCAAAGTTGCTGGGGCTTCGGACAATCCCTCGACCAAAGTGATATTGCCATATTCGGTTGGCAAGAACACGTGCGGTCAGCGGGTTCTCTGCTGACACAATCCACTTTGCAAGGGCGAGCCGCCTGCCGGTTGAGTGACCATTTTCAGGTGGCTCAATAACAGGAGCTACTGCTTTCAAAACAGATGGAAATGCCGGCTCAACAAGAAGCTCCGGAGACGTCTCAGCATGGGGGTTTCCGCGATAGAAAACGAACGTGTCCGGGGCTTTGGTTCCATATTCCGTAACAACAAGAGCTGCTGGCATTTTGGCTACTTCGGCTTTTTCTTGTTCGAGCTTCTGTACCTTTTCACGCCATACTTTCATGTCTTTCTTCGTCAATTCGTCCCGTGCCTGCTCACCATACTCTTTGATGCGTCGTTGAATGGCTTTCACTTCTCCACGGGCTTCCTGAAGCCGACGATTTGTATCAACTGCAATATCTTTCGCCTCTGCAGGTGTCATTTTTCCTTTCGGAAGTGGCTGCTCGATGAAGTCTGGATTCATCTGCCGATCACCCATAGGCGTGATGTTCTGAAAGAATGCAAGAAGCGAATAGTAGTCTTTTTGCAATATCGGATCGATTTTATGGTCGTGACATCGCGCACA
>WLWE01000138.1_pt1 | contig 61428 bp, 46 predicted proteins | sample 6718301 | NCBI WGS metagenome assembly WLWE01 (sample SAMN12718691, study PRJNA515312) | sponge metagenome | isolation source: marine sponge | host: Mycale hentscheli | place: New Zealand: South Island, Marlborough, Capsize Point | collected 2003-05-01
GATGTGTCTTGATACCGCAACACTTGCAAAAGAATTACCTCTCGACAAAAAAATCGAAGTCGTTGCAGGCTCTTCTTTTGATGCACTCGAACCATGGGACAGGGAGCTCACGGCATACGAAAAAGCCGGCGAATCCCTCAAGGATCTTGGAAAGAGCATTCGCGACAAGGGTCTGTTTGTTCCGAGTGTCATTGGTCTGTGGGGAAGTCTTGGAAATACGAAAGAAGACTTTGAAAATCGTCTTGAAGAGCATCGCACCAGACTCCGTATGATTCGTGACATTGGTTCTGAGCATGTGCAAATCATTCCTGATTTACAAAAACGAGAAACGTTTACAAAAGATATCGGTGCCTGGTGCTACCGGCGAATCAGTGAAATCGCACTGAATGACTACGGTCTCAAAACGGGGATCATTTTTCTCAACGCCGTCCCTCAGCTTAAAACACTTTCCGATGCTGTTGACGTCGGCATGATGTCCGGTTGGCCTGACGCAAAGGTAATTCCTGACACCTACCATAATTTTCACGGTGGCACTGAACCGAATGCTCTGCGGATGCTGAACCCAGATGCCATCGCTATTTTTCAGTTTGCAGACTCACCAAAGGGTCTCGATCGTCAAGACACATGGTGCGATGAAAAACGAGTGCTGCCAGGTGACGGCATTCTTCCACTGGTTGAGCAACTGAAAATTCTTTTTGAGATTGGGTATACAGGATGTGTTTCTCTCGAGCTATACAATCCTGCGTATCGCAAACGTGAGCCCAATGAATTCCTGCGGGAAGCTCATCAAAAGACTCTGGCTGTCATTGAACAGGCAGTGCCTCAGGCCGGATAGTCATTGGCTCTGTGTTTTCGTAGCTCGTATTTTCGTATCAAGCTCGTATTTTCGTATCATAAGAATACAAGTCGATTCTCAACAAAAACAACGGGCGATTGATCTATCTATCCTGGAAATTGATGCTCCCCCTTTTTTGCATCCTCGTAGACTTCACGAGTATCCATCGCTGCACCGGGATCTCCCTGCGACTGCATCCACGTTTGCAAGGCTGATTGGAGTTCGTTCATGGCTTCTTCATGCTCTGGCTGCCCAGCAAGGTTCCTCATTTCATACGGATCTACAGCTGAGTTATACAAAGCAATAGCAGGACGCGTCGTGAAGCGATTGATCAACTGAAAGGTTCGCTCGTCCTGCCAGCAGTCTCTCATCCATGTTGACCAATATTTTCTTTCAATTTGGTCTCGTGATGTCATACCCATGAGATGCTTTTCGACATAGGTGTTCTGAGGTTTCAGATTCAATACTAAATGATACCTACCATCGCTAATGGAACGTATTGGGTACGGAGGCCCTTCTGGATAATTATTGTGTAACCCATATACATACCTTCTTTGCGAGGGTACTCCTTCAAGAAGACTTGGCAGAAAACTGACACCATCACACTTTTGCTGAATGCTTGCATCACTTTCACCATTCAAGGCAAGCATCGTAGGAACAACATCCGCATATTGCACCAACGCATCGGTTCTTCCAGGCTTGATGGTTCCGGGCCATGATGCGACCAATGCCGTATGAACACCCGTGTTCCAGTTCGTCCATTTATTTCCTGGAAATTGTGAGCCCTGCTCGGATGTGAAAAGCACCAACGTTTCTTCACGTTTCCCGGAAGCATCAAGAACACCAAGGATTTCACCAACCTGGCTATCCATATATGTTATTTCAGCCAAATAGTTTGAGAAACAGGTTCGAGTCTCAGGTGTATCAGCAATATTTTCAGGAAGTGTAAGTTTTTTTGGTGGATACGCAGAGGCATCTCCCATGACCCATGGCACATGTGGCTCAACGAGTGCAACGACAAGGCAGAATGGATTTTCTGCTTCACGGCTCATGAACTCTTTAATTCCATCAAGGCTATGCGGCTTCGTTGGATTTTTCACACAACTTTTTTCAAAGCCATCAACCATCTCAAAAGGAAAGACAGAAGTTGGTTTGACGTGTATCTTGCCGCTTATTCCAACTCGATATCCATGAGGTTCTAGATAGTGCGGAAGACTACGTACACCGACACGACTCGAGGAGTGGTTGTACGCACTTCCATTAGCAACTGGATATTTCCCCGTAAATAATTCTGATCGACATGGCTGGCACATCGCTTCACAAAGATATGCCTGATCAAATACAAGCCCGCCTGCAGCAAGTCGGTTGATATGCGGTGTCTTCGCATTTACTCCGCCATACAGTGAGAGATCGTTGTACGTACAATCATCTGCCATGATGATAAGCACATTTGGGCGATCCGGATTGTCAGCACAAGCACAGTGGGCGACGAAGAAAAGTGCCGGAATCACAAGTAGTTTGAACGTTGATTGCATGAAAATACCTCCCGTATTGCCCCATCTTACGCCAGAGCGATTCAGATGCCACAATAGAAATAAATAGCAAGCTCAAGACCCCTAACAAGAAGCCAAATAGGTCCTCGTGTTTATGCGTCAAATGCAGCATTCCATCTTCTGTATCCTCTTACTTGTAACAAGTGCAATCTTGAATACGTGTACAGCAGAACAAATTTCACCAGTCAATCCGAAAGATCTCTACGAAGAACAAACTGTCTCTGTGCAGGAAGATGATGAAAACATTGTCTTCCGATACCGGCTTTTACGACCAGAATCTTCTGATCCCCAAAAGAAATTCCCCCTCGTCGTGTTCTTTCACGGAGCAGGAGAACGGGGATCGGACAATGTCAGTCAACTTCAATACTTCCCAACGTGGATGACAAGTGACTCTCTCCGCAAGAAATATCCTTGCTTTATTCTGGCTCCACAATGCCGAGAAGGATACCGATGGTCAGCAGTTGATATGACAACCGACATGCGAGCAGCTTTGAAAGCAATGGATCAGGTGATTGAAAACGAAGCGATTGATACAGATCAAATTCTTGTTACAGGTCTTTCGATGGGTGGCGCCGCCACATGGGAAGTTGCCATGCGACTCCCTGAAAGAATTGCTGCAGCAGTTCCAGTCTGTGGGAAAAGTGAAGAGCAGTATGCAGAACTCGCAAAGGATGTACCCCTTTGGGTAGTCCATGGAGATGCTGATACGGTAATCCCGGTGGACTGTTCACGCTCTATGGTCGCTGCTGTTAAGGAAGCTGGTGGAAATCCGAAATACACAGAACTCCCTGGCGTTGGCCATGATTCCTGGACCGCCGCATATCATGATGAGGAATTGCTCGACTGGTTTTTCAAGCAGCATCGGTAGAGAGTCCAGGACGAATCAGAATGGCGTTGGGTGTCCTACTCCCGATTCTTTTCGATGGACTGAATCAGACCGTCCCGAAGAGTAACAACCGTCTTGGCTCGCTCTGCAATGTCAGGTTCATGGGTCACCATGACAATGGTTCGGCCGGTATTATTCAACACATCAAGAAGATCCATAATTTCATTCGATGTTGCTGTATCGAGGTTTCCAGTAGGTTCATCAGCAAGAATGACGTGAGGATTGTTGACTAAAGCTCGAGCAATCGCCACGCGCTGCTGCTGACCACCAGAAAGCTGATTGGGCCTGTGGTCAAGACGGCCGGCAAGACCCACAAGCGTTGCCAACTTCGTACTCAGTTCACGGCCATCCGGACGAACAGGCAACTGGTACGACAGCGGAACCATGATGTTTTCAACGACACTGAGTTGCTGAATCAGATTGTATGACTGAAACACAAAACCTAGATAACGACCACGGACTCTCGACAGGTCTTCATCACTCAGTGTCGCAACGTCGTGTCCGCCAAGTAGATATTGACCGGTAGTTGGTCTATCGAGGCAGCCAAGCAGGTTTAAGAGTGTACTTTTCCCTGAACCAGAACTCCCCATGATGGCGACAAAATCTCCCTGCTTAAATTCAAGGGAAACGCCTGCCAACGCTTTGACATCCTGCCCACCGAGTCGATAGACCTTGGTCACATCTCGAACCGTGGCAACCTGCACTGGTTCTTGTGACGATTCCTGAGGGGTGTTACTCATGACGAAGGGCCTCGATTGGATCCATATTGGCAGCACGCTGCGCCGGGTAGATGCCAAATACAATTCCGACACCGACTGAAATTCCAAAGGCTGCAACAATCGACCATGGTGCAAGTCGTGGCTCAAGTTGATGAATTGTTGATGGGAGCGTCGACCAGAGTTCGGGCATAAAGCTTTCAATAACAAGCCGAACACCTTCAACAGTTGGACCGCAAAGAAATCCAACTGAGACACCCAAGAGCCCACCGGTACCCGAAAGCACAACAGTTTCCCACAGAAACTGCTGAACGATCTCACCTTTTGTTGCACCGAGCGCACGTCTGATGCCAATTTCTCTCGTTCGCTCCGTAACTGTGGCAAGCATGATGTTCATGATGCCAATACCCCCAACAACAAGTGATATTCCAGCAATTAACAGCAAGAGGACGTTGAACATCATCCGCAATGTTTCGGCTTGCTCAAGCAATTCTTTTGGGACAACAACAGCGTAATCGAGTGTTTTGTGATACCGACTGAGCAATGCACGGATAATATCAGCGGAGGCATCAACGGATGCAACATCATCCACAACAGCAGTAATCTGATTCAGCTCGATGGTCTCGTTCTGAAAAGTACCTCCACGAACGGTGATGACACGATCGCCTATACGTTTTCGAAATGTACTCAGTGGAATGTACACATCACGGTTGTATTGCCGGGCTGAAAAACTTCCTCCAATAGCAGCCGCGGCTGTTCGATCTTGTGCAACACCAACAACAACATAAAACTCTGTGCCAATCTGAATAGCACGGCCGAGTGGATCCTGAATTGGAAAGAGACGTTCAGCAACGTCATGCGCCAACACCACTACATTCTCCAAACCTCGAAGGTCTGACGCAGCAAGCGGCCTACCGCGAACAACAGGCAGTCGATTTATCGAAAAATATTCCGGAGTACATCCGATCACCTGCGCTGAAACAGCAAATTCATCACGACGAACATCTCGACTAATTTCTCGCATTGGCACTGCTGACAAGATCGTCGGAACATTGGTGATAATCCGGTCATAATCTGATCGCAACAAACCATATGCAATTCCAGAGCGGCTTCCACTGTCACTATTGGCTTCCTCTGATGGCTTGATAGTCCGTATGATGATACTTGTTGCACCAAGTTCTTTGATCTGTTGCTGTGCTTGATAGCTCACGCCCTCCCCCATAGCGACAAGCCATATCACAGCGGTCACACCGATGAGAATGCCAAGGACAGCCAGGGCTGAACGAAGCTTGTGGAGCATGAGGCTACGGAAGCCAAGTTTGAGCTGCTGAATGACGTTCATGCGTCGACTTCACTCTCCACAGCTTGTGCTATCAAAAGGCATGTCCATGCATACGGGGCGTGAACTTTTGAGCTATTCATTTGTGCCAGGACGACCGGACCATTCCAAAGTCTGTTCTTGATCACGTGAGAGCGAGGCAGCAAGCACTGTTTCTGGATTTAAGAACACCAGCTCTCCTTCCTCAAGACCCTGCACTATTTCTACAAATCGATCATCACTTTTTCCGAGCGTAACAACTCGTTGTTCAAATCCTTCTCCCTGCTTGACAGCACACACGAACTCTTCGCTATCTTCGATCACAGCTGCAACAGGCACTGCAATGACATCCTGCAAATCTGCAACGATGATAGTAGCCTCAGCAGTAAACCCAGGCCTCAGGGCTTCGGACTTCCCATCAATGCGCACACCAACAACATATTTTTTTGCTGTTGAAAACCAGTTTGACTCCGGCCGATTGGCAACAGACGTCACAACACCAGAAAATTTAAGATCTTGTACACGGACAATCGCGGGCATTCCGGGTGAGATCTCATCGACCTTCGACTCATGAACCTCGACGTCTGCTCGCATCTTGGTGAGATCAGGAAGCTGCAGAATCACCTGCCGCTCTTTGACTGATGTGCCTTCTTTGATTTCAGTCTCACGATCCCTCGATCGTGAATTGGCGTAAATTACAAGACCATCTTGCGGCGCTTTGATCGTGCACTTGAGAAGTTCGCTTTCCAGTCTCTCAAGCTTGATCTTCTCCAATTCAAGTGCCGCTTTTTCACTTTCAAGTCGGGCTTCTGCTGAATCACGAACGCTTTCAAGTTCCGTGGTCATCTTTGGCTTCGTGAACTTGGTAAGTACATCCAGTGATATCTCCGCTGTTCCAAGATCTAATTTTGCACGCGCAACTGCTGATTTTTGCGCCTCAAGTTGCTGCGGTGTAATGTAGCCCTTGCGAAACATACGCTCACCGTATGCCAATGTATTTTCTGTGGCCTGAAGTCGTTCTGTTGTTGCGGTAACATTTGACTCTGCAGTTCGGAGATCTTTTTTGAAGAGACCCTCTCGATACTCTTCAACTGCAATTTTGGCAGCGGCGTAATCTTTGTCCGCCTGAATCATCAAGGCCCTGGCTTTTTCATAAGCAATCTTCTGAGCAGTTGCATTTTCAGATAAGACTGATGCATCGAGTTTGACGATATCCATGCCCTCGGCCACTCTGTCACCATCATCTACAAGCCAGATAATGGTGGCGCCACCTGCAACATCGCAGGTAATATCGACGTTCTCGTCACTAACCAAACTTCCTTCTTCGGTAACTGTAATCTGAAGATCTCTCCGCTGAACTGTATAGAGTGGCATACCTGTCAGGTCAGCCGCCTGATTTGTATCCGGCAAAAACTCAAGAAGACGTGGAAAAAGAAATACTCCCGCTAGAAGAACTGGGAGAAGCAAGAGCAACCATGCCCATCCACGACGAGGACTTCCACCAACACGCTCGCGCTGAGCTGTCGGATTCCCAAGTAAGTCAGCAATAGCCGCCGCATTTGTTGATGCTGTTGGCTGCTCTGGTGTTGATGTTTCTAAACTGTCCACAAATTCGTCACTTCTTTTCAGAGAATTAGGTCATACCACTATGTAACTATGTCACTCGTCACTGGTTTCTCACATAAAATTTTTATCACACGAACTTCCTTCCAGAACTGCTATTACACAGGGCATGGGCAGACATCACTTCAGAAAAGACGGTATCAAATCTACCCAAGACTGGTCCTCCTTCACTTCCACGGATGCAGGAAGCACTTCCTTGCTGATTATTTCATCAGCGTTCTCTGATTCCGTATCATCTGTTTCAGTCGGCATTGCTCGTGCAATGATACTTGGCAGAATGCCTGGTGTATCCAGTAGTTCAATTCCTGCATCATTGGGCAACGGTGGTGGCGGATCAATTTCTTCGAGGTAATCAAGCCATTCCTGTGGAACTGGTGGTGGAAGTGGCATCTCTTCACAAGAAGAACGAGCAAACCCTTCAAACGGTTTGTCAATCCAAACCCCATGTTCATCAAGATCCATGATTCCCATTTGATATGCGAGGGAAGCGCGTGTCGCGTAGTAGTTGATCCATATGCTGGTTAATGCGTCCTGAGAACTCCGAAGGTCATTAAATGCATAAATCAGATTGAGTGTCGCAGTTGGAGCCAGCTGGCCTGCAGCTGGATCAACAACTGGAATAGAACCATCAGGACTTGGTGGTGGCGGTGGTGGTGCTGGTTGACTTAAACTCAATCGTGTCTGATCGACTCGACGAATGGCAATAATCACCGCCCGTCGTTGTGTCTCAAGATTTCGTGCATCGAGTTCAAGCTGTCTTAAAAGCTGTCGAATAGAGAGCTTTATTCCATCTTCGTAGCGGATCTGTTGGCGTCTAACCTGCTGATAATCAAGAATTGCCTGCCGGAAGTTATTACGTTCTCGCAATCGTGTAAGCGGTGCATCAAAGCGGAGACGGCCTCCCATATTACCTGTCGGAGCCCGGAAGCGAGCCGGATTCGTACCGGTCGTCGAGAGATCGCCATCAATTTCAAGGTCAAGTCCAGCCAAGAGCGCCATGGCATTGAATTGAATGAGCCGCCACTGATCGACCAGTGCAGCTCGATTGTTCATCCAGTCGAGCCGATTTGCTCGAGCGACCTCAAATGCAATATCAGGATCAATTCGTTCAGGCTCAATTGTAATTGCTTCAACACGTGCACGGGCTTGAATAAGTGACATCTCGTCAACCGCTGCGGCAATCTCAGCCACAAGTCCGACAACTGCATCGGCAGTTTCTCGAAGATTCTCTGGCACAAGGTTTTCACCCAGACGCTGAATTTCTATTTCATTTTCATCAATCTGTTTGAGAAGACGATTGAGATCATCATTCAGGAGCCGCATCTCGCGGGTAAATGTCTCTTTTTCCGTTGGTCGCATACGACTGATTCGATATGCCGCATCTGTTTCAACACGCTGAAGATCTGACAACACATCGGCTGCCTGCAACTCGACCTGATCTCGTAAAAGATCAAGCTTTTCAAGAGATGCTTTGATGAGTGCTTGATCAGCATCGGCAAGTACTTGCTCAGTTTCTTTGAGTTCTTCTTTTGAATCAGGCTGAGGCTTCAGAACTGACTTCTCCACATCCGATGGTACTTCTTCCCCTACTTCTTCACTAGTCTTTTCTTGACCTTCCTGATCCACAGGAGCCGGCAGGAGAAGCGATTCTACTGGCTCTTTATCTATGGCAGGTGGCACGAGTTCCAAAGCCGTTGGATCATCTTCGATAGAATCCTGCCGAGGATCATCCACTTCTTTTAGGGGCTCTTCGGCACCAAAAGAGTATATCGCCAGAAAATCACCAATGCCGTTTTGCAGAGCCTGCATCTCTGGACTGATAAATTGAAACGGCTTGATAAATGTTTCATCAAGAGCCATTGCTGTGTCTGACGGAATATTTAAAACATTGACTTTGAATGTTTCAATCTGGTTTGCAAGACCAGTCTTTGACTGAAGAAGAGTCGCACGGCTTGTTTCCACACTTTGCCGTAATTGATCGACCTGCTCGACCCCTACAAGACCTGCCTCAAGATTGGCATCAAGCTGAGCGAGGGCCCTGAGCTGTGCTGCTAAATTCTGTTCGGCATTTCGTATTCGTTGACGGGACTGCAGAATTCCCACAAATCCACCAAGTTGCCCGGCACCACCACCAGCAAAGCCAGCTCCCCCAGTTCCACCTCCTGCAGCTTGAAGTCCATTTCCCTGACCTCCAAAAAACACGCCACCGATATTTCCAAAGCCGCCAACTCCTGTACCGGTAAAACCAGCGAACCCCGTACCTCCGAAAAAGCCACCACGTCGTTGCAATCGCCTCGGTTGATTACTCCCGAAAGCAACCTGTAGAAAAAACCCTTGCCGGTAGAATTGAAGTAGCCGCAGATTTCCCAAGAGCGTGCGTTCAACAATTGTCAACGGTTCAAGTGCAATCGAGCGACCTGAATTTTGTAGCAATGGTTGAAGAAATGTGAAATCAAAAAATGACACGTTTGTGTATTGATTCGGCCCCGCAAATTGCCAAACGATTGAATTAACTAAGCCGACGGCAAGTTCACCAGCTGTAGCGAGATTTCGACGGGCAATGAGATCTGTTTCGGTACTCCATCGTGTAACCTGTCCACTTGGATTGAGAGGACCACGGTTTCGATATTCAGTGGTATTGCCACCGAAGAATTGAACATCGAATCGAAAACGTTCAGTACTCACATCCAGTGCAGAGAGATAGAGTGTCTGGAGCTGATCCCACCAATTGATTGAATTCAGATACGCCAGTTTCATTGCTGATTCAGTGCTGAGCTCGATCGCTCCTGATTCAGTTAGATCGACTACCTCGTGGAGTCGTGAACGCCACGCAGGATTGTCCAGTGTCGTACGATCACCGTTGATGTGCCAACGATAAAAACCGTGCTTTCCATCAACACAATGCATATAGCGATGAGCCGTTGGATCATCAGGGGGCATCGGTGGAAAAATTTGATTGTATGGATCAAAAAATCGACTTCGTTTATCTGATCGAACGTTGTAATCAAATGGTACTTCCCAACGCGGATCACAGGATTTCTCTTTAAGCAGCGCGTTGACTTCACGATCAGCCTGAAGGTAATACTTACCGCGCGAACACCCCGCGAGTAGAACAGTGCACAGCACTGCAATACTCAATGGTTTCAACCAACTCTCTGTGCGCGACGGTTTCATGGAAGACGCCTCGCGGGGGAACGGGCGCTCTCGTGACAGGCACACACGACCCCCGTGCACAGGGGATTTCATGCGTGACCTCTACCAAAGGCAATCGACCGTATTGCAGCGCCATCTTTAACGAAAAAACGGGATAGGTAATCTGCGTAACACGAATGCTTTGGGAAAAATAAACCCGCTCAGGCCGCAAGGTCTCTAGAACCGATACATCTTAACTGTGGAAGTCCGTCAATAGATAAGGCGAAGCATGTTTAAGAACCGGATGAACTATCCAACGAGCTGGATTATGGTTCTCTGGTGCGCTTGTGTAGTACTCAACATGCGAACGCTTCCTGCTGAGATTGGTCTGACAAGTCAACCAGAGCCACTCGGATATCCTGGTTCCATTGATGACCCAGCTGATGCTCTCGCTGAAGAAGAAGCAGGGAGTATCTGGGCGCCACCCAAGCGAGCTGATGATCTTCAGGTACCCGCCGGGTTCGACCCTGTCCGAAGTAAGGGCTTTTCTGAAAACCCAAAAGATCTTCTCACATGTTTTCAGGAACCAGCCCCGGCTTCACATTGTGACCGAAATATTGTTGACCGCCATTGGATGGGCCCTGGTGAACTCGCCTACCACAAGGCACCTAATCACAAGCCATGCACACGAGACCATACACGTGTGTTTCGCACTGAGTTTCCTGGACGTCTCTGGTTTTCAACCGAGTACCTGGTCTGGGCTACAACCGGGCAAGCCGTCCCTCCACTTATAACCAGCAGCTCCAACGGTATTACAGAACCGGAAATTGGTGTTCTTGGGTTGCCAACAACACGCGTTCTTTTTGGGGGAACCAACTTTGAAGGACCGATGCGATCTGGTGCTCGACTCACAGCTGGATTCTGGTTCACACCACGGCAGGAACGCGGTATTGAAGCATCCTGGTTTGGGCTCGCTATTGCTAAAGAGTCGTTCGGTCTTTCAACGAATGGTGGAACTTCTTATCTGGCGCGACCCTATGTCAAAGCAACAAATCCGCCACAACAAGCCGCCGTTATCATTCCTTCAGGCGGGCCAACGTTTCCTACTGCTAACCCTTCACTTCTTTATCAGACCGTTGATGCGTCGCTCGAGAGTCAATTTGGTAGTGTCGATGTTCTTTTTAAGACAAACAGAACACGGGGCGAAGACTTTCATAGGCGGTACTTGGTTGGTGGGTTTCGCTATCTGATGCTCGAAGATCGACTTGCAGTGAATATGACTTCAAGTGTTTCACCGGATAGCGCCACTGTCTCTGACTCCTTTCGAACACTGAATCAGTTCTACGGAGGGGAATTCGGTATGGTTGAAAAGTGGTGGCGAGACCGATGGTCACTCCAGGTTCTTGGCAAAGTTGCACTTGGAGCAACAACGGTGACGACTCGCATTAACGGGTCGACAACGACGCCAACAGCCACCTATCCGAGTGGTGTCCTCGCACAACAGACGAACCCAGGGAATGAACAGTCTTTATTTGCGGCCGCGGGTGAATTTGGTGTGACGGCTGACTATGCCATCTGGTCCCAGTTTCGTCTTTCTGTTGGCTACTCACTGATCTACTGGACGACGGTTGGTCGCGTCACTGATCAGATCGATCCATCTGTCAACCCGACACAATTTGGTGGTGGAACACTTGCGGGAACACCTGAGCCGAGCTTCAATCTATCGACAACTGGCTTCTGGGCCCAGGGCATCAATGCCGGACTTGAGTACCAGTTCTAATCACAGAACAACGCATTGGTATCGCTTATCTAAGCTATTCACACGTTTTTTAAACACGCTCAACGCAACCACCTCATAGCGCACTGGCGTGCTCTCACAAAACTAGATACTGCAACTGAACATCTAGCGACGGGAAGCGAAGAATAGTTCGATACAGAATACGCGAGGAACGTATGGAATCATTCCACCGGCTTCCCATGAGCTCGTAACTTGACCACAACATCCCGGCCAAGAATGCCCCGCATCTTGTAGGCAAGGGCCGGCTTTTTATCGAGCAACTTGTTCAAACTTTCCTGAGACCAAGCCAAGACCTGGCTTGCCTCAGTGGCGACAACATCAGCCGTTGCTCTTTCACCTGAAAGGAAACTCATTTCACCAACGAATTGCCCCGGTTCATTCCGAGCGATGAGTTCTCCACCTCGCCGTACTTCTAAAGCCCCTTGCTTCAGCACCTGAATGTCGTGGACCACCGAGTCACACTGCACAATCAGTGTTCCAGCTTCAATCTCTCGCCATTCGCCAATTTTTACCAGTTGGCGAAATTCACCAGGTGTCAGTTCAGAGAACACGTTGTCGTAGAGTGCTTGCTCAGGCCCATCCAAACGGCGCGGTCGACGCTCACGTAACAGGATGGCGATCTGCACAGAGTTGACTGCCATAAACAAGAGATTCCATGCTATCGGCGCCCAAAGAATATGGTCACTGCAGTTGCAATAAAATGGAAGAAGTGACAAGCCAGCAAAAATTGTGAGCACACGTAACCAGAGAATGTCACGAACAAGATACGACGTGAGATACAAAACATTGGCAACGTGCACCATGTCTTCCACACATGGACAATACATCATGGCCAAAAATAATACAGCCGGATCCATCAGCCCCACCCCCTCAGAAATATTCTGGATACTACAAATGCATCATTTCAACTACAACGCTTTTTGCTTACAGCATCCGTCTCGTTCGACTCGGTAATTTCTTCCTCATCAGTCGCAATCTTAAACTTCCAGCCGTCAATAACCGTTCCTTCTGTTTTCAGATGTGACATCAAGAAGAACAGGCGACGCCGGGCATCCCCTTCCGGACCTTCTGGGATATCGCTGAACCGATCTCGAAGATAGTACGGCGCCCACGCCTGCGAGTAGAGCGTGGCTTTCAGACGTAACTTTCGGCAATCAAAGCATTCTGGAACCGTTACGCGATAACTGACAATGTCTGTACCCTGACCATCAGCATATTGCGGATCTTCTCCTACACCATGTGGGTGTGTCGCCTCAACAAATGCTGCTGGCATCTCACTACTTGGTCCCTCTGCCGACCACCCACGAGGCAGAAGCCTGTTGTCTTTTGCGTCATGTGTCCGATGCAGAAAACTGGTTGTGAATTTTCCGGATGCATTCTGGGTAAGTTCCTCATAAACCTGAACCTGGTTCGGACTACTGATAACACGATGGTGCGGCTGGTACGCTTGCTGTTGACGTTGCCCATCCCCAACCTCATCAAAGAATTCTGAGGGCAATACTCGGCCGTTCTCTCCAACAATGACACCGGCACCATTTGTTAATCCTGAAGACCAGATGATCCGGTCACGTCCATAGGTGCTATCCACCAGCAGAAACTCAATCCACACGCGACGAAACCCAACACCACTTGGTAGACGATGACCCGTCAGATTTGTCACTTTCACATCGGCTGCTATGGTCTGGCCAGCAGTTTCCACATTGAGTATTTCAACGGTTGCTGTATTTTTCTGGGCGTTTTGCACGTAGTTGTCGATGGCAAAGTGAATCCCCTCCACACCGGTTTCATAATCGGGTAATCGGACTCCGAGCACATCGTAAAATTGTCTGAAGATTTCAAGCAGAAAGACATTCATTCCCTGGAATGTATGACGCCGAAAACCCTCTTCACGAAATCGAACATGATGATCTTCCCGTGCAATTGCATGATCGGATTCCGGATATTCTTGGTCTTGAAGCACCGCAATCTTCGTTGCAATTTGATCGATTGAAATATCACCATCAGGACTCTCATACCCTTTGGGCATATGGCATTCCTGACAACTCCGTGATTCGGATGTCCGACCAAATTCATCCTGAAAACTACTGTTGAGCCACTCTAAATACGTTGCCTGCTCGATCTTGTGTGTAAAGCCTTGGAATTGTGGTGTCTTCTCAGATGCGAGGAGCTGTTCGAGTTGTTCTTGTGGCGGTTGTTCAACCCCAGCAGGAGGATGCCCCAATGGCCAGTCAAGAACTGGCAGATTAATCACATGACACGTCGCGCACATTCGTGATGATTGAATAAATGGACTGTGTTTTGGAGCAGCGCCAAGTACTTTGAGCATCGGCTTGGTGACAACGTCTTTAAAAGGTCCGTAAATCTCATTTGCAGGACCCGTCTTAAATTGGCCTGTTATCGAATTGGCCAAGAAACCCTGAAGATCTGCATACTCTTCAACCATTCCATGGCAGACGGTGCAACTAATTCCATCACGAGCGAGTCCCCCGTACTTATGATGCGGGTGATTTGGATCGGCAACGTGAAACCAATCAAGATTCTCTTTACCCTTTGTTTCCCACGGTTTGAGTCCTGTGTCATGTTCATGCTGTCGTTTTCCAAGGGCACCATGACACCGCAAACAGGTATTTACTACTTGATCTCCGTACGCCTCTGCCTGCTCACCCGGCAATTCCCGCGTGAGTTGCGATAACTCACTTTCAAGCTGAGCATGAAAAACAGGATCACGTCCAGCAAGACCCATTGGTGACCATCTCCATTCACCATACGGCGAAACATTGAGACCTCCCCGCTTGGTTTCCAAAAACATGACGGGGCTTGCACTGTGCCGACCAGTTGCAGCGCTATGACACATCAGACACTGATCAGATGTCAGAAAACGCTCAGGAATCGAGGCATGTGGTGTGACATGATCATTCGATTCCGCTGGAAACTTCTTCACCTCTGGATACGTAACGTATCGTGCAGATTTATAGGTGTTAAGAAATTCAAAACTTGGTCGTGTTGGACCCGGGCCCTGTGGGGCACGTAAGGCTGGGGGTTCCGGATCATGGCGGAAGTCGTACGGCTGCAGCGCGGTTGGAATGTCTCGCCATGTGTTGTCAACAAAATATTGTATTGGCTCACCCGGGAAACCCGTGATATTCCGAAGCGACGAAAAGGTGCCACCCTCCTCAGCAACAGAATGACAACGCACGCAGGCGAGAACAAACCCAGCCTGTGGATATTCAAACGAGTCAGAGCTGTCGTATTTCTGACCCTCATACACACTTGCCCAGAACCAACCATCTGGTGATCCAGAACTGTCTTTAATCATCACATCACAGCCAGCCGAGGATGGGAGCTGCAACACTGAAAGAATCTCTTCTTCGGTCATGCCTTCATACCGAGCGGCTGGTGGCGGGAGCATTTCTTTAATGATCATTCCACCATCGGGAATGATGCCTTCACGAGGTGCTTTTTCTGGAGCCTGCCCTGCATCCCGACCCTCGGGCCAAAAATCTGGATTGCCTGTTAACCAGTACATCACCTTCGGTGAATAAAAGCATCGGACTGCGGGATGTGTTCCATAGTATTTGCCTTTTACATACGCACCGGTATCGCGCACGTACTTGTCGTGACTCCATCCCAGCTGCGTCGCATATGCTCGGCTCTTGATAAACGGGAAGAGTATCTTCTCATACTCGATATGGCTCATCGTTGTAGGCAACGGTAGCGGATGCTCCCCGGCATGAAGACCTGGCACCTTTTCTGAAACTGCCATGTCGTGGGTGTACTCAGCTACCTGTGGTGATTCAGCTGCCTGTGTCAGACCAGCCTGCAGGAATGCACCACACACCAATGCCAGCACCACACGAATTGATCTCATAGTCTCTCTTTCACAAAAGCTCATTCCGACAGATTCTCATTAAAAACCATCGTCATTTCTACAAACGTATCTTGCGACTCGTCTGCGACCAGAGTGCTGAAATACTGATAATGTGCAATCCCCTCGATAAGGTGCAACGACAACGGCACCCCAAAACGGTGAAGTTTGCGGTGTACGAGGACAGTAAGGCTTAAAAACAGATACCTTGTGACAAAAAGCAGCATTGCTGGTGACAACCATTCAAGACTTCCCCAAAGTGGCGAGAGAGAGAAATCCGTAGGATCTCACCTGTTCAAGTAGAGGTTTGCCAGCCGCACTGGCAGAGGACAGTAGCTGAGCAAAACATTGTCGAGCCACTTTGTTCGTCGTGAATCTAAGGTCGTAATTATTGAAGTCACGGCGGTGCGTTCAAATAATGAAAGGCCTCCGTTTTCTGTGCTATTGGCGAGATATCACTTTCATCGGCTTGGGTTCTTGTTGATGGTGTGTGTATTGATACAAACTAAACTGGCACCACACTGGCTCTCGAGAATGAATCTCATTATCACTATTTCGTAAAAAGATTTTTATGAAAGTGAAGAGATTCCTCTGCCCGAACGCGTATTACGCTGCTAGAATGTTAGAAACATCCTGTTAACGATCTTTCACTTACCTGTTTTGAACGCTGGAGAATTTGATGAGTTTTCGACTAACACTGAATGAAGAAGTTGCCGCCGCTCTGAACGAACAGATTTGTATCGAGTCCTCCGCAGCGTTCCTTTATTTTTCAATGGCCTCGTGGGCCAGTGTTCGTGGATTAACAGGAATGGCAAAATGGTTTCGTACTGAAGCAGCTGGTGAACTGACACACATGGGGCTCTTCGTTGACTATCTGAATGATCGAGACTGTCAGGCAAAATTTGCGACCATTGAAGCACCTGCTTGTGAATGGGACAATCCTGTTGTGGCTTTTGATCAAGTTCGAACCCAAGAGCATAAATTGATGCAGCGGATGAATGACTTGATCGACTTGGCAGACAAACATAACGACCATCTCACACACAGTTTCATAACACAGTTTGTTCCACAACAAATTGCTGATACTGCTGAAGCTGATGATGTCCACGATCGACTCTCCTTGGTTGGCGGAGACGGTCATGGCCTTATTCTGATTGATCAGGAACTCGGTAGAGATGCTGAAGGACATTAAAAAAGAATTAACAGCACCGTGAAGTAATTTTTCATGGCTCTCGGTTCACTGTGATCCACCAAAAATAACTCCGATTTAGTACGACATGTTTCATCACCATCGTAATAATATTGGTTGTCCTGTCTCGCTTTCCAGCAACTGGTAATGGGCCTCTTGGGGTCTATGTTGTCGCCTCTTCTGTCAGAACCTATGATTAGAGGTGTCAGGAGAGAGTCGAAAGACCGCCGAAGGCTGAACGCTCAGGCAAAAGTACTGACATTTTATAATTCTGTTGGAGAGTGACGACGCACAAGGCGGCGTCCACCGAAGGGGCAAGCCCCGAGCCGATGCTCGCGGGTGAATCTCTCAGGTCCAAGGACAACAGGGTTCCCAGCATGGTTTCGGCCATACTGTTTCCTCTGGCGGATAAAACACAACGTCAGTTGCCACAGCACGCACAACACGCGTCGGCACAGTCAGGAAAGGAACCTTGTATGTCTTCTGGCACAGCTTCTCCACACACTCTTTCATCTGAATCTCACGCACCAGCGTGTAACAAAACAACCGCATCTGATGACAATCCCGAATTTGCAGGTCGACACATTGGCCTTTCACCAACCGATGAGCAGTTCATGCTTGAAGCCATCGGAGCAAAAAGTCGAGATGCGTTGATTGAAGAAATTGTGCCAGCGAGCATCCTGAGGCGAACGGTGATGGATTTACCATCGGCTGTCTCAGAGCAAGAAGCACTTGCAGAACTGAAGGCTGTCGCCCAGCAGAACAACGTCTACAAAAGTTTCTTGGGTCAGGGATACTACGGCACGCATACTCCAGCAGTTATTCAACGAAATGTTTTAGAGAATCCAGCCTGGTACACCGCCTACACACCGTATCAAGCAGAAATTTCTCAGGGCCGCATGGAAGCAGTTCTTGCATTTCAGACAATGATTTGTGACCTCTCTGGCATGCCTATTGCAAATGCTTCTCTTCTTGATGAAGCAACAGCTGCTGCCGAAGCAATGACGTTAGCGCACAGAATGCATAAAGGTCAGGAGTCTACATTCATAGCCGACCGACGGTGCCATCCACAGACACTTGAAGTTCTGGCAACACGAGCTGAGCCGCTGGGTATTGATCTCATCATTGGTGATGTCGCGGATATGGTTGATGAGGAAACGTATTTTGGTGCTCTCGTACAGTACCCAACCACAGAAGGTGACATACCGGACTGGCGCGACCTTGCAGACAGAGTACACGAACACAAGGCGCTTCTTTGTGTTGCTGCAGACCCTTTATCGCTGACGCTTCTCACACCGCCCGGTGAATGGGGTGCAGATATCGTTGTCGGCTCAACGCAACGCTTTGGCATGCCTATGGGCTGCGGGGGGCCGCACGCGGCGTACTTTGCCTGTCGCGACGCCTTTAAGCGGTCACTGCCTGGACGACTTGTTGGTGTCAGCGTTGATCATTCCGGACGGCCAGCCTATCGCCTGGCTTTGCAGACTCGAGAACAGCACATCCGCCGTGAGAAAGCGACGTCAAACATTTGTACCGCTCAGGTTCTGCCTGCTGTCGTTGCCGCAATGTATGCGGTCTATCATGGCCCCATAGGCCTCAAGAAAATTGCGGAGCGTATTGCAAAGAAGACTGCCCTCCTCGCAGCCGGCCTACAAAAGCTTGGTATAGAAATTACAAATCAATACGCCTTCGACACGCTGTGTCTTCGAACCGGTGATGCAACGGATTCGTTCATAAAGCGGGCGCAGGATGCTGGAATGAATCTCAGGAAGATTGATTCGAATCATATCGGGATCAGTCTTGACGAAACAACATGTGACGCTGATGTGATCAGTCTGTGGGGCGTTTTCACGCTATCAGAAAATTCTGTCGAAGATCTAAAAACATGTGAACTATCAACTCGGCCTCTTCTTCCGGACACCTGCATTCGGAAAAGCGACTTCCTCACCCATTCTGTCTTTCATTCCCATCGCAGCGAGACCCAATTACTCCGCTATCTTCGCGAATTAGCTGATCGTGACCTTGCACTCGATAGAACAATGATTCCATTGGGAAGTTGCACGATGAAGCTGAATGCAACCAGTGAAATGATTCCGATCAGTTGGCCCGAGTTTGCTGACATTCATCCCTTTGCACCATCCCACCAGCGTCAGGGATATCAGATTCTCCAAGAGCAACTCTGTGAGTGGCTTGGTGAAGCCACGGGATATGCTGGAATCAGTCTTCAACCAAATGCTGGCAGCCAAGGCGAGTATGCAGGACTCCTTGTCATTCGAGCCTGGCAACGTGCTCGAGGAGAAGGGCATAGAAATATCTGCCTGATTCCAGCATCAGCTCATGGAACCAATCCTGCAAGCGCTCAAATGGCTGGCATGAAGGTTGTTGTTACCGGTTGTGATGACCAAGGCAACGTAGACCTTGTCGAACTTCGGGAAAAGTGCGAGCAGTTCACAGATCAGTTGGCTGCTGTGATGATTACGTACCCAAGTACTCATGGCGTCTTCGAATCTGAAATCAAGAATCTTTGTGATATTGTCCACAACCATGGTGGGCGTGTGTACATCGATGGTGCCAACATGAACGCATTAGTTGGGACTGCCGAACCTGGGCACTTCGGTGGTGATGTGAGTCATCTCAATCTTCACAAAACTTTTTGTATTCCACACGGTGGTGGAGGGCCCGGCGTTGGGCCAGTCTGTGTTGTTGAAGACCTCGTGCCTTTTCTGCCAGGTCACGAAACCAGTGGTATCCAAACGAGCGGTGGAGTCGGTGCGGTTTCCGCGGCACCTCTAGGAAATGCCGGGGTTCTCCCAATTAGTTGGATGTACTGTCGCATGATGGGCAGCTCAGGGTTACGACACGCAACGGAAGCTGCGATTTTGGCGGCCAATTACATCAGCGTACGGCTTCGCGATCATTACCCCACACTCTATACAGGGACACATGGACGCATTGCACACGAATGCATTCTGGATCTTCGGCCGCTAAAGGAAACAAGTGGTATCACTGCAGAAGATGTCGCCAAACGACTGATTGACTACGGCTTCCATGCACCGACGCTCAGTTTCCCAGTACCTGGCACCCTGATGGTTGAACCAACAGAGAGTGAAGATCTCAATGAACTTGATCGATTCATTGAAGCAATGATTGCAATTCGTGAAGAGATTCGACACATCGAGGAAGGCACATGGCCACAAGATAATAATCCTGTCATCAATGCACCACATACCGCAATGTGCATTGCAGAGCATGACTGGACAAGGCCTTATACTCGAGAGGAAGCAGTTTTTCCTCTCGCTGACTTAAAGCGACGAAAATACTGGCCTCCAGTTGGTCGAGTCGACAATGTGCATGGTGACAGGAATCTGTTTTGTAGCTGTGTCCCCGTCTCGGCATGGCAGGACTCTGAGTCATAAGTCACGGTCAAAAAATGTTTGATTCCACTTTTTTTGTCGGCTGGGGAACACTTTCCCTTATCAATGCCGGCTTAGCACAAGGAAAAGGTCGGAGTGGACTGGCGTGGTGTCTCATCTCTTTGTTTGTGGGGCCAATCGCCACGTTTTTAATTGTGATACTTAGTCGCGTTGAGAATGACTAGCGTGGGAGAGTGCTGACGACCTCACGCACGGCCAGAGCACCACTGCTACGGCAACAATGGCAAGAATCCCACCACACTGCCATGGATCATGCCATCCATACAGCACGGCGAAGAGAAGTGTCGTGCTGCAGTAAATCACTGCAGCAGCCAACACGAACTGTGATGGCTGTGATGCATCATCAGGTATCGCTTGTGCCTGTGTTTTCGAAAAAAAGAGCGTTCCTACAGTCATGGCTGAGCACAACGAAAGCGTTACCCCAAGAGAGCCCAGTAGATCTCGCAACGTTGTTACATAAACAAGTATCAGGGCGAGACTCGTTTGAAGTACAACTGCCCTGCTTCGACCAGCCTGTCCTTGTAGCCATCCGGGTAAAAATCCATCGTCTGCCATTGCCGTTGCCACGCGTGAACCGGCCATCGTCATTCCTGCTGCGGCAGACAGGGTCGAGAGGACAATCACGACTCGCATCCACCACTCGGCGGTTTGACCACCAAGAGCCGCCGCTGCGACTGCTGCAACCTGCGGCTGACCAGCCAAATCGGCAACCGGTGCTGAACGAAGAAAAATGTCATTCATTGCACAATAAAGAAGCGTCGTAATCAACGTGCCCACAAGCAAAGCCAGTGGTACTGTTCGTCGTCCAACACGAGCTTCTGATGCAACGTAAATTGCTTCATTAAACCCTGTGTAACTAAACATGACCCACACAACTGTCATCGCGAATCCGCCGATCGTTACACTTGTCAGTGGAGCATCTATTGGCTTTCCTGTGGCCTCCAGTGGCCAGCCAACAACTGAATACCCGAACACAATGAGACATAGAATTGTGAGAACCTTTAAAAAAACAATGCTGGTATTGAGTCGTGCTGCAACCCGCCCTGCTTCGACATGAATAAGGCAACAGAGAATGAGCACAGCAGTTGCAATCGTTTGGCTTGGCATCCATACCGGCAACGCCAGGATACCTTTGGCATACTCCTGACATGTCATCACAGCAAAGGCTATCCCTCCACTAAACCCAGCCGTTAAGGAAACAATACCGGCAAGAAATCCACAAAATGGATGGAGTGAACGGGAAAGATAGAGATACTCTCCACCAGATTTTGGTAATTGACGAGCGAGGCCGCCATAGGCAACCGCACCACACAGAGCAACAAGGCCGCCAACAAACCAAGCCGCCAGTACAAACATCCGTGATCCAAGTGCTTCAAGCGCGAAGCCTGATGTCACAAAAACACCTGAGCCAATCATGCCTGTGATGACAAGCGCTGTTAATGTCGTCAGGCCAAAACCTCCCGAGGGCAGGCTTGTATTCGGCAAGCGACTCAGACGATTTTGAGCGATGCAGGAACGTTTCATTCGATTTGATACTACGTCTACGCAAAGTGTGCTGCAAAAAAGCACGGTTGAGAATGAAGGTAAAACGTAACACAATTCGTCAGATTCGAAGATTCTCGATCTTCATGAAGCCTTCGTGCTAGAATTCGAAAATGCACCGTCTTTGTTTTTTAAGTTTTCTGTTTTTGCTTTGGGGCTGTTCGGAGCACGCTCGTTTTGATCAGGACGAGATAATGATTGATCAGCAGCATTCTCATTATCACGTACATGGTTCAGATATTGAACATGGACATCAACACACAAACTTTCAATCAGGAGGACATGAACATGGACACCACGGACATTAATAAAAAGGTTCGCCTAAGGCCGGGCTTTACCCTTATCGAGCTCTTGGTTGTCATTGCGATCATTGGAGCCCTCATCGGTCTTTTATTGCCGGCTATTCAACAGGTCCGTGAATCGGCACGACTTCTGCATTGCAAAAACAATCTCAAACAGTTCGGTGTCGCAATGCATAACTACGAAACGGCACGAAAACACCTGCCCACTGGATATGAATATAAGTACTCAACAAACGGTAATACTCGAGGGTACTCGTGGGGAACACTCCTGCTTCCTCTCCTTGAGGAGACGGCAACATTTGATCGCATTGATTTCTCAAAGCCTCTTCATGACATCGCCAATACAGTTATCCGTGAGAAACACCTTGCCGGCTTTCTTTGCCCGACTGACACAGCATCGGTGGACGGATATGTCGAAATGGGTACAGAACGATATGCGATGGCCAGTTACGCTGCGAACTTTGGCCCACCTGATCTCGATGTGACACAAGAGCAACGTGACGGTGTCTTCAGCCGCAATAGCACAACACGACTCGCTGACATTACCGACGGACTCTCAACAACGCTTATGCTTGGAGAGAGACAGAATGGTCCTTTTCGGGCAGCAGCAAGCAACGGCAATCATTTCGAATATGAAACCGCTTGGAGTGGTGCCGTTCGTGACCAGAGCGACCCAAGTGACGACCATGGGCACATGGTCCTGTTTCAGACTGGGCACACGCCGAATAACCCAGCAAGTGACGACCGTGATATTTCAGCGTCCCATTCCGGGCTTGCAGTTTTTCTCATGTGTGACGGATCAGTCACACCAATCATGGAATCGATTCATGCAGCAGTCTATGCCGCCTACGGCACACGGGCCGGGGGAGAAATCATTGATCATTGAGAGATGGGTAATTTTCCTGAAATACTTGGAGCACTCAACTGTGACGAATAATGCACCATGTCGACGCATATTTCTTTTTCTTTTTCTCATTACAATCATGACATCAATATTTGCAAGCCAAGCAGCAGCTGACGGGCTGCCAACTGTTGGAAGTGTTGAACGATTGCATCCAGATATTGACGCACTCATTTCACCCAGTGCTACGATTGAAGTGCTTGCAAAGGGCTTTAAGTGGTCAGAAGGCCCCGTCTGGATTCCAAACGGAGATGGGGGTCTTCCTCCTCAATCTTTATTATTTAGTGACATTCCAAATAATCGTATTCATTGCTGGAACACACAAAGCGGGCTCTCTGTTTTTCTTGAACCCGCTGGATTCACTGGGCCGGCGAGTTATGGAAAAGAACGAGGTAGCAACGGTCTTGCACTCGATACAAAAGGCAGGCTGCTCTGTTGCGAGCATGGCGACCGAAGAATCAGTGTGCTTGAAAAAAATGGAGGCAAACGAACGCTTGCTGACGCATGGGATGGCAAGCGCTTTAATAGCCCCAACGACTTGGCTGTTCATGCTTCCGGGGCAATTTATTTCACAGATCCCCCATACGGACTTCCTGATGGATTTAATGATGCACGACGGGAAATAGACTTTTGTGGAGTCTTTCGGATTCAGCCAAATGGTAACGTTGATCTCCTCTGTAAGACCATGACACGACCGAATGGCATTGCATTTTCACCAGATCAGAAAAAACTCTACGTCGCACAGTCTGATCCTGATGCGCCTATCTTGAAAGTATTCAATGTCAGTGAAGACGGAATGCTCGATACTGGAAAAACATTTTTTGATGCCACGACTCTTTCAGTGACACGAAAAGGAAACCCAGATGGCTTGGCGGTTGATACAAAAGGGAATCTGTTTGCAACAGGACCAGGTGGAGTCTTGGTCATAGCAGCAGACGGAACTCACCTCGGAACGATTCTCACCGGACAGAAAACAGCAAATTGCTGCTTTGGCGAAGACGGCCGCTCATTATTCATGACAGCCGATATGCTTCTTTGCCGCATCCAACTGACAACCAGTGGTTGGTAAGCCAATCATCTTCATTGTGAGATGATTTTCTGAGGACACGATCTTAGACTGTTGGCCACGCAAAAATCCGAAGCAGGTTTCCATCGGGGTCATTGGTAACAAGTTCTCGAAATCCCTCAGGATGTGTTTTTGGTTCGGCAATATTTTCATTTGCTGTTCGAAGACGAATATACGCAGCCTCTAAATCCGTTACTTCGAAGCCGAGACTCCAACGCCCACTAGCCTCACCGGCATTCTCTCGACTGAGGATTGCGACCCGCGTATCACCCGCCTCGAATAATGCATATCCATCATCGACAACACGGACCAAAACCCGGAGACCGAGAATATTTCGGTACCAATACACCATATTTTCCCACTGGGCCGTCCGTACTTCGACGCTAAATAATGCCGGTCTTTGGTGGGCTCGAAGATCCATTATGACTCGTTACTCTGAGGTCTCAGGCTCGTCTGACAATCAATGTAGTATAGGTCCGGGTTGTACCCTGAATGCCCAGTATTCGACTAGACACCGGCTATGGCTTCTCTCTGGGGTGGCTGCCCTTTCGAAATTTGTGAGAAAAGCAGACAATGAGTTATTCCGTTGTTGGAAGTCCTTCGTATCCTCAGGAAACCTAGAACCGACTGATGTCTTCTCCGTCACCAATTGATACTGATCAGCCTTCGTCCACTGTCACTGCACTTCTTCAGGCACGTCGAGATAAACTGGCAAAACTTCAGGAACTAGGGATCGACCCATGGGGAAGTCGATTCGATAACTCCCAAGCTGTCGCATCGGTCCGAAAAGAGGGAGAATCCATCGCTCAGGATGCTGCTGATGGGCCAACCGTACGCGTTGCAGGTCGAATCATGCTGCTCCGCAATGCTGGCCGATTGGTCTTTCTCGATCTTGTTGACCGTACTGGCCGCCTTCAGGTCATGATCGGTAAAAAGCAGGTCGGCCCAGATACCTGGCCGGTCGTTGGCTGCCTTGATCTTGGTGATATTATCGGAGTCGAAGGCAGACTTGGATATTCAAACTCTGGTGAAATGACAATCTTTGCCAGCAGTCTGACATTCCTCACGAAGTCGCTTGAAACACCTCCCGATAAATACCACGGCCTCGTCGATCCAGAACTGCGTCAACGGATGCGTTATCTCGATCTGATTCACGGTGAGGGTGTACGCGACAGATTTGTTGCTCGAAGCCGTATTATTGAGGCAATACGACGTGTCCTTACCGATCGTGGGTATCTTGAAGTTGAAGGACCGACACTGCAAGAAACTGCAGGTGGGGCGGCGGCTCGTCCTTTCACAACCCATCACAATGCACTCGACATGCCACTGGTGATGCGAATCGCGTTAGAGCTTCACCTCAAACGATTACTTGTTGGTGGCATGGAACGAGTTTTTGAGCTGGGTCGTGTCTATCGTAATGAAGGCATAAGCCCCCGTCACAATCCTGAGTTCACCATGATGGAAGCATACGAGGCCTATGGTGATTACGCCTCCATGATGGATCTCACAGAAGCTGTGCTTATTGCAGCCGCTGAGGCTGCAGGCACACCGGAGACATTCACCTGGATGGGGCATGACGTCAGCCTGAAGCCGCCCTTTCCTCGAAAGCGATATGATGACTTGCTTGCCGAGGTGACTGGCTGTGACCCAGAGGATCCAGCGAGCGTGGCAGCTGAGGCGTCAAAGCATGACATTGAAACAGCGGGCAGGCACCCGGATGTCATCAAGAGTGAACTTTTTGAGGAAACGGTTGAAAAGACACTCTCCGGCCCAATCTTCGTCATTGATTACCCAGCTGCTGTCTGCCCACTGACCAAGAGAAAAAGTGATGCCCCAGACATTGCTGAACGATTTGAGCTGTACGTTGCCGGCATGGAACTGGCGAACGCCTATACAGAACTCAATGATCCTGATCTCCAGGAAGAGCTTTTTCGGACACAATTAGCCGGTCTTTCCGACGATGAGTCCATGGCCCGAATGGACCATGATTTCATTAAATCACTACGACACGGCATGCCACCAGCCGGTGGCCTTGGCATTGGAATTGATCGCCTTGTGATGTTCTTGACACAGGCTAGTTCAATCCGCGATGTCATCCTATTCCCGATTCATCGTCCCCACGCAGGCGGCTGATGCTGCAAGTAGCGCTATGTACAAACTCCTTCTCTGTTGGCGATATCTTCGTACGCGATGGATTGCACTGGCAAGCGTCATTAGCGTGACGCTCGGTGTGGCGACAATGATCGTAGTCAACGCCGTTATGGCTGGTTTTTCCAACGAGATGCAAACCCGTATCCATGGAATTCTCTCCGACATTGTTTTTGAAAGTCACTCTCTCTCTGGCTTTCAGGATCCGCAATGGCACATCGATGAAATCAAACGAGCTGCGGGCGATCAGATAGCCGGGATGACTCCAACCGTTGCTGTACCGGCCATGCTCAGCTTTCAGGTCCGTGGCCAGTGGGTTACACGGCAAGTGATGTTCATTGGAATCGATCCGAAAACCCACGCACAAGTAAGTGACTTTGGGAGATATCTTCAGCACCCTGCAAACCGGGAACAGCTTTCTTTTGATCTACGAGAAGGTGGTTACGACACGATTGACAGTCAGAACCCAACGGAGACTCCAACCCGACCTGCTCTTGAACATGCTGGCTGGCCACACCGTCGAATGCGAGTGAATCGGGAACGTCTCTGGAAAGAGCGGCTTGATTCAAAAAAACCTGCAGAGAACGCTCCAGCGCGCTCTGTTGACCAGCAGGTTGATGCCGTGCTCGCCGCAACCAGTCCTGGTGAGGACTCTTCTGAGACACCTCCTGAGGCACCAGCCACGAATGGAAAGCCAACAAATCCATTTCAGAAAGCTCGGCCGAACCAAGGGCATGTCATGGACATGGCTGAAGAACAGTTCACAGGGATTGTGCCTGGTATTGGATTGGCAAGTTTCCGAAACCGTCAGGGAGTTGATCAATTCCTCTCACTACCGGGTGATGATGTCAAAATAACTTTCCCAACAGCCGGCACGCCACCAAAAGCTGTCAGTGATAATTTTACAATTGTTGATTTTTACGAAAGTAAAATGAGCGAATATGACTCGAACTTTGTTTTTGTTCCCATTGATGCCCTCCAGCGAATGCGGGGCATGATTGATCCGCAAACTGGCATTCCTAGTGTGAATTCCATTCAGATTCGCCTGAAACCAGATGCGAAACTCAATGAGGTACGAGATCAGCTACGGGAAGTCTTTCCATCAGATCTTTATGCGATTGCAACATGGAGAGATAAACAGGGGCCGCTTCTGTCAGCAGTTGACATGGAGATGGCTGTTCTTAACATCCTGCTCTTCCTTATTATTGCCGTTGCAGGATTCGGCATTCTCGCAATCTTTTTTATGATTGTCGTTGAAAAGACGCGTGATATTGGAATTCTGAAAGCCCTTGGGGCAACGTCTTCCGGTATCGCTGGAATTTTTCTGGGATACGGGCTTTTCCTTGGGCTCGTTGGTGCCGGTGCTGGTCTTGTTCTTGGTCTGAGTATCACTCAAAACATCAATCAAATTCGGCAAGCCGTCGAATGGTGTACTGGGTCGAGAGTATTTGACCCATCCATTTACTACTTCTTTCAGATACCAACGATCATTGACCCAGTGACAATTAGTTGGATTATCGTCGGTTCAGTAGCCATTGCTATTGGTTCAAGTGTCTTACCTGCTGTGCGAGCAGCTCGCCTCCATGCAGTCGAGGCTTTGCGACATGAATGATTTGGAAATGCCATCACATGAGACGCCGATACTGGAAACTCGGCAGATCTACAAGCGGTATCAGTCCGGGACAACTACTCTGGAGGTTCTTCGGGGCGTTGACTTCACACTGGAGCCGGGTGGCTTTCTCGCAGTGGTCGGTCAAAGCGGATCTGGAAAAAGCACGCTGCTTCACGTCATGGGACTCCTTGATGCTCCTGACAGTGGTGAGGTCTGGATCAATGGACAACGAATAGACAATCTTCCTGCTCGGGAAAAGGACCGACTCCGAAACAACTCGATTGGCATGGTCTTTCAGGCATACCACTTACTTCCTGAATTCACGGCTTTAGAGAATGTACTCGCACCCCTTCTGATTCGGCATGGCATATTTGATTGGTTCTCACAAAAGCGAGTGGCGCGCGAACAGGCAGAATCGCTCCTCGAGCGATTTGGCCTAGGCGACAGGCTTCATCATCGGCCAAGGCAATTGTCCGGTGGTGAGATGCAGCGAGTGGCCATTGCCCGTGCTTTAATTACCAAGCCACAGGTCTTGCTTGCTGATGAACCCACAGGCAACCTCGATGAAGAAAGTGGTGCTGGTATCATCGAAGCGCTGGCCGAGTTGAACCGTGACAACGGTCTATCTATAGTGCTCGTCACACATGATGCTGATATTGCCAGCCAGGCTCGTGGTATTGTTCGGCTTGCTGCCGGTACCGTGGATAGAATGAGTCCGGGGGCAACCGGGTCAGCGGCCTGATTGACGTCGAAAAAATCTGCCAAAAGGATACTGAAAACAATGTCTCGAACCATCTTCATGAATGACCGCCTCGTCCCTGAAGAGGATGCTCGCGTCAGTGTTTTTGATCATGGACTTCTTTATGGAGATGGTGTTTTTGAAGGACTCCGCAGCTACTCAGGCCGGGTCTTTCGACTGAATGCCCACCTCGATCGACTGTGGGCGAGTGCCCGAGCAATCTGTCTTGAGATTCCGATGAGTAAAGACCGTATGGCACAAGCAGTACTCGATACGCTCTCTGCAAACAACCTCGAAGACGGCTACATACGACTGATCATCACGCGCGGTGCTGGGACGCTTGGGCTCGACCCAAACAAGTGTAGTAATCCGCAGGTTATTGTTATTGCCGATACTATTAGTCTGTATCCGAAGGAATTCTATGAGGACGGGCTTCGGATCGTCACTGCTGCAACGCAAAGGATTCAAACAGCAGCGCTCTCTCCTCGAATCAAGTCTCTGAATTACCTGAATAACATCATGGCGAAGCTTGAAGGCCTTCAGGCTGGCTGTGTCGAGGCACTTATGCTCAATCACAAGGGAGAAGTCGCTGAATGCACAGGAGATAATATATTTGTTGTTCGGGGAGAGCGTTTACTGACTCCTCCTCCTGATGCGGGCATTCTTGAGGGTATAACCCGGGCAGCTGTCATCGAGTTAGCAGATAAAGAAGGCATCAATTGCCAAGAGGCCACCCTGACACGACACGATCTGTACACGGCTGAAGAATGTTTTTTGACCGGGACAGCAGCTGAAGTCATACCTGTTGTAGAGATTGATGGACGCACAGTTGGCGAGGGCACTCCAGGTCCAATCACCCGAAAACTCAAGGATTGTTTCCATACCCTTGTCAGACAGGATTGTTGAACAAGAGCTTCATTTCTGGCTACTCGTCACCAAATTCTTCATATCGTGACGCATACCCAGGCTCCTGTGCTCTGATCAATTCGGCTTCGTACTCAGCCATTACTCGATTCTGAATCAGTTCACGGCAGTCTGTATTGATTGGATGAGCAATATCCGCGTACAGACGCACACGGCCATCTTCATCACGAGGAAGATTCTGGCTCTGTATTTTATTTCCGCAGGCATTACAAAATCCAGCTTTTAGTGGATTTTTAGAACTACATTTCCTGCAATGGATACATAACTTCCGACTCGGCATTGCCACAAAGAAACCGTGGGGGCCACCGATCAATTTCAAATCACGAATGACAAATGCGCCATCGATAGTAATTGAGCAGAAGGCCATAAGCCTTTCAGTTGTCTTTTCAACAAGCTTGATCCTGACCTCAGTGATTTCCATGGCATTCCCCCGTCGGCCATCTCACCACAATCCCCAAGCCAGTAGTACATCATCTTATTCCCAAATTACCAAGGGCGATGTCATCCTCGCCGTGGTGCGATTCGAGTAGAGACCACATAAGGCCATCCAGCGGCTTCAAGATTTGCCGCCAACTGCCTTGCTTCATGCGTTGTTCGGCACAGACTAAAACAGGCACTTCCACTCCCCGTGAGGATCGGATGCAATGCATTGTGCTTTGCCATATCCGTGAGCAGGCGATTCACAGATGGCGCAAGATTTTGGGCTGGTTGTTGAAGACTATTGTGCATGAGCGGAAGCGCCTGTCGGAGTGAGTCTCCCTGCAAGGCTATAGCCAGCGCTGACGCCTGACCACGACGATGAGCCTCGGGCTTGCACGCCGCATATACACGTGCCGTTGAGAGACCTTCTGACGGGCAGGCAATCACGACATCATATGCCGGAATGCCCTCTACCGGTGCAACCTGTTCACCTCGCCCACCCACAACACCAGCCGTTCCTGCAAAAAACCAAGGAATGTCGCTCCCAAGCTCTGCAGACAACGTCGCAAGCTGATCCAAGGACCAATCAAGATTCCACAGTTTTACTGCCGCAAGAAAGGTAGCTGCGGCATCACTCGAGCCGCCACCAAGACCAGCACCAGAAGGAATGTGCTTCTCGAGACGAATGGTCAGACCAGCATCACTACGTGCCCGCTCAGCTAGCAGACGAGCTGCGCGGAGAACAAGATTACTTTCATCGTCAGGAACATCGCGAGTAAGAGACTGACCCGTTTCAGATCCAATTTTTCCAGCAAAAGTGACTGTGAGTGAAAACACTCCAGCCGGCGCTCGACGCAGATGCAGCCGATCAGAAACAGAGACTGGAACCATGAGACTCTCGATCTCATGGAAACCATCCTGACGACGGTCGAGAACCGCCAACGAGAGATTCAGCTTGGCAGGTGCATCGAGTACCAGTTCATCCACTGGTCCCGCCTGTAATGACTTGTGATGCTCCATAGTATTTACTGACCAACACCAGAAAAGATTGTGGCAACTTCTCTGGCCCTCAGTTCATGCGCCCACACGATTTTGTCAAAGAGTTTCACTTGTCATGTAGGATACCGAATCGATGCATTCCTATTCCAGAACGATCACATGGTAAGGTACGTCGTGACAAAGGATGGACAAAAGAGCACTTCCTACAAACTCTGAGTCACGACTATTGCCAGTTCGTTACAAAGTTAATGGTAATGCCAGCCAGAATCAGACCGACTGCGACCAAAGAGGCCAGCAAAATTGCAATACTTCGACCCGCCCAAAGATCTTCGCGAATCATCTCAGTACGGTCATCTTTGTCAAACGACTCATTCCAGATTGGAAAAGTCTGTTCGTCATAAACCCACTTGGTTCGTTCTTCAAATTGCTGCTGGCTCATTGGCGACGATTAGTATTCTCAGAAGGATAGAAAACGACGGAGAACATTCTCCCTTTCACTAGCACTTTACATGCTTCTCCGACCTCACGCCAGTCGGTCTTTCACCGGAAATGACTCATGCCACCCAATACGACTCCACTCACAATAGTACCGGCACAGCCAAATAACCAACCACATGTGCTTGATCCGGAGTTTGATCTTCCAGCATGGCTTTCTAATGCAGGCCAACCAGCATGGAGGGCGAAGGCGATCTATCGCTGGCTTCACGCACGACGAGCGGAATCGTTCTCGGACATGACCGATCTGCCGAATGATCTCAGGTTGCAATTAGAATCTGAAATGCAGATTTGGACGACTGATGTTGCTCGTCATCAAGTCGCCGAAGACGGGACAGAAAAGTTGTTACTGCAACTGCATGACAAGCAACAGATCGAATGTGTTCTCTTGCGCGATGGAATTCGACGTACCGTTTGTATTTCATCACAGGTTGGTTGCGCCATGGGTTGTGTCTTTTGTGCAAGTGGTCTCGATGGAGTCATCCGAAATCTGACAACCGGTGAGATCATTGAACAATTATTACGGCTCACACGGTTACTGCCAGAAGATGAGCGGTTGAGTCATATTGTTGTCATGGGAATGGGCGAACCTCTTGCAAATCTTGATCGCTTATTGCCTGCTCTTGCTGTGGCACAAAATCCCCAAGGGCTCGGAATTTCACAACGGCGAATCACTATTTCAACTGTCGGGTTACCATCAGCTATTGACCGGCTCTGCGAGGAAAATCCTGGTTATCATCTTGCGGTTTCCCTCCATGCTGCTGACGATCTGCTACGAACCAAACTTGTGCCCGTAAATAAATCGATCGGTATCGATGCGATTCTCGCGGCAGCAGATCGGTATTGGGAAACATCAGGCCGACGTCTCACCTTTGAATATGTTTTACTGGGGAACCTCAATGATTCTCCTGATAATGCTCGAGCATTGGCTCGCTTTCTGGGCAAACGAGCAGCCTTGGTGAATATCATTCCGTACAATGCAGTTGCTGGCCTTCCATGGGAAGAACCCACCGATGCGTCTCGTGAGCGATTTCTTGATGTCCTTCGCAATGCCGGCGTCAATGTCCAGACTCGACGGAGGAAAGGCTCCAGAATTGATGCTGCCTGCGGCCAGTTACGTCGCCTCGCAATCCAGGAAAATTCCGTATCCAAAGAGTCTGATGCGTGACGTTATGCTAATTGACTGAGAATAAAGACGACCAGAAGGACGGCACCGAGAATACCAGCCAACCACATTGCCCATTCAGCAGTTGCCCTCCAGATAACTGGTGGCGACTCATGATGCGTTGCTGCGAATACCACGCTGGCTGCCGCAATCAAGGGCAGGCTAAAAAAGAGCATTGGTATATTTTCAAGAAAAAGCGCAAACATGATGATGTTGTTGAATTCCATTATTCATCTCCCTTGAAAATCATCGTCATGACACGGCATCAGCATTAACCGCATCATTACTCATCCTGCTGTACCGTCATTGCTCTCTTCATCAGGATTCACTGGTGATTTTTCTTCCTTCACGAATGGGTGCATCGGCCCCGCCCAGGCATCATAGATAACAAGCATATTAAGCATGCCGGCGAGTACTGTGTACAGTGTTCCGAGTTCAAAAAATCGTCCCAACTTATGATGCCACATAGAAATCTGATCAGCTCGAAACTGCTTGTATGGCGGGCGATCCCAGAAGTCTTGTTCAAAAATGTACGGATCATCTGTCACTAGTCGATCAGCAAATTCACGTGAAACAAGCTGTCCTTCCGTAAGTGGTGGCGTCATCCATCCTGCGAGCCAAAATGGTTCATGAGTTGTACCGGTCATAGAGACCGACTGAACAATTGCCGGCACTGCAACAACTCCGATACCTGCCTGACAGACAAACCACCATCGAGTATCGTTTGGCCGCCATGATGCATACACCACCCGACCATCACCCAGCCACAGACCAACGATGAAAAGTGTCAGGATAACCGACATATAAACCGCACCTTTTTTGGTACGGCCCTGATAAAGATGCCCGAGGCCAGGAACCAACCACGCAAGGAGTGCAGCAAATTCGGGCTGCTTCAGATCGATTGCTGAACCATCATCTGGGGATACCGCAACGATTCGGCGGCGTGATGGTGGCTGCATGGAAGGTGAGACACGTTTTGCCACAAATAAATTCCGTAAAAACAGGATGAAGTTTCTAATTGTTGTGCATCTTAGCCAAATGACAACAGACTTCAGTGTCTCCCGCAAATATCACCATTTATTCAAATAATTTACGGACAGCCCGAACGCGTCCTCCTGACGGCTCCAACCTGCCACTATGACCGCCGTCCGTTCTCGTGATTGAATCAAGTGAAGCATTCACCGGGTCCAACTCTCTCCAGACTCGTTCAACCGTAGAAGAATCAACATGTGGAATACCTTCTCCAGCAGCCGCAGCTAAGGAGAGATGTGTTAAGCGGCTTACGAGACGAGGAAGTCCTCCTGCAAAACGAGCAACAGTATCGGCTGTGGCCGATGGAATAATGGCTGGATCACCACCGACTCGTGTGATCGCTGTCGATAAAAACGCATACACATCATCTTTATTCCATGGATCAAGATGGACTCGCATAGCAGACTGATTTCGAAGTGAGTGAGGAATATTTTCTACTGAGGATGCTGTTGCAGTTCCCACGACGGTTGTCCAACTAAACCGTGGTTCGGCGCTGTTTACGAGACGCTCTATTCCGGCAACAGCATCAGCTGGAGCGTGATCAAGATCATCTACAAGAATGACCGTTGGCCGTTCCATGAGCCTATTCTCACGAAGCCTGTTTTCTAATTTTTGCCAATTCGTTATCGACTCACACCGACTCGCGTAATCAAGTGGAAACCTCTCGAGGAGAAGAGGGAGCCATTCTCCTTCTGGTATGCCACGCAATGAGAGCAAGACTGTTTCAGCGCCCAATCCACTCATGCGACGAAGTGCCGTTGTAGACAGATGGCTCTTTCCAACCCCCTCGGCACCAACCACAATCGCAAAACGTTGACGTTCTTGACAGATCCACTCCAGACGAGCAAGAACCTCTTCCTGAGGCTGCCCGCAATAGAAAGAAGCCGGAGTAAGAGTGGCCTCAAAAGGATTCGCAGTAAAGTTCCAGTTGTCGCGTACCATAAGAGAAGGTTGTACGAACTTGACGCACCTGCGTCATGACGAATTGACGCCTATTTTTGTTTATTTATTTGCAGAGATTGTGTTTTATGAGCCACCGTTTCTTTCTTTCCCAAACTCCCACAGAGGATACCGCTCGTCTTGAGGGCGATGAAGCTCGTCATCTTGCCCGTGTTATGCGAGCAAAAACTGGTGATACGGTTGAATTGTTTGACGGACAGGGTACGTCATGGCCTGCTACTGTGGTGAGTATCGAACGCAATCACGTCGATCTGTGTCTCGGGCACAAACACTCAGAAAGGTCGCCCGACAAGCCCGCAATAACCCTCGCTGTGGCCCTACCAAAGGGTGATCGGCAGAAATGGCTTATTGAAAAAATCACAGAACTTGGCACAGACTCTCTTGTGCCTCTCACGACAACACGATCAGTTGCCGAACCAACTGCTGCGGCAATAAGCCGTCTCCAACGTGGAGTCATCGAGTCATGCAAGCAATCTGGACGCAATCGACTTCTCCAAATTACCCCACCGCAATCCTTGCACGATCTTCTGACAACATCATCTGCCAGCTTGAAGATCCTGGCATGTCCTAATGGAAACCCAATGCAGTCAATACTTTTGAAACCAATTGACACTCTTCTTATTGTTATTGGGCCTGAGGGTGGATTTACTGATGAAGAGATCAGCACCGCGCAGGCTCATGGTTTTCAACAAATGTCACTTTGTCAAAATATTCTCCGCATCGAAACCGCTGCTGTAGCAGCCGCCGTAATCGCTGGGCAATGCCACAACACTCAGTAAGAGGTGGTGTCGTTTCCTGCGAGACCTCTCATAAGTTTGTGACTTCTCCCCCTGCTCTGGTTCCAATTGCTTTAAATAATTGATAGTCAATATTGTCACGAATAATGTGTGTCGATCCATCACATAAAAGAAATACAACGCCACCAAAGTGACTACTGCTAAAGTGCACGATATGGTTTGTATGGTTTGGCGTCTTCCCTGACATCATTCCATTTTGCCCGACATGCCCAAGTACCAGTGAACCTGGTCCTTCTTTCATCATGGGCATCATTGTCATGCCAGCATCCCGAAGAACTCCGGGAACGGCTGCGTACCACGTGCTATTGGCTGCATATGGTCCCTGATCAAAAAAATCGTGGATATGCTTTCGCTCACCTACACAGATTGTTGTTGAGAGTCCGTCACGAATGTCTCGAAATTGAATATCACTATTACGAAAGAACACTCCATTCCCCTGCCCAGCTTCAGTAGTCACATTATTCCAGCCGAGAACAGCTACGTAATTCGACGTGGGAAGATCAACTGTGCCGCTTCCATTATTCACCGAGAAGGACACCGGCGCTGTATCTGTCGGACAACGATAGCCCCCAAGGTTTGCCTCTGCTGCTTTGGCTTCGTTTGATGTGCCGACAGCCTCACCTGTCTGATCGATCGAATCGAAGAGTGATGATTGCTCCATGTACGGCAAAAGTACGAAGCCCCACGCATACCCTTTGACTGTCTCACTTGCCGAAGGGTCTGCTGCCGACGTACCCGGCGAGATGTAGCCCGATGGCAACTGACGGTTTGAATCGTAATAACCGTGCATGGCGAGCCCGGTCTGCTTGAGGTTGTTGACGCAGGTCATTCTGCGAGCAGCCTCACGGGCCTGCTGGACTGCCGGCAGGAGAAGTCCCACCAATACACCGATAATTGCGATCACAACAAGCAGTTCAATGAGTGTAAATCCTCTGTAACGATAGCGTACGGACATACTATTCCTCCTGGCATATAAGGGAATGAAGCAGCACGCATGAACGCATGCCTGCTTCGACGGGTGAAAGGGATATAATCAGCTTTCAACCGAGACAGGGAGGTGGTGTTGGGGGAGCGGAGCGGACACCTCGAAGCAACCGAGGGCATTGCCCGGGCGACTCAAGCAAGAGTTGGCCACAGCACACCGTCTCAACAGGGGCGGGCAATATTGCCAGGCCTGATGCAAACCATTCACTTACGAGGCCTCCGCAGGCAAGAAGTGATTTGAGAATAATTGAATGCTCGGACATGACTTCGATGTGACCAGCATCGTGTTTATCATCCTGCAATTCATGTTGTGATGACTGTCCTGAAGACGATTCCTTGTCTCCAGCAGACGAAAGATACTCATACTCAAAACAAATATCTTCGCCACACATGTCATTCGCAGTAACGTCTTCAGTAGAAGGTGTGACTGATGCGTTCGGTTTCAGGTTACCTGTGTGACAGCATGTTCCTTGAACCTTCTGGCCAGATTCATTCCGGTTCTGTTTTGGATGGGTACGTTGATCCACGCGCCGCTGTAATGCACGCAGAATTTCTGAAGAGAGATCGTGTTGCTCTGCCCATGCGAGAGTCTCAGCCGGTGTATGACAGCAACATTTCTGAAAACACTGTTTGGCAGACAGACAGCCACATGGCTTATTCATGCATGGAAAGGGCTTTGTTCGATCTTTTGCGGCAACTCTTTCTAAAGCCACGCCAGAAGGTGCTATCGAAGAAGACGAAAATGCATCAACGGGAAGCGGTAAGCCAGATAGTATCAGTGCGTACCAACAAACGATGGCCCACACCACTAGCTGCCACCGGGTATTCCGTTTCCACATCATTTCTTCAGTGTACTAGGGCTAGTCTGAAACTCTATGCACTGGTAGGAAAAACTAGCCACGAAGCTGGTTCAGAGCTGATGCGATCTCACGAGCAGCCTCTTCGCGCTGTGGTGTAATGGCCTCCACACCGACCCAACCTCGATACCCTCGCTCTTCAAGAGTCGCCAGTACAGGTGGCAGATCGACCTGCCCGGTTCCCAAAGGAACGGCCCGTCCATGGCCAGCATATGCTCCGGCCACAGCATCTGTTGCATGGACATAACCGATATCCGCAGCCAATGCTGCGGCAGCTTCAGCTGGATCATGCCCATGTACCAGCAGCGCACCGGTAACCAGATGCACTTGAAGGCTGCCATCTGGTAGAGCCTCGATAACCCTCCGCAGGTCTTCTGGGCCCGCCTGACCAGCTTCGGCACAGAAAAATGCACCTGTTTGCTGTCCGGTTCGCCCAAGATCGGTACACACATCAATGAGAATCTGCCAGTGTACACAGTCTTCTACGGAAGGAATATCACCTAAGCGACCAAGCAAGGCTGCTGCACCGAGTCGATGCGCCTGAAGCATTGCCTGCTTTGTTGCCATGACTCGAGCCTCAAGCCGGTCTTGCTCTGCGTATCCTCCTCGAGTTGGAAATGACACAGCCGCTACGTGCAGACCTGCATCATCGAGCCACTTTCGGATCTGACGAATTCCAGTATCGGAAAGCGTTACAAGATCGATACCGTGGCGACCGTCAATTTCAATTCCACCAGCACCAAACTCCCGTGCGATTGAGAGTGACCGCCGAAAGTCAGAGGCGAGTGGTAGTACTGGAACGGCGAGGCGTGAAGAATTCATAAGACGTCCGTAGATTGTTCAGGGGCTCTGGTGAGGACAGCCAACAGTGCGAGAGTATGCCCCTCATCGACTGTGTCTATCTTCTCTCACTGTATGGTACTTTGTCGCTGCATGCTTCACGAGTAGGGCCATGCAGGTCAAACGTACGACTGATTTCGTGCTGGCCTGCGTCCTACCGCTGGACAACAGATTCTTGTGAGAATGTCAGACGAGGGTAGCAGAACAAGACCTCTATTCCCCGATCCTGTTTCTCGCAATCGGTATGTGTATCATAGAAGGTATGTCGAATCTTGCTGATGTCATTGCCTCGCTCGAACATCTTGCCCCTCTCAGGCTTGCTGCTGACTGGGATAATGTCGGTTTGCTTGTTGCCACAAAAAAACCTGCCATACACCGTGTGATGACCTGCCTGACGCTCACCATCGATGTCGCTCGTGAAGCTGTGTCTCAAAAAGCCGATCTGGTCGTGGCCCATCACCCACTTCCTTTTCGTCCGATCAATCGCATCACTGAAGAAACTCCTACAGGTGCGACTCTTGTGGAGTTAGTCACAGCTGGCATTGGCGTCTGGAGTGGCCATACTGCCTGGGACTCAGCTCCGCACGGAATAAATTCAATGCTTGCGGAAATCCTGTCGCTCCAAGACGTAGCGCCTCTTGAGCCTGATGAGATAGATCCCAGTGTTGGGTTTGGACGCATGGGCACGACTTCTTCACCCGATACGGTCGACGCCGTTGCGCAACAACTCACATCCGCCCTAGGATGTTCAGGGTGCACTGTTGCCGGTGACCCAAACCTCTTGGCTGGCCGTATTGGTATTGTCTGCGGAAGTGGTGGTGAATCTGTACCGGTGGCTGCTGCTGCCGGATGCCAGACACTCGTCACCGGGGAGATCAAATTGCACGATGCTCTTGAAGCATTGGCACACAATATGACGGTCATCGCTGTTGGCCATCATCTCAGTGAGCGGTTCGCCATGGAACGAATGGCTGAAAAATTAAGTACAGCTCTTCCCGGTCTTCAGTGTTGGGCAAGTACCGTTGAACAAGACCCACTGTGCTGGCTCCCAAATAGATAGCCACCCGTATCCTCTTTGGCCTGCTGGGTCTGTATTGAAACAAAGAAAACATATGAGCCAATTTCTCACAGCGCTGCCGGTATTCAACGAAGACAAGCATGTTCAAGACGTCCTTGATCAGGTACGAAGGCATACTGACAATGTTTTGGTTGTAGATGATGGTTCAACTGATAGCACAGCATGCATTCTCAAAGAAAGAGCCGCACAACGAGGTGACATCACAGTCATTCACCACGAGACAAACCTCGGCTATGGTGCCGCTCTCGCCACTGCCTTTGCATATGCACTCAAACCTCGTGAAGACGGTTCGTATTGGGACGGTCTGGTGACAATTGACTGTGACGGTCAGCATCAGCCGCAACTGATTCCTTCATTCATTGCTGCCATTGGAGATCCTAAAGACCCTGCTGCTGATATTGTCAGCGGAAGTCGCTACCTGAAAGATCTTCCAGACAATAGTCAGGCACCCGAGGGTCGCAGACGTATCAACATGGAAATCACTGCGGAAATCAATGAGCAACTTGGCCTGTCTCTCACTGATGCCTTTTGCGGCTTTAAGGCCTATTCTCGAAAAGCGCTCCAGGCACTTCCAGTCACTGAGCCCGGCTACGCGATGCCACTTGAAGTCTGGGTCTTGGCGGCAGCAGAAAAACTGAGAATTATCGAACTACCTGTTCCTCTGGTCTATCTCGATTTGACCAGAAGTTTTGGTGGTGCACTTGATGATGGAACAACTCGTATTGCCCATTATCGTGACATTCTTGAACGAACAATGCGTTCGATACAGGCTAGGAGTGGCGTCAATCGCAGTGTCGGGTATGGTGTGGGTTCCCCTGCCCAGAGAGTCGACGCTTGAGTAATCACCCTCGCTTTGATCGCCGCAAACATCACCCACCACCGGATTCCGGCGGACGGCTGTTTGACCCTCCAATCAATCCGGATCCGACCAATCCGGCAATTGCGATTGATCACCTCGTTGACAACAACAAGTTGCTTCGAACGGCCTTCGATACCCAAGTTGGCGATCTCAAACTCTGGGAACTCGTTGCAGCAACGCGACGAGAGGTATTAACCGTAGCCACTGAGTACACGTCAAGTTACAGAGATGTCATCCGGCCTTCAAATACAGCCGAATGGATAGCAGCACCGATCATTATGGGCGGGCATCAGCCAGATCTCTTTCACCCCGGTGTCTGGCTCAAAAACTTTGCGATTGATGCGTATGCTCGACGTCTTGGTGGCACAGCCATCAATCTGATTGTTGATACGGACTACTGCCGTTCAACAAGCGTTGGCGTTCCTGTCGGAACACCTGAATCTGCACGACTGGAATATGTTCCCTTTGATCGTGATGGGCCTCCAGTTGCATGGGAAGAACGAGGTGCTGAGGATATAGAATGTTTTCGGTCGTTTGGTCGCCGAGCTTCTGATCTTCTTACACCACTTGTTCCTGACTCGATCCTGCGACGATGGTGGCCGCTTGCTGTTGAAAGAATGAGTGAGAGTCATCGAATTGGTCTTGCGATTGCGCAAGCACGACACCAACTCGAAGAACGCTATGGGCTTGAAACGATTGAGATACCGGTCAGTGAATTGATGCGACTTCCAACTGTCATGGTCTTCATGTCATGGCTTCTTGCGAGAAGTCGAGAGCTCCACGGCGCATACAACGCGGCTCTTGGTCGGTATCGAAGAAGGCATCACCAGCGAGGACAAACTCGCCCGATGCCTGATCTCGTTGAAAAAACAGTTGATCCATCAGAAGGCCCATGGTTTGAAGTACCGTGGTGGATCTGGTCAGAGGATGACCTGCAGCGACGACGGGTTTTTGCAAATACGAATACACCAGGTGTCCTCATATTGTCTGACATGGAAACGTTACGAGTCGAGCTTCCTATTTCACTCGACACGCCACCCTCAAAATGGGTTGATGCGCTCTCACGAATGGAAGAACACGCCTTACGTCTTCGACCACGGGCCATCATGACCACACTTATTGCCCGCCTTCTCGTCGCCGATGTCTTCGTCCACGGGATCGGTGGTGCGGCGTACGACGAAATCACTGATGATATTGTCCACACACTCACTGGCTGTGAACCACCTCGACATGCCGTGGTTTCAGGAACACTCCGTCTGCCTCTGGAAACCCGATTCCCGGAACTTTCCACGCAGCAACCGCTTGCAGAGCTTGCCAGTGTCCATCGAACACTTCGGGACCTTGAATTTCATCCCGAATGTCATCTTGAGCCGTTCTCAGACCAACCGGAGGCCGTCAGAGACCTGATCACGGAGAAACGACGGTGGATTGATACTCGGCCCACAGCGACTCTTGCACGCCGACGTTGTCATGAAATTCGATCAACGAACGCCCGTCTTGCCTATCACACGCAACCTGTGCGACAGCAATTATTGGACCGTGTTGGACCTCTCGCAACCGCCATTCGGGCACAAAAAATCTTGCGAACTCGCGACTTTCCATGGTGTTTTTTCCCGGAAAATCAACTTCGTGAGTTCCTCCTACTGGAAATCAATTGAGTTTCGACATATCGTGTCGGGTAACGGAATGAATTTTTACCTCCTAGGGACAGGAGACAATATGCTGCCGGCACGATCTTCCCGCACATCTTCATCATCGCGGACAGGTTCTTTACGCAAACCATCTCATCGCAGTCAGCCAACACGAAGCAGTCGGTCAACCACCGTCAAAAAAACTTCTCGTGTTCGAAAACGTTCGACAGCACAAACAGACTGTGACATCCGTCCAACTGCTGTTGTGGCTCCTAAGAAAAAAAAGACGGCTGCATCATCTCGTCGTCGGAGTCAGTCCGCTGCAATTAGCGCCGTTGAAATTCGACCATCGGGTACGATCTTCAGCCGCCGTTCGAATGAAAATCGTGAAGCAATTCATCATCTTCCCGAACACCCGCCAGTCGACCTCACTCCTCCAGCCTGGATGCAAGAAGAGTGCCAGGTAGGACCAGCACAAGCTGGTGATCAGACTGAGATTCTCCAGCTACTTTCGGGTTTGCCATCACCACCGAGTCGGGCAGAGTTCCATGCGTCTGTTGATCATCCAGAACATGATTCGGCAAACAGATTGGTTGCTCGACTTGCTGGAAGAATTGTTGGTCACATTGAAATTGCTCCTCGCACAGTCATGATTGGTGCTGCACCTGTAAAAGCTGCTGCTCTTGATCGGGTTGCTATTCTTCCCGAGTGCCGTGGTGCCGGGCATGGGCAACGACTTGTACAAGCAGCCGAACGCAGGATGCGCGAACTTGGTGTTGTAGCCGCATTCTCAAGAACGCGAATTGCATCATCGTTTCATGATTTGGGCTGGAGTGTTCTAGGTCGTGACTGTGCCTCGCCTGGTCGTCCAACTGACATTCTCTCTCGTCTCCTCGCCGCACCACAACGCCAAGGGCCTGAAGTGACGATGCGGCAGTGGAGGCATGTTGAACTTCCAGCAATCTTGAGAATCTATGAGCAGAATGCTGCTCGGTTTGTTGGAACAACAGCCCGCACTGAAGCGTATGCTCGATGGCTGGTCAGTCGAAAAGCATTTGATTCTATTATCGTTGCTCTACAAGGAAACGATCGATACGACCTCCATGAAACGACTGCAAAAATTGTTGGATACTGCATTCAAACAGGCGGTCGTGTTCTCGAAGTAATGGCTGACCCTGAATACCAAGGCCTTGAACGTGAAATTCTTGCACGAGTCTGTGCAGAAGCCATTGAAAATGACCGACAAGAACTGATTTATGAATCGAGCCCGACCGATCCTCTCCATGAGGAAGTTCGTGGACCGGCGTGTGATGACCAATCACCCGCGATCATATCTCGTATCGCACCGCAGGATCGAATGATTGTTGCTCGTATCTTTGACCCACGAGCCCTCCTGACAGCAATGGCTCCAACCCTTGCCAGCCGAGTTGTCCAAGCAGGAATTCGTGATACGGTTGAGCTCGGCTTTGACAGCGACACCTTCCGAGGGTCAGTGACTATTCCTGCTGCCAAGGACGACGAGCCACGTGAAGCCATCGTCCAACCGGGTCGAGTCGGCCGGAGCTACCTCAAACTGACTGACGATGAGTTTACACGCCTTCTTTTGGGTCAATGTGATCCTCTTGAGGCAATAACAGCAGGGCGTCTTGAGCCATCTACACAGCTCTCACAGAAGCTTGCAGAACAACTTTTCCCAAGACTACCGCTTTGGTGTCCTATGTGGGATGACGTGCCGGCATAATAGTCAGCACGTCGTACTCCGAGTCATTCACGCTAGGCAAGGGATTCATCTGCAAGCCATTGGTCGGTCCAACCACGGACGCCATCAAGCCCTTTTCGATGGCAGAAATCGCCAAGCGTTTCACTCTGTTCGCGTTCAGCCTTGTAACACGCTAAGACCGCTGTGATCTCTCGAGGAAGATCATCGAAAGGAATGACGTCTTTATACTTTTCATTCAACCTATCGCCGAGCAATCGACCGCCGAGAAATATTGTGTACTTTCCGAGCGTCCGGCCAACGATGCCAATATCTGAGTTGTAGGGTCGTGCACAGGCATTTGGGCAGCCGGTCATTCTCAATGTGAAAGCGTCTTTATCTAAACCAAGCTTGGCAACCTCAGGCTCAAGGAGATCAATCAATCCTGGCAGCACCCGTTCACTTTCTGCCACTGCAAGGCCACACGTTGGCAACGCCACACATGCCATACTCCACCGTCTAAGCGTCGAAATCTCTTCCGATGTTTTCACTCCATGATCATGAAGTATTGTCACAATGCGTTCTCGATCACTCTCTTCAAGATCTGTAAATAAAATGCTCTGATGAGCAGTAATCCGCACTCCGGGTGTCATCTCAGTAAGAATTTTCCGCAAGGCTGTTTTGAGCTGAAACCCTTCGTGGTCAATGATACGGCCATTCTCAATATTCAAACCATAGAAGAACTTACCGTCACCCTGCTCAAACCAACCAATATGATCGTCAAACCCATGGACATCGACATCGCGGGCAGCCGTGAGTGGCTTTCCAAAATATTCCTCGACCTTTGCTCTGAAGGCTTCAAAGCCCATGTTGTGAATGGTGTACTTTAACCTCGCAACTTTTCGATCAGATCGGTTGCCGTAGTCTCGTTGCACTTCAACAATGGCGACGGCAATATCGATAACATCCTCGGCCGGAACAAAACACAGACGCTTTGCGAGTGCAGGAAAGGTCTTTGCCGCACTTGGCGTGACTCCCATGCCGCCGCCAGCAAGCACGTTATAGCCAATGATTTTTCCATCTTCATGGATCGTCAGAAAACCCAAGTCATTCGCGTAGACGTCAACACAATTGTCTTCGGGTAGTGCGAAAGCTGTCTTAAATTTTCGGGGCAAATAGGTCGGGCCATAGATTGGTTCGACTTCGTGTCCATTTGACCCACCTGAAGCAAGTGTCTTTTCGCCTGTTTCGTCATCGGTAAGCCAAATCTCATGATATGCCGTTGTTCGAGGAGCGAGCGCCTCAGCAAGTTCTTCTGCTTTGGCCATCATTTCGTCGCGCACTGCATTATTTCGGATTGGTGCTGGGCAGCACATGACATTACGTTCAACATCACCGCAAGCAGCGAGTGTCGTTAATTGAATATCATTGATTTTTTGAATGTACGCCTTGAGATCTCCTTTAATAACACCGTGGTGTTGAATTCCCTGACGTGTTGTCAGTCGAACACTTCCATTCGCAAGATCATCTCCGAGATCAATTTGGGCCAGCATCTGTGCAGCTGTCAATTTGCCACCTGGAATTCTTGTTCGAATCATGAATGAGATTTTTTTGACTCGCTTCTCACCAGGCGCTAACTTTTTCTTATCACGATCTGCCTGTTGGTATGTCCCATGATTCTTCAGCAGCTGAATGCTCCCTTTCCCAAAGCCGGCTTCTCCATCATTAAGTTCCTCTGGAATGTCACCCTTCAGGTAATCGCTGTCCGTCTTAAAGACCTCAACGGCACTCGGCTTCGCAGGTGCGGATTCGTCTGGCATCAGTTCTTTTCCATCCTTTTCAGAAATAAAGGGTGCCCCTCAGTGGCACGACAATAGGGCGAATGCTTTAATAATAGGCAATTTTATGTGGAGTGGCGATAACAGTTCACTGAAATAGACAAAATCAAGGGCTTCAAAACCCCTTGTTTAGAGAACCAAGAAGTTTCGAGGTATTTCGTGCAGCTAACACTTGTCACACAACTTGTTGCCGGTGACCCTGACGCCTTTGCTGCACTGTATGATCGGCTTGGGAAAAGGCTGTATGCAACCGCAGTTCAATTGAATTGTGCTCACCAAGAAGCAGAAGACGTCGTTCATGATCTTTTTGTAGAACTTGCTCGCCACAGACACGAACTTGCGCATGTGAAAAATCTCGATGCCTATATTTTCACAATGTTACGAAACGCTGTCAGCCGCCTCCAGCGACGAAAAAAAACTGGCCTCAAAGCACTCCTTCAATGGGCCTCTGATCACGTTGTGCGAAACCGAACGCATGAAGTTCCAGCAACTCTTCCAGATGATGGCCTCTCTAAAGCACTCAATCTCTTACCAGAACCACAACGCATTGTGCTTATTTTAAAAGTCATATTCGGACTGAGCTTTAAACAGATTTCATCTGTTGTTGGGATCAAGATGAATACTGCGGCGAGTCGATATCGCTACGCAATCCAAAAACTCCAAAGCACACTTGAATCAGAGGAGGAATAAAAATGGAAAATCAAAACCCCTCCCACAATTCAGAAATGTTCAACGATGAAGAAAGAATTGGTTTCCTGCAGGAACTTTGCACAACGAAACGTGTGCCACCGGACACGCTACGAAGCCACATTTTGACAGACGTCAACAATGTCTTGATACACTCCCTAAAAAAACGGCACGATTCATTTCTACACTACTTTCTAATCGCTGGGTTCGCCGGCATCCTTTTCTTTTTTACCGCTGTGAACTATTCACCTTTACAGCGGCGACACATGATCCACTATCAAGGTCAAACCAGTTTGCCTCAAGCTTTTTCGTTGCCGAGAAGCAATATTGACTTTGAAAAACTATGACTGAAACCTTTTTGATTCAAATCAAACGAGTACCTTTATCATGTCTATCTTTTCATTTTTTCTTGTTGCACTTCTTACCTGCCTGTTATGGACAGCTGCCTGCACTGCTGCTGCTGTTCGATTAAAGAAGCCTTTACTGCGTCGCCTGCTACTCACTATTGGTTTCCTTGCACCACTCCTATCCCTCTTGCCTTTTGTTGCATTCACAACCATTCTCGCATTTGTTGCTCATCTCGAGGTCAACTGGTTTTCATCAGCTATTTCTATTTTTATTTCAACTCTCATAGGGAGTGGCCTGATTCTCCTCCGGGGCACCCAGCCGGACGGCGGTGGATGGAAAACAGTGCCCGCTGCGAACTGGTCTCCACTTGCCTTGTTCACGCTCTTCTTGCTGACAAAGAGTGTCACAGCAGGAACAATTCTTTTCCTGAATCAAACAGTTGCGGCAAAAGCTCAGGCGATCCAGAACGAAGCCGCTATTTTGATGACTACTCATCTTCCCCCGAATCTTTCTGATCTAGAAAATGCAGAAGGGCTTTATCGTGGAGCTTCCGTTATTTTTGAAGAAGATGATGAGTTTCAGGGGTTTCTGCAAGACACCGCCGAGTCATCTGGAGATCCACTCACTCTGGAAGAAATAGCTTTTCTCAATCGACATGCCGAGACACTTGAAATTCTTCGTCAAGCGGCAGCACGACCGACCTGTCGATTTATTCGCGACTATTCTCGTCCGTCAGTCGACATGCTCCTTCCTGAGATCCAATTTTTTCGGAACGCTGCCAGAATTCTTGCTGTATCAGCACGCCATCAATTATCACTTGGTGCAATACCAGCGGCGCTCCGTGATGTCATCTCGATCATGAATATCAGCCGGCATGCGTCGTCCGAGCCAATTCTCATTTCCGGACTCGTAGGTCTGGCCATTGATTCCATTGCTATCGATACCCTCATTGATGTTCTTCCGTTCATCGATGCTGATAATCTCGCACTATTGAAACGTGATGAAATTCATAACTTTCTTTCCACTCCACCATCCTTAGCAAAAAATATTTACGGGGAAGAGGCCTTTGGCTTATATGTATTTTCGATATTTGGAACAGGTGGATTTGATCAATGGCAGCTTGGGCAGCTTGCTTCATTCATCATGGATGATTTGGATGTGCCTGACTCGATCGTACAGCAAGATACTTTTTTTAATCCAGCCCTGGCTGCGTATCGAATTTTCCTCTTTCCTCAGGATCTTACTGCCTATCAACAAACGATGCACACCTACCAAAGAGTAGCCGAGAGCTCTAATTCATACGCCGCAAAACAGACTACTCTCAAACGTATAGAAGATGATTTTTCATCTGGTAGACCGAAGGGATTCGTGACGGCACTCCTGACTCCCGCGATCGGCAAAGCAATTGAGAATGTTGAAAAGGCGAGGATGCGACATACCACCGCGCTGGTTGCCATTGCTGCCACAGAGTTTCGGATAACACATGACAGCCTTCCAGAGAAAGCAGATGTCCTTGTTCCTAAACTTCTTCCATTCCTTGCAAAAGATGTATTCGTCGATAAATCACGTTTGCGTTATTCCGTTAAGAACGATGGTATAGCCATCTATTCCGTTGGGCCGAATGGGAAAGATGATGGCGGGCCAGGTCCTGACATGGGCAAAGATCAACCGAAGAACGATGATGTGGGTATTTTCCTTCGACAATCACCTCCTGTATGATCCAGCCGGAAAGAAGGACCTCTACGATGTGTATTCTTTTACTAACTTATCGCCACATTCTTTCGGCTCTGTGTGCACTTGCCTTGGTTGGCACCTTGCCTGCATCAGCAAAGACTGTAACCGACATACCAACACACCTTCTTGGTGATTGGGACATCGTTATGGCAAATCAGTGGGGCAAGGAAGAGCGTGGATTGATATCGCTTCGAAAAGTTCCGGTTCACGCCTGGGTGCAGGTAACTCGTGAGAAGATACTCGTGCTTGGTCGCGAGCCAAACTCAGACATTGACTTCGTTGAAGGAGAATTTTCCGTTACTTTTTTTGGAAGCGGGACACCTCACAAAATCAATCTTCGACAGGTAAAAACTCTCCCCGCATACGAACTGAAAGGGATTTTTCGAGCCGACTATAAGTCTGCAACAGTCACATTCGCCTGGCCCGAGCAACCACGTCCCGAGGGATTTATTGATCCTACACCTGAAAATAAATATTATTCTTTCGAACTCCGTCGTCGGGCAAACGGCGAATAACTGTCTCTTTCGTTTATTGGGCGGAGTGAATTACTTTGTTTCAACAACTGCAACTGGAAGAGCATTTCCAAAAAGTTCGAAGTCACGGTAGGTCCAAACGACTTCCTTGTCGGGTGTCACCTCAATAATTTGAGGATTCTTTGGCCCAGCATGACAGTTCACAAACAACGTATTTCCATTCCGTAGTCGCCGGACCTGCGTCACCCAGGCAAGCGTAATGCCTGGAAGGTCATGCTGATCAAGCTTCCAGATAATTTCCTTGTCGGGAGTTACCTCAAGCACGCTGTGGCCGTTGCCGGTTCCGATAAGCGTATTCCCATTTTCAAGTCGTGTAGCAGAATAGACCTGATCTCCAAAAGCCTCCGGGCCATGCCCTGATTTCGGTTGCTTTCCAAAAAGAGGCACGTCGAATTCCCAAACAACTTTTCCTTCTGAATCGTATTCGCGGACCACACCGTCTTTTTCATGGGCAACAAGATAGGTTCCTGCTGCTGTTTTCCTCACGTTCCGCGTATCTGAATGGTGTGATGGTGTTTCTATGACAAGAGCAATCTCTTTTTTAATCGCCCCATCGTTGTCTACTTCAAGGATGCGTGCTGCCCCAGATTCAACAATCATTGTGTCACCATTTGCAAGACGCTGAAACGCATGGACTTCAATTTTTTTGTTTGAATTTCCATTACTCGTCGCATCGTACTCCCATACTTTTTGTCGACTCTGATCAAGCTCAATGATATGAGTCCACCCATCTTGGTAGAGAAGATGACCATTCGGTAAAAGGTGAAGGTCGTGTATTGCCCCGCATGCCACTTTCCATGCAACGCTTCCATCAGCGTTGACTTCTGCCAGCGTTCGTTTGGAGCCATCAGCCGCTATGAGTGAATACCCTGTAACATTTGCAGGGCCCACTCGTGCTTTTTGCATTTCCTGATGGGCGAGTGCTTGGCCATTATCAGCAGGAAGAGATTTGTGCCAACTCACAAGCCTTTCACAGAGACGATCCCGAACCTTTCCATGATGTTCTGCAATATTCTTTTTTTCACCTGGGTCGTTATCCAGATTGAAGAGCTGTATGTTTTGTCCATCGTAATCACACAGGAGCTTCCAATCGCCCTCTCGAATCGCTAGATCAGGCAGCACTGTATCTCCAAGGGCCTTATACATTTTCCTATCGGGCGGCCGCCGCCAATACAGCGGACCATCATGGCTTACTGATTGCTCGCCTCGAAGTGCGGGTGAGATATCCGTCCCATCAAAGGGTATCTCTTTAGTATGTGTGATCCCAGCAATCGCAAGAAGTGAAGGAACAAGATCAAACGCTGCAAAACATGACTCTGCATCTGTACGTCCTTTCGCCTCCTGAGCAAGTACTCCTGGGCCCCAAACAATCAGTGGTGATCGGATTCCGCCTTCATAGAGCGTTGTCTTGGCTCCCCGAAACGGTCCTGCAGAACCGGCACCCGGTTCTGGTCCGTTGTCAGAGCAGATAAGAATAAGCGTATTTTGTGCGAGCTCTTTATTGTTTTGAATGTGTTCAAAGAGTACGGCAAGTTGTGCATCCATTGCCTCAAGAACAGCCCGGTATTTTTCTTGCTTCCCTTCCTGCCACTGATCAACAGGTGGCCAGAATGGGCTGTGCACATCATCAGGCCAAAGATTGAGATAGAACGGTTTTTTCGCTACGTCTGCCTCTTTGATGAAATCAAGAGCAGCAGCCGTAAACCCACCTGTAATCGCTGACCGCTGCATCCAGGTTACCGGACTTCCTAATCGCTCTGCATCCTGCCAGATACGACCCTCCTTCCCATCTGGTGTCATGGTCAGTGGCAGCAACTTTGCTCCCATACCCTCGAAGTTTGTGAGAGAACGATCAAAGCCATAGTCAGTGATTGGTGGTGCATCGTCAACATCACGCTGGCCACCCATATGCCACTTTCCGAAATGCCCTGTGGTATAGCCAGCGTCATGAAGCATTCGAGCAAGGGTTGGTGCTGCAGGATCGAGCCATTCTGCAATACCACGATTCTGATTTGCTGATCGACTTGCCAGATATGAACCAATCCGCCATCGCTGAGGATACTGGCCTGTTGTGAGAGCGACCCGTGAAGGTGAACAGATAGGCGAGTTCACATAGAACTGTGTAAATCGCACGCCCTCAGCAGCCAGCCGATCAATGGCTGGTGTCGCGGCAGCGGTGTTACCAAAACATGAAAAATCGCCCCACCCCATATCATCGATGAAAACCATAATGATGTTTGGAGGTTTTTCCGCCGCGTGCGCTCTGCTTCCTGGAAGGAACACAGCACCGACAAGTGCCAAAAAGATGGAAAATGTTTTTTTACTCACTCGAACGTGCATGTTAGTTCCTTGTTTTGCAGCTTGCTTTGTATTGTTACTTTTGTGAAGCGGCTTCTATCCAATGTACACCCACTTGAGAAACCCACTCTTCCAATTCAGAGGCCATGCCTTGCACAAGGGAAGAGTGCTTTGCCGCAAGAGTCGTCACTTCACACCGATCGGTCATGAGGTACATGCACGACAACAAATTTCCATCATGATTTGGATTTCCATCATCCCAATAATTCTTTGATTGGTTGCACGTGTTCAACACCAACCAATTTCTGGTCAAGACCACCAAAGAAATAACTCAGCCGATTCGGATCAAGACCCAGTAAGTGAAGGACTGTGGCATGAAGGCTTTTCACGTGATATCCAGCTTTCTCTCCATTGCCGTGTCCCGGCCCCGGTGCAATCGCTGCCGCTCCGAGTTCATCGGTCTCACCAACGCTGACCCCACCTTTCACACCGCCACCTGCCATCCACATTGTAAAGCCAAAGGAATTATGATCTCGCCCTGTTCCTTTTGCATATTCCGCTGTTGGTTGCCGACCAAACTCTCCGCCCCAGATAACAAGTGTTTCATCAAGAAGGCCCGACCTCTTCAAATCAGCAAGGAGACCAGCAATCGGTCGGTCAGTATTGCCTGCATGAAATGCATGATTTTTCTCAAGATCACCGTGGGCATCCCAATTGTCATCGTTATGGGCACCACCAGAATACACTTGCACAAAGCGGACCCCACGTTCAACCATTCGACGGGCTAAAAGACACTGTCGACCAAAGTGAGCAGTCCGATCCTGATCGAGTCCGTACAGCTTCTTGGTTTCTACAGTTTCTTGAGAAAGATCTACTGCCTCTGGAGCATGCTCCTGCATTCGCCATGCTAACTCATACGAAGCAATGCGAGCGGCAAGCTCAGAGTTATCTCCCCGCGAGAGAAAGTGTTGCGCATTTGATTGCTGTAAAGAGTTCAGCAAGGCACGTTGAGCAGCTAAAGGCATATCGTCTGGTGGAGCCAGATTCAAAATTGGATCTCCCTGACTTCGAAGGAGTGTTGCCTGGTAGGTTGCTGGCATATAGCCACTCGCCCAGTTTTTTGCTCCAGAAATAGGGCCGCCTTTTTTGTCCAGCATGACAACAAATCCGGGTAGGTTTTCGTTGACACTTCCAAGGCCGTAATTCACCCAGGAACCAAGACATGGTGCACCCGACTGAATTTTTCCTGAATTCATTTGGAGCATTGCTGACCCATGAATTGGTGAGTCTGCTGTCATTGAATGAATAAATGCAATGTCATCAACATGCTGCCCGATGTGAGGAAAGAGATCACTCACCCATTTTCCACATTGGCCGTATTGCTTGAATTTCCACTTTGGCCCAACTGCCCGGCTTTCGCTTCGCTCACCACCACGACCCTTTGTCTTCACCTTGATGATTTTTCCATCGAGTGGATACAGGGCAGGTTTATAGTCAAATGTATCTACATGACTTGGCCCACCATACATAAACAGAAAAATGACGCTCTTTGCTTTGGGTGCAAACATCGGCGGCTTTGCTGCCAACGGATTCTGATATCCAGTCACTCCATCGGCGGCATGGGTTTGACGAGCAAAGAAGTTGTTGTCTAACAAGCCTGAGAGCGCTAGGCCGGTAAACGAACCACCGGCCTCCCAGAAAAACTCTCGTCTGGTGTTACCACAAAATGATCCACGAGGCTTGGGGTCACTTGCACTCATTATTGATTCCACTTTTTCTTGATTTCAGAAATGAATTTTCGTACACATCAGTCGAGATAGGAAAATTCGTTAAGATTCAAAAGAAACAGGCAGTACAGTTCGAGTGATCGGCCCGGACTGATACCCTCTGTTGTTTCCAATTCATCGATTAACGCGAGGCCGTGCTGCACTTCACCGTCTGTTGGTTCACGCATCAGTGCAACCTCAATGGCACGACGCACACACGATTCCGTGTCGGCCATATCTGGACCGCCAGCTTCGCGTGCGATGCGTTCGGCAAACACTTTTGATTGGTGTTGCATGAATTCACTATTCATCATGCCAAGAGCCTGTGTGGGCTGCGTTGTGACAAACCGAACGGGACATGTTGTATCGGTATCAGCCAGATCAAAATCAGCAAGAATCGGCGTGATTAATGATCGCTTGACATGGATATACACGCTACGACGAGCCTGTTCCTCCGGTGCTGAATTCCCCCAACCATGACCCGGCTTAGACTGAGTTGCCAGTACTTCCTTAGGAATCGCAGGATAGATACCGGGACCAAACATCTTTGGATTAAAAGCACCACTGACTACATGAACGGTATCGCGTAACTCTTCAGCCGAAAGGCGTCGCATATCAAAACGCCAAAAGGACTCATTTCTTGGATCCTCTGCATATGCTTTTTCATTTGGTGTCGAAGCTGCTTGATACGCCGCTGACATCAGAATTGTTTTCTGCAGGCCTTTGAGCTGCCAGTCGTGCCGAAGCAATTCTGTCGCCAACCAGTCGAGTAATTCTGGGTGGGTTGGAGGATCGCCAGCAAACCCAAAGTTACTGGGGCTTCGGACAATCCCTCGACCAAAGTGATACTGCCATATTCGGTTGGCAAGAACCCGTGCGGGCAGCGGGTTCTCTGCTGACACGATCCACTTTGCAAGGGCGAGCCGCCTGCCAGTTGAGCGACCATTTTCAGGTAGCTCAATAACAGGAGCGACTGCTTTCAAAACAGATGGGAATGCCGGCTCAACAAGAAGCTCCGGAGACGTCTCAGCGTGGGGATTTCCGCGATAGAGAACGAACGTGTCCGGTGCTTTCGGTCCATATTCCGTAACAACAAGAGCGGCTGGCATTTTGGCTACTTCAGCTTTTTCTTGCTCAAGCTGTTGTACCTTTTCACGCCATGCTTTCAGATCTCTCTTCGTCAGTTCGTCTCGTGCCTGCTCGCCATACTCTTTGATACGTCGCTGAATAGCCTTCACTTCTCCACGGGCTTCCTGAAGCCGACGATTTGTATCAACTGCAATATCTTTCGCTTCTGCAGGTGTCATTTTTCCTTTCGGAAGTGGCTGCTCGATGAAGTCTGGATTCATCTGCCGATCGCCCATAGGCGTGATGTTCTGAAAGAATGCAAGAAGCGAGTAGTAATCTTTTTGAAGAATTGGGTCTATCTTGTGATCATGACACCGAGCACAATCAATAGTCATTGCAAGAAATGTTTTAGCTGTTGTCGCCACCACATCATCAAGTTGGTCATAGCGATGCTGGAGTTTGTCGGCTGGTTCATCGTCCCAGATACCCAAACGATAGTAGCCCGTTGCAATCAGACTTTCTGCGGTTGGCTCCAGTATTTCATCACCTGCAAGTTGTTCAATGACAAAGTCCTTGAATGGTTTATCGTCATTGAATGAGCGGATTACATAGTCACGATATCGCCATGAATGAGGCTTATTCCCATCTCGTTCATAGCTGTTCGTATCTGCGTATCGAACAAGATCCAACCAATGCCGAGCCCACTGCTCACCGTAATGCGGGGATGCCAAAAGCCTATCGACGACCCGCTCCCATGCATCTGGCGATGTGTCGGCTACAAAGTCTGCGACTTCCTGTTCTGACGGTGGCAGTCCCGTTACGTTGTAAGTCGCGCGTCGCAATAAAGTTCGACGATCTGCTTTGGGAGGGATGGGCAACGAATGCTTTGCCAGCCCCGCTTGAATAAATGCATCGATGGGATTTGTTTCATCAGTTTCACCTCCCGATTCAAGTACTGGCACAGCGGGCCTTGTGAGTGGACGAAACGCCCAATGCTCTTTCCACTGTGCGCCGTCACGAATCCAGTCACGAAGTGCGGAAACTTCATCACGAGTAAGCCTTGCACCTTCGGGCGGCATTTGGAGATCAGGATCTGTCGAGGTCACGCGCGACAGAATCTCACTCGTATCGACATCACCTGGAACGATCGCCTGATACCCACTATCAAGTTCAGCACTTGCGGATTCTGCATGATCGAATCGTAGACCCGCTTCCTGTGTATCAGGCCCATGGCACGCAAAACATCGCTTGGCCAAGAGTGGCTGGATATCACGGGAAAAATCGGCAGCGGTCGCCTGAAGCAACCCAGAGAGGCTGAAAAAAACAGCCAGTGCCGCTCCGAGTGTTGCCGAAAGGGAAATACGTTGTGACATAGCGAATAGATTCCTCTGAAAGACTATTTCTTATTCTAAGCAAGTCTTACCGGAAACAAAAAATAGATCAGAATCGCTCTATCTCGTGTGTTGCTTTTGTCTCTCTAGAACGATGGAGACGCATATTCTGGATACGAAACCCGCACTACAGCGTATCGTGTTCACTGTGACAGATCATATGATATCGCGCATTCTCACTACGCTATTTTACAGATACGTTTGGGCTAAGGCTATTTCACATATAATGATTGACCGCATCGTCAAGAGGTAGAGAACCACAGTGATTCTGAAACGTGTCCGTTTACTACGAGGTCTCTGACCACCACAACTACTTTTTATCCACAAGCGTTTTATTCAAAAATCATGTCACCATTCACACTTGAAAACAGAGTTGCTCTTGTCACGGGTTCTTCAACAGGACTCGGCAAAGAAACCGCTGCCTGCCTAGGTCGAGCCGGTGCAAAAATCGCGATCAACTACGCCAACAATAAAAAGCGAGCGGAGTCCACTCTTGCTGAATTTCATGAAATGGGTCTCACCGCCGAACTCTTTCAAGCAAACGTAACGAGCGCCGAAGACATTGACTCAATGGCAACAGCGATCGAACAGTCTCTTGGGCCAATTGACATTGCAGTTCTTAATGCCACCCCAGCACAGCCACTCAAGCCCATAGAAGAATATGACTGGGACTTCCACCAACAGATGCTTGATTTCTTTGTGAAGAGTCCATATCTGCTGGCTCGTCGACTTCTGCCAGGAATGAAAGAACGGAAATACGGAAGACTCATTAACATTACCAGTGAAGTTTTCTTGCTCGGCGTTGCACCATTTTCAGCCTATGCTGCAGCCAAAGGTGGCCAGACAGGGTGGTCACGCAGCATGGCAAACGAACTCGCTCCTCATGGCATCACGGTCAACATGGTTGCTCCTGGATGGGTGCCAACGGAGAGGCATAAAGACGACCCACAGGAGGATAAGGATGGGTACATTCAGACTGTTCCCATGGGCCGATGGGGCAAACCCGACGATGTTGGCTGGGCGGTCACTTACTTTGCCAGTGATGAAGCTTCGTTCGTGACTGGCCAAACCATTGCAGTCAATGGTGGGAAAACTGTCTGGTAATACGTCAGCCACATTTAGAATCGACCGAGTGTTGATTGAATCTGATCATTGACCTGACTCAGCCCAACACGAATATCCTCAAATACTTTCTGCGGATTTGCATCAGCAAGGTTGAGATATCCTCCTGCTGATTCCTTCACATCAGCTGGATACATCGCGACGCTTGGGAGATGAAGGCCGCACTGTTTGCAGGCACGTCGCTGTTGGCACGTACACCAACTGTTACATGAACCCTTCTGTAAAGCCTGACTTCCAGACGGTGGTGGTGCTTGCGAGGCCATCATGACAACCTCCTTGCTCTTAACGGGATTGGAAGTGTCTTGCGATGGGACGCCTTGAGAACCATAGTGTTCATCCATCCAATCAAATGGCTCTTCTTTTCCGCTCGTTTCATCAACCACCTGGTTGATCTCCCCTGGAATCAACTGAAGCATCTCTTCTTCCGAGCGAGGAAGCACCTCTTCAGATGCTGCTTTCGACTTGGGCCGCCACCCATCAAAAGATTCATCTGCCAACGCGTGATTCTCAGCTACCACAAAAAGAGTCGCGCTAACTAAACACAGAACTACGTACCACTGTTTGAGCATTCCAACTCCCCCTGCGTCCATTCAGATCGCCATTGCGTTTGAGTACAAAACCACTCTTTACGAATAGGAGAATCGGTACAGCCGACACGATCAGAACGGTATTCTCAGAACCGGAGGCAGTTGTTTCCTAGATTGCCTGACTTGCCACCCTTAGACTTCTTGTGGCATTTGTAGACATTACGCATCGAAATAGAGGCAGAATTCCCAGGGATGAGGACGAGATCGTAGAGGTATGATCTCATGATTCCGCTTATGGGAAATCCAGGTACGGATGACATCTTCAGTGAACACGTCACCGCGTAGAAGGAAATCATGATCCTGCTCGAGTGCATCAATCGATTCACCAAGCGCTGCTGGAGTTTTTGAGACATTGGCCAATTCTTCAGGTGGCATGTCATAGATATCACGGTCAAGTGGTTCACCAGGATCTATATGATTCTGAATCCCATCGATAGCTGCCATGAGAACTGCAGAAAAGGCAAGATATGGATTACACGTTGGATCTGGACATCGGAATTCAATCCGTTTCGTCTTTGGATTCGTCGAATACATTGGGATTCGACACGCTGCCGAACGGTTTCGTTGAGAATACGCCAGATTGATAGGAGCCTCATAACCCGGAACAAGTCGTTTGTAGCTATTTGTCGTTGGATTTGTCAGCGCGAGAAGCGCTCGTGCATGTTTCAGAATTCCACCGAGTGCATGCAGTGCCATGTCAGACAGTCCTGCATACCCAGAACCACCAAACAGAGGCTTGCCTTCTTTCCATAAGGAAAGATTCACATGCATTCCTGATCCACTGTCTCCATAGATTGGCTTCGGCATGAATGTCGCTGTCCGTCCATGTCTCCGAGCGACATTACGAACAATATATTTGTACAAACAGAGGTGATCGGCCATCCGTACAAGGCTCTGGTACCGCATATCAATTTCACATTGACCCGCTGAGGCAACTTCATGATGTTGTGCTTCAACATCAATGCCACACTGAATCATGGTAAGCATCATTTCTGTGCGGATATCCATCATCTGATCAGATGGTGGAACTGGGCTGTAACCCTGACGGTGCCGCACCTGATACCCGTGACTACCGCTGCCTCGATTCCATTCAGCTTCAGCTGAGTCAATTGAATAAAAGCCCTCATGTGCAGTCTGATCGAAGTGGGCTGCATCAAAAACAAAGAACTCTGCCTCTGGTCCAATAAAGCACGTATCAGCAATACCGGTTCCCTCTAAATAAATTGCTGCTTTGCGGGCAATAAATCGGGGATCACGAGAATAGTCTTCACGAGTGATTGGATCTTGCACCATGCAAATGACGGCAAGCGTTGGCACGGTTGTGAATGGATCGACAAATGCTGTATCCGGAACTGGAACAAGCAACATGTCGCTTTCATTAATCGCCTGCCATCCACGAATGCTTGAACCATCAAACCCGATTCCGTCTTCAAAAACTTCTTCTTCCAACTTGGCAACTGGAATCGTGAAATGCTGCCAGGTACCAAGAAAATCAACAAATCGGAGATCGACTGCTTTTACTTCTTTCTCGCGACACATCGCGATGACTTCACGGGGCTTCATAATGCTCTCGGTAGATTGTGCCTATGAAATAGAGACCCTACGAATTTACACCGAATGGGCCTGAATTGGCAGCAGGACGACTCGCACCCGGTTTCCTGCCTCATAAACTAAGAGAAAAAGCACAGTCTTTGCATCACGCACGGAAGTCCATTGACTCCCAAAAACCAAAGCAATACTGGCTTTGGCTACGTGGTGCGAACACTCTATGTGGCCGGAAAGTCATGAATTCAAAGGCAGACCGACGACTCCATCCCCATCAAGATCGATCTGAAACAGCACTTCTTTTGAGGACAGTGAAGAGTCTGCTGGGCCTTCCTCTGCTTGAAACAGTCCGTTCTCATCAAGGATCCATGCAAATGCACCCCATTCACTCACATCAAGCACACGAATTCTACCGAGTTCATCACGAGCGGCAGCAACAAGCGTGGCCGTCCCGCGAACAAGCGGCACATCTCCATTGAAATAATCATCGGCCCGACGAATGATCAGTGGCTCATTGGCAGAGTCTTGCACAAATGCCACACCAGTTGTCTCTTCAACAAGAAGACGTACTGTATTTTTCGAAGACACGAGACTCAGCGATGGTGTCGAAGGAAGCGTTGGTTCGCTGATTGGATGATCTGCTCGTTGATCACCATCTATTGGATTTGAAAGTTGATCAGTACTTCCAAGTCTTTGCCGTGTCACTGTTTCTCCTGCTGGCACCTCAATGGATGTATTGTCATTAAAAAGAACGGTCAAATTTTCATCACCAGCGTTATGAGCAACGTAGGTTGTGACTCCTTCTTTTTCAAACACAGCCGAGAGTGGATGATCTCCTCGTATCACCGATGTTGGTGTGCCAATATTTGATAGTACCGTTGTCCAGAAATATGTTTGTGCCATTGTCTGGCCTTCTTCAGTTCCTATTCCTCCGAGAGCAAGTCGATTCGCTGCTGACTCAGGGTTTACCAGTGCCTCATATTGCAAGATAATTCCTGGCCAATCATCAATGACACCGCCACCAAGTTGCTCAATTTCGGCGAGCAACGCTGTTGGATCGCGTGCCATTTCTGCAAGGTAGAGTGAGCCTCCATGGAATGGGAGAAAATTGATTCCCTTGATCATTTCAGGCTCGGCTGAAAACCAGGTGGCATGACTCCCTCCATCACCCCAGACCATTCCAAGAGATTCGTATTGAAAGCTTTCAGGAAAGACCGTGCCGTACCGATTGAACCAGTACTCTGAAATGGCTTCGGCCTCAACGCTGTAGAGCATCTGGCCAAGACCTGTCATTCCCGTATCACCTGTCATCTCGCCCCAGAGCATCACAGCTGTTGCAAAGTTCATGGATTCTGAACTTGATTCATGGTTATTTCCACTGGCAAAGGCGCCGTGCCCTGATGCCCATGAATGCCCTGCCATTGGGCTGAAACTTCGTAGACGCGGCAGCATGGTTCCAGCAATATCAGTACCGGCAACATCAGCAACGAGCAAATCCACCATCTGCTTTTGGTTCATTGCCCATTCGGCATCAAAGCTTCCGACAAGTGCGGCGGCGTGAATAAAATAGCCGTAATGGAAATGATGGTCATTGAGATCACCAGCAGAACCAAAGCTATCTGGATACCCCTGCAGTGTGTCCCACTCTGCGTTGTAGGCAAAGTGTTTGTCGCCCGCTTCACCTGTTGCCGTAAACCAGTCATTGAGTTCATTTTTTAGTGCTATGAGAATTCGCTCACGAATCTCAGTCTGTCCAGTGATCTCGGCAAGTTGAGCGAGCTGCGACAGTTTGAGCATCGCTTTTCCAGCCCAGTAGGTATCACCATAGCGATTCAATGTTCCAGCAGGATCTATCGCAGCAGGGTCATTACGAACCATTGCTCGAAGAGTATTGAGCTGCTCTCCAGTGAGTACTGCTGGAAGTGTGGGAAGGACACCACGAGCTGGGACCTCAATCTCAAAACCAGTTGTTGACACCAGGCCCAACTCACCTCGCGGACTAACATAGCCCGAAGAGCCCACAGGCTGCCCGAGTGAATCTGGTGTTGCTGCCAACCGGGTCAGATGCGGATAGGCAGCAAGTAGAATCTCTGAAGATTCTACTGCCCCAAACTCATAGCGGACTCGAATATCAAACGGATCTGAAACGGTATCCCATGAAAACTGTGTTGTCTCTGGACGATTTCCTGCTGTTTCAAGAAATCGTACTCGCGTTTCTTCATTACTCTCTGGAAGCAGTCCAACAGCAAGTTCACCACGTGGAACCCCACGTACAACAATCCCCTCGGGCAGAACTTCAAGCCGCGACCCCTCTGGGCCAAGAACAAGTGATGTTCGACCAGCAACCGTTACAAATGCATAGTTACTCGATATTTCAACTTCAGCATTTGCATCGGTCGGCACAACAACCATCTGCTCAAAATTGACATCATCCAGCCACACGACTGGTGATCCTTGTGCAAGGGTAGCGGTTGGTTGAGTCTCACCACCAAGCCATTTGCCAGTAAACGACCAGTCTCCATATTCTTCAACTGCAAACTGACTAGCAGTATTTTGTTGAAGAAGTTCAAGTCGCAGGTCAAACCGATGCGGAGTTTTATATTCTGCTGTTGTTGCACCTGTAACAGCTACAGTCATCTCAGTAGGTGCACCGACAAGGAGCCCTGTTGAGGTAGCCTGCACCGTCAGTGGATGTGCGTGGAGCGGAGCAGAAAAATCATTCCCGAATACTGGCATGACAACTGATGACCACCAATCAGAAGACGGGACTGCCTGATTGAAGGAAGACGTTGTGAGAGGTTCGAGTAGCCCGCCATCAAATCGGTGAGGAACGGCATCACCAACTGTAGGTGAGGCGAGGATGCGACCATCTGCTATGGCATTGGTGATCGCTGATGCCACCTGTGTTCCGGGCAATGGCTGAGTCGAGTCGCTTGGGGGAAGGGGTTCGGGTGTTCCTGGAAGTTCAGGAGCCGGATCAGTGGGATCGAGAGGCTCGGGTTCTGGCTCAGGATTTGGACTTGGTTCTGGATTGAGTGGTGGATCACTCGGCTGAGGTTGAGGGTCTTCATTCACAGGGGGCGTCATCGGTGGTGCGACGAATGGTTCACCAGTC